>Ga0256404_1001782_pt1 | contig 50243 bp, 79 predicted proteins | sample RumenRJG_01DNA_FD_185990 | JGI IMG/M metagenome (GOLD analysis project Ga0256404, IMG submission 185990) | Bovine rumen microbial communities from Lethbridge, Alberta, Canada - RJG_01 | ecosystem: Host-associated > Mammals > Digestive system > Stomach > Rumen | place: Canada: Alberta | collected...
AGGCTGGCACTTGGTGTTCGCTTGTTGGCGGTGCTATTACCGAAGTACATAATTAACCACGGTTGCATCATCAAGTAAAAAACAAAAACAAAAAATTACACTATCTAACAAACTTCAGCCCTCGACATCACGGTTAAGTCATCTATTATGGCAAGATTTTTTTCATCAACTGAATATGCAGATACTATCACTAGTAATGGATTCGCTGCAAGAATAGAAAGCAGCGGGAGTTTCGTAAAAATTACCAGCCAAGAAGATTTTGCTGACATCCAAACCTGTGGATACTCAGCAAAAATTATGAGTATCGGAAACCGTGCAAGTATCAGCAGCACGGGAGACCGCGCAAATATTAATATAATGGGCAGCGACGCGGAAATATCAAGCACAGGCACTCACGCAAATATTACTTGCAGCGGAGACCGTGCGAATATCAATAGCAATGGAGACCGTGCAAGTATCAGCTGTAATAGTGATAAAACACAAATCTCAAGTTGCGGTGAATACGCAAAGATTTCGTGCAATGGATATTTGTGCAAAATAGAAAGTAACGGAAGACATGCACAGATCACTTGCAGCGGTGACGATGCACAAATTACGTGCAAAGGAGACTTCGTGCAGGTTGCTAGCAATAGTTACCGAGCACAGATCACTTGCAGCGGTGACGATGCTTACATTACAAGTACAGGAAGTTTCTCTTGTATCGAGTCAACTGGAAAAAATGCGATAATCTTCTGCGCAGGAAGGGAATCGCAAGTAAAAGCCGAATTAGGGTCATGGATAACATTCTCAGGATTAAAATATTCGCCCAACGTTGACGGTTATGTAAAAACAACCGTTACAGTGTATGTTGACGGTGAGAAAATCAAGGCTGGCACTTGGTGTTCGCTTGTTGGCGGTGCTATTACCGAAGTACATAATTAACCACGGTTGCATCATCAAGTAAAAAACAAAAACAAAAAATTACACTATCTAACAAACTTCAGCCCTCGACAACACGGTAAAGTCAATAATCATGAGAAATTTAACTTTAAATGAAATTAGCGAAAATGATAATTTTTTCGAGTTTTGCGAGTTTAGTAATCTTGATATCAACAAAATTGTTAGTAATCTCGGTAGCAATCTAACTGTTGCTTTATTAGATGAGGATGATGAGGAATACATGGATATTGATAAGAATTATCCTTACGTTATTAGTAACCCATTTGATATTGATATCAACAAGGACTAATTAAAACAAAAGAAATATGAAAACTCAAATTAAGGAACATAGAGGCAGTGCCAACTGGTGGTACTGCGACAACATCCTAGACCATCCTGGCAAATGTGGATTGCTCAGGATGGATTTCCCGAGGGTTTTCATCCTCATCCGGGACTACGATATAGCCTACTGGGCGAGTTTCGCTGACTGGAAGAAGGATATTGTAGAAGTGAATTTCTTCAGTCCTTCGGAACGGGAAGAGGCTGATATAGAAGAGATCCTCGTAGAGGCATGGAATTTCCTTGCTCTCATCGAGGAGAAAGAGAACAAACAATATGAAAACAATGGATAATATAAAAAAGAGTAATAAAGGTGGCGCGAGGCCCGGAGCGGGAAGGCCGGCGAACAGCCGTAAGATAATGGTCGGTGTTCGGTTGTCTCCGGAAGTTTATGAAAAACTTAACCGGCTCACAAAGAATAAGGCCAAATATATAGAGGAATTAATTAAGCAGCAGCCCGAATAGGTTGCTGCTTAATCGTTTATCTACCAGGGATTACCATAAAAAAAAGACCGCCTCGCTCGGCGGTCAAATAAGTTTCTTAAATAATATTTATTTATCATTTGTTTACATTTGCAAATGTACGCCAAATCGCAATACCACGCAACATTTATTGCAATTATTTTCTCACAATCGCAATATTTCGCCTAATATTTTTGCAATATATTGCGATTAAGTGCTATTTTGCTATCTCCGAGATTGCAAAAATGGGTATCTTTGATGTTTGAAGTTTGAGGTTTGAACTTTATGATTACAATTAAGTTTGAGGTTTCAGGTGCTGATAAACTTGTTAATGAAGTATATCTGGCCTTTGCCCGTGACTTTCGTAGTGTTGCGCGTTCTCATTTCTCCGTCCACGCTGAACACGTTTTGTTTCATCGTGAACAATCCTTGCTCTATGTACTGCTGATATGGTTGGTTGAACCTTTCGCCATACGCACATAGATAGTGATGGTCGCGCAACCATTGGAACAACCGCTTTTCGCCTATTGGGTAGCCGTTTTGAGCTATCATCTTGGCAAGTTCACCAATTAGGCACGATGTAGTAGAGCCTTTCACGGCATCGGCATAGATGATTTTGGGCTTGTCCTCTATGGCTTGCGCTTCCAACTTCTCCACCTGCTGCTGTGCTGCCATTCGCTCCTTGCGCTCCTTCTGGTAGGCTTGGAGCATGAGGATAGCGTTTTCGGGGTCGTTCAGCATACTTTCAACTGTTGCCTCGGTCGCATACATGCCATGTTTGCGGATGCTGGGCAGTACGTCAGACGTTACCCACTTTTTGAACTGCTTGGCACTTTCCAACTTGCTTCCGAAAATGAGAGAGTAAAGACCCGATTCGGTGACAAACGTCATGTTTTGCACTCCGCTTTTGGTGGGGGTGTCGTGTTTCACTACATCCCCCTCGTCACAATGTCGGGATATTGCATCACGTCCGTTGTTGTAACCCAACGCACGGCAAATGTCGGCAGCGCAGAAGATAGGCTCTTGCGCTGTGCCTGCTGTTCGGATTGCTCCGAACTGCTCATTGTTGAAAACTTGAATGTCGTTCATAGTTATTGCGCTTTAATAAGTTTACAAACTTCTTCTATTATATCAAGTCCACATCGTCATCGTTGATGATTGTCATGCGGAAGGCTGGCGTTTCCTCGTTGCGCTCCAGCAGTGAGCCTAAGCGGTTGAACTTCTTCATGAATCGTGAAAGGTTGTAGAGTGTCATGTCCATTGCGGTAGCGTCACATGGCAGACACATCGGAATGTGCTTGTTGCTCTCGGTTTCGGCTTCTTTGCGCTGCTTAATAACATTCAGTGCCACCGATGCAAAAGTGACGCTCACGGTGTTCAGCCAGTCTTTGAGGTCTGAAAGGGTACACTCGTCACAGATAAACGGCACGAGGTCAGAAAGCGCAAAGGCCACTTCCTTCGCGTTGTCTCTTACCCATTGCTCCATGAGCATTGCGGTTTCCTGCTTGTCAGCCACTCTTTCCTGTGTTTCATGGCTTAAACTTGAATCTTGTTTCATAACGATGTAAATTTAGAACATATAAAATAGCAGCACTACGCGCTGTTCAAGGTTTACATCGGTAAGACCTTTGGCGGTGTTTCCACTACGCCACGCGGTGCTGCTTTATATTTTTTCCACTAAGTTGATGGCATAAAAAATGCCGCCTTGGTGGGGCGACTTATCATGCCCCGATGTAATTTTGAACGGAGCAAAGATAAGTATTTTATTTTATATGTTCCAAATAATCTGGCAAAATATTAGGGTTATTTAAGAATTTTGTTCCAAAATAGTTGAAATTCTTGCGTCCCGTTGGTAGCAAGCGTCACCCTATCGGGATGCCGAGCGGCGGTCGTCTTGAATGTCGATGCGCTGCCGCCTTTCCAATCTTTTGCCATAAATTCGTTTAATTCGTGTAATTCGTGTTCGTTTTGCCCTTAGGCTTACGCCGCTTCCCGTTTGTCGGGAACGCTCAAATGTTCCATAACTATATTTTTTATTTTTACGAAATTGCGATTCTAAAATAAATGGGGAGCGCGAACGCTGTTCCCGTCTCCCCATCACATTATACAACTTTAAACCTAAAAAAATTTAAGAAATTATGATAAAAAAAGAAATCGTACGCGATTATTGCTCCAACTCTCCACCTCCAGGGGTGACGGTGCCGGAATGGGTGTTGCCCGCATCCTGCTGACCTTCGGCGGTAGGACGTTCTACGAAATGATATTTCGCATCCTCCAGACTTGCGGCCAATACCGGATCTACATCGAACACGACCTGTGCCGTGCATCCCTGTACTGATACGTCCTCCTTCTTCTCGCAAGTCTTGCCTTGCACCTTCAGCTTGAATGTTCCAAGGCCCTGAATCTTTGCAGCATTGCCTCTTAAGAGCGAGCGCAAGATGCGCTTCGGAAAGTCGATGAGCACACCGGTAACCTCGCCCTGAGAGAATGTCGAACCATCCATCTCCTCAGCCAGTTCTATTGCCGAATCTGTGCCACGACGTGTCCACTGTGGAAAGTAGATTGTCTTTTTTGTTTTCGGATTAATACCTTTCTTTTTGATCAGATTGATCATTGCCATTTGCAAATTGATTTTAAAACGTTAAACAAAAATGATGCGCATCATCGGGCTGAATCATCCGCATGATTTAGGTCATTCATCCGCATGATTGGCATCCATGATGCGGATGATTTGCCGTCGCAGGTTTACCGCTCGTCGTTGTCGCCCTTCATCGCCATATATATCTCATCATTTTTATCAATTTTGAATTATTCTTATTATTTTCTCATGTTTTGCGACGAATTACGATGATTTACGATATTTTTCACTTCTTGCCTATCTCCATAATTGTCATAATGCAATAGTTAGCCGTGTCCATAAGTGCATCGCGGAAGCTCTCGTCCTTGACGTTCATCCTCTGCCCCTTGACAATATTCTTCATTCTGTTCACCTTGTCGCTGATCCGTGCGACGGCTGGGATGAACCCGAACTCCTCGATGGTGTCTGCGAAGCTGTTGCCATAGTCTGAATTCTTCTTCTTGTACGTATCATACAGCTCATCGATGATATCCACGTAAGTAGTTTCCTTTTCTGCCTTATATTTTTCCATGTTGTCTTCATTATATTTTGGTTTAAAATTGTTAAGCACATAGAGTATTGCAATATTGATAGCTTCCTCTTTTGTTTTATAATCTTCTTTTTTAATTCTACCTACCCATTTTTGACCGATAAAAGGAGAGGCTATTACGCAATCCCAATTTTTTATTTCTGAAAAGCAAAACCACATAGGTTCAATGCTTATTCCATACCTCTCAAACACCCAATCACAAGCCATTTGCTGTGTAGGAGCATAACACTCTAAAGTAGGATCGTTACCTATTTTGTAGAGGTTATACTTAAAAGTCCTTGAATGAGTATAATAAGTATCACACAATATAGCAAATCCTTTCTCTTTCAGTAGCTTAGCCACCTCATAAGAGCAATATCTTTCTTTTACTTCCATAATTCTTATTGTTAAGTTTAAAATTACCTTTAATCAATTAAACTACTTTCTAAAAGTTTTATACGCTTCTCGATTGCATCTTTCATGCTTTCAAGCACACATATCTGTGATTCCACTATGTGCTTTGGTGATTCGCTTACAATATCCCAATGCAGGATGCTGTCATCTTCACCTCCTTTTAAGGAAATACTTCCAGCCCATTTTTTAATATTAGGGTATTCTCCATCAATCGGAGTAATGCTTATTGTTATATCAATCATAGTTCTACTAATTAAAATGGTGAATCAGCTTCTTCGCCAAAGCGAAAATATATCGACAAATAGAAACCAAGAATAGAAGTGTCTATGCTCTTGTTTTTTAAGTCGATGCGCAATGTAGGCAAAGAAAGGTGGGTCGCCAAGTGACCAACGCTCACACTAACATGCTTGCTTGACCAATATCGTGAAATACTTGTATCATCAAGCCACAGACTCATACATAGCCACTCTATAACTATGTCGTCACGCAACGTCCTTATACCAATCGTAGGTATCAGCGACCACTTCTTCCAATCAATCCGAAATGCTGCTCTCATAGTTCTATTTTATTAAATTGTTAATACAATACCAAATTGCTTTCTCTATTGCTTCATCGTGGCTATCACCACCTACCTTAGAGTAAGTATATCCTTCTTTGAACACTTGTATTTCATAGTGCCATTTCTCTCCAAGACGGTAGGTGTAGATATGTAATCCGTGTACTTCTCTCAGCCATCTACAAATAATGTCGAAAGTGTACCTATAGTACCAACCGCCACCTTTCTCAAAGGTCGTTATACAATGTGCCTCAATGCCTTTCTGTTGCAAGGCAAGGCTTAGTTCTTTGTTACTGTATGCTGCTTTTGTCATAGCTCTATTTCTTTTGGAAGTTCAACGTCTAACCAATAAACAATATTCGGTATATTCCAACCACCTTCGCCATAAGTTTTGGGAGTGTAGTGTTTGGTTTCTCCTGTAGTAATACTTTTCCCATCATAGCCTTTTGTATCAGGTCTATGTGCAAATATCACCTCATATCCACATAAACAATCAGTTGCTGTTGGATCAACAATACCTTTAAGTGCTATAACTTCTCTGTCAAAAATTGGAAGGTCTGGACCTTCAGCAGATTTCCAAAGATGTTTTTTCTGCCACTTAGCACCAGCATTGCAACCCCAATAATAACCTTTGGAAAGGCAATCTCTATCATAAGAGTCAACTTCATATTCACGTTCTGCAAACTCATCCGCCTGCCTTTTTGCAAAGTCTTCCAGCTCCTCGCTTACAGGCTCTTCTTGCAAGGAGTCAATGAAATCTACTATCCCTTCTAAAGCCTCCAACTTACCCTTTCCAAACTCTGTAATAACACCCTGTTCTTGTGCCTTATGAAGATTGAATATATCAATATTAGCTTGTTCCTTAATTTTTTCTTTGTCCATATTATTCTCCTTTTATATATTTTTTGAAGTTCTTGTAATAGTCACACGCTTGCCTGCATATATGGTTTGGTGTAGTATGAGCATAATGCCCACAAACCTTACAATAAGCATCACAAGCTTTTTCTTCCAAGTCTATCTCTTTCACATCAAGAGTATCAACGAAAGAAAGAATATCTTTCAAGCATACTAAATAGCCACTATGATGTTCTTTTATTCTTCTTTCTATCTCCGCCACTAAAGCGGTTTTGTTTATATACTCCATAACTTTATCAATTTAAATAACCAATACCAAGCAATTCCGTCTGTTAATGCACTAAAAATGCTTCCAAGCGCAAAACCAAAATCATTTGAGTGTGGAACACATTTTTTTTTGTAAAAATGTTTTGTGTAATAAGACGCTATAATACATGTTACACATAAAAATAATAATATATAGTTCATGTCTTACTTTTCTTTTAATTGTTCAACCAATTCTTTCAATTCTTTCTTCCTGCGTTCAGCACAGAAGCGACAGTTGCCTTTGTGGGATATAACTGAACGCTTATAGAAATTACTTTCCATTACAACGTACTCGCAACCTTGGTACACTATCGTCTTTACTTGATAATCACCAACAAGATTTATTTGTTCACCGTGACCAGCCTTTACTTGATAACACCCCGCCACCATTAAGGTGGTGAGGGCTAATAGGATAATCTTTTTCATAACTTTATTCTTCTTTATAGTCCTTACAATTCTCAATCAGGTTATTTCCGTGATAATAACACTGACCAAAACCTTCATAGAATTTGCAGTTAACACAATCACTTTGTAACATTAAAGGTTGTTCCATAATTTTATCCTTTGTAAAATTGTTGGTGGTGAGATTGGTTTATTTTATAATCTAATTCCATCACACCACCATAAGTTTCTACTTTAATTTCTTTAATTGTTTTTCCAGTTCTACAAGTACATCTGACAATGTGGGGTTCTCGTCAAAATCATCCACAACAAAAGACCTTGCAAGCCGTACTGCTTTTATCTGCTCATCACTCGGCTTCCAAGTGTTTTGGGGTCTGAGGGATTTGAGCCAGTCTATGCATTCTCTAACTTCAGTAATGTCAGCATAGTATTTCTTTGCTTCATCCAAATACTTACATATTCTTTGTATCTTAGACATATCCTCTTCACTCCAAGCAGGCTTCTGCTCAATCTTCTCCATTTTCTTTTTGTCTTGACTCCATCTATATCCAGCATCAGTCATTGCCTTTTCAAGTTGTTCACGCTGTTCTTTGGTTGCTGGACGTACATCAGATGGAATATTAATCAAACCATCTGTAGCAACATTTTCAGTTACATAATTCATATTTACACAAGCATAATAATGCTCATTATCTTTATAAATCCATATAAGGTGATGGGTTGGAGAATATAGCACATCACCGTCCTTTGCATTTTGAATAGTCCAAAAACTAAAAAGTCTATCTACATAATCAATATGAGGAAAGCCTTTATTACCATCAATAAATTCAACTTCATACTTATCATCAGTAATGTTTACTATGAGTGCAGTATCAATTTCCTTACAAGTAACCCAATAACCAACCTTAAACTTCGGTTCAACCTTATCAACATGTTTCTGCTCATCCTTGCAAGTTTTTGTAGAATTAGCAAGAATTTGCTCGCCTTGCTTTTCAAGCCAAGCAATCCACCTTTCAAGTCCACTTAAACTCCAAGTCTTCTCGGCCATTCCTGTTTCATGATTTTCTTTAAGGAATGCAATCAGTTCTTCCCTTATCCTCTCATCTTCTGACTTTGCAAGTTCGGGGACAATATCATCAATTACACAACAATACCTTTCATCACAGACATTGTTATCTACTTTTGCCTTTTGTAACTTTAACAAAAGTTCATCATATCGTTTTGCTTTTTCTTCTTGTGTCATATTTATTCCAGTTTATATTATTACCACTTTGCTTCGTAAAATTAACAATATCTTGCATTATTTCTTTTACTTTCTGCTCTTCCCATACAACAACAGGACCTACATATTTATTTGGGTCGTCTATAATCATTCCTCCTTAAATTCTTTGCTAAATTCAATTTCATAATCAATAGGACAATCTTCAATTGTACATATTAGGTGAGCTGTGTCTTTGTTGTAAGGAATACAATACTTATTCCAACTATTTAAACAAAGATAAGGCATTCCTACATCTGTATTGCCAAAATCTGTAACAAATGTTGCAACCCATGTTCCGTCATCTTCACCCCTCGCCAATACTTTGTCAAAAGGGTGCAAAGTCACATTGACCTTTAGTTTAGATGCTTTAAATTTGCTCCAATCTCTTTGGTCGTGAGCAGGGTACAAAGATGGTTCTGCGAACTCATCTCTATCATCATCAATATGAGTATAACCATCTTTAGTGAGGACTACTCTGTCTCCAAAATTTGTGTCTACAACAATCGGAAAATAAAGTGCTTCCGAATTAATACCGACAAATTTTACATACCCATACTCAGGACAAAATAACTTTGTACCTTTAGGACACTCCTTTAAAATCTGTGTCAAATCTAAATTTTCGTTCATAGCTTTATTATTTTAATTTCTGTTGTTAAGTAATTCTTAGTTACTCTGGTAGAGGGTAATCTAACCAATACTTGAGGTTAGGGATATTCCAACCGCCTCTATCATAAATCTTTGCATCACCATTAGGATTAGGGCGATGGGCATAAACGACCTTTAGCGAGCCACTCGGGCATTCCTCCAAGGCTATCACTTCTTTTTCAAATCTTCTGTCATATTTTTTAATTGTAACTGCGGGCATCCGCCGAGTCGAACGGCTTTCAAGTATGTGCAATTCCCCCAAAAGTCGGATACCTATTATTTTGTTTTTTGCACAGGACAATCCGATTGTCCATATCTGCCCATGAGCATATCATCCTGCGATGATATACTTCTGCTTGTAGTCCTCCCACGTTGAGAACCTATCCTTCATGAATTGAGAACGGGCACTACAGTATGCCATCCTTTTCAATCCAAGATTGATTTCATCGCCACGATCTATTCTGTCGATGACAGAAGCCACACCGAGCTCGGCATACATATCCGATCGTTCTTCGGTAAGTCCGAATCTATTGCGAAGCATCAAACTCACTTCCTTCCGTATCTCGCTCATCTTGTAGAGCAGCGGGTTCCTATTGCCCTTGATATACTTCTTGATCATCGCAAACTCCTTCTCCGCCTGCTCAAGGCTCAGTCTCCTTTCCTTCTTCTTCGTCTCGGCGGATAACTTAGCAATATCACTTCGCTCGCAGACCCTGATGTCCTTCCCGTCAAACGAGAAACAGAAGTTGCTCGGTATCTTCGTCACGTCGATTCCATTGCGTGTACAATACACTACTCTGTACAAAGTAGTAACATAGGTTTTCCCGCAATCGTACAAACTCAGCGACTTGCTGAGACCACGTGGCATCATCGGTCGGATAACGCCCCTCTTATGGCTATATACGACCATGTTCTCCGTATCGCACAAGAAGTTTTTCAGTCCAGGCACCGCTCTTAGTATCTTCTCCATAATTCCTGATCTATAAGCACAACAAACCGACACAGCAACCTGCCAAAGGAATTAAGCACGTGGCGAGAATATCGAGCCAGTCGAAGCGTCCTCCCCACAACTTGTCCTTATATTCCACACTCACAGCAGCCACGATGGTGACATACAGAGACATCACCGACGTGCCGAGCATGTCACCGCCGAAGATGATCAGTGTGATGGCTGCCGTCATCACGGCAACCACCCCACCAGCGGTCAGATGCTTATATCTATTACTTTCTTCCAACCATTTCATTCTTATTCTCATAGTTAAATCTCCTTTAATTTTTTCAACGCATTTTCTGCTAAGATATAAATCTCTTTCGATAAGGTTCTCTTATGTAATATATCCTTTTGTAATTTCTCAGCCTTAGTTATAATAGCTTCGAGATAGAGTCTAATGCAATCAATATCAAGTTTTTGTGGGTGTTCATCTCCATTAACTATCAATTCTTGAGGTGAGTTCTCAAAGATCAGCTTGTATTTATCTTTCATAACCTTTCACTTTAATTCAGTTAGTAACGTTCTCCTCTCAACGAAATACATCTCGCAACTTTCAAGTTTCCCCTTCTTGTTCCTCTTATGATTTCTGAATCTTGCCTCTTGACCATCAAGGAATAGTTGCATATTTCGCTTTGACTTCGTTATTAAGTCCCATTCTGCTTGCTTGTATATCCAGTCCTCGCCACGTGGCTTGTTGGCTTTAAGCTCATCAATTATCTTCATCGCAGACGCAAGAGCGCCAGAATAGTAAGCGCCGTAATATATCACATTCTGTGCGCTTACTTTGATTTCATTCTCAACGGAAAGTCTGCGTTCAAGAATATCTTGCGCTTGCTTGATGATTCTATCTTCTTGATCTCTTGTCATATCCTATTCCCTCCATATCTTTAAGATGACCAACCCAACGATGGATATCGTGATCAGCGCAAGAAGCATTACCTTAATGTCATAATAATCCATAATCGTAAAAATTAAAAATTCCGGTCACTGAACGTATATACAACTACCATTACGATGCTGACTACATCGAAAAGAAGTAGAGCACTGAGTATAAAATATTCCATAACTTAATCCTTTCTTGTTTTCATCCATTCTGTTACTGACACATCGATAGGCACTTTCTCCAACTTGTGGAGACGGCAGAACTTGATAAAATCGTCAAAATCTTGTTTCTTCATAATTTTATTATTTTCTTCCCTTGTAATATTCTACCATCGGGTCGTTCTCCTCCAATCCCCTTCGGGTATCTTCGCGAACCTTCGACGGCGTGATCTTATAATTCAATCCGATAGCCTCGAACTGAAGCATGAGGGTACGCTGCATCTTGTCGTAGTACGGAAGCAAGGGCGACACCTCTTTCTTCGTCTGCGCCATCGAGCCGCTGACCAGCGTCACCAGATTGTCGGTGGCCTCCAGTTCTTCCTGAACCTTGTCGAGCATCACCATATTCGATGCTGTAGCCCTCACCTGTGGCAGCAGCCACGCCTCCATGTCGGCACCCGTGCGCGACTTGATCATCTTGCGCAGCTCCAGTTCGTAAGCGTGCGCTGTTTTTTGTTTTGCCATAGTTGTTTTATTTTTTATTTTTCATTGTATTTAATGATAAATTCCAAAAACCCGTGCGGGGGTTTACTTTCGACTTTGCCGAAGTGCTACCGCCTGCGAACGGTTGCGGCCATAGCCTTGGCGATATCCTCTCCGCTTACGTGTGCATCTGGATTGTATTGCAAGCTGCTGCCCTTGATGGTTGCTTCGAGCACTCCCTTTTGCTCACGGGTAACAACCATTTCGGCATCTGGCATACGATAGATGAAACGACGTGCATAGGCTTTCGCCTTGCGTTTCCATTTGGTGTCACGCTGGTATCGGTCGCCCATACGACAGGCTTTCTTCATCTTGCGTGGCATCTTGCCCATCTCTCGGAATATCTCCAACACGTCAACCTTGAACGGCATGTCGTTAAGCAGCTCGCGGATGGAATCGGCTAAGTTGGTCACAACTGCCTCGCCCGTTATCTCAAAGGAGTGGGGCTTCGAGTAGTATGCCCCGCTATCTTTCGTTGATCCGTCATCCTCGTTGTTATAGGTCAACATACCCTCCTTTGCAAAGCCTACTGGCTTGCCACCAAACATTATTCTGACACCTCCGTTGGTGAATAGTTTTGCATCATCTTCCATTTGTCAGTCCTCCAAATACCATTGCATTATTTCGTCGTCGCTGTCGCGGAACAGTCCCTTATTGTCGAAGATGTTGCCGACAACCTCCACGTTCTCCATGTGCAAGTCGTAGAACGATAGGTTGTTGCCATTACTGATGCCACGTCGTTTCGATTCCTTGGTGACGTGGAGCGCAATATAGTACTCGCCAACGGCGTCGTGGGTGTCGCACGACACGATGCCGAGGTAGTTCGTCTTGTCCTCATCAATGAATGGGTAGTCGGTAGATTTGATGATGTCACCCTCGTAGATTTCCTTGCCGTTCTTGTCTTTCAGTCCTGTGAACTGCCCTACGGTGTTACGGTTTACAATTTCGCCCTTGTTGCCGTTCTGCTCGAAGATGCTAACATCGTTCTTATGGTGTCTCAGGTCGCCATACAACCATCTGTTGTCCGCAATGGATTGCGCTCTAAATTTTATCTGTCTCATAGTTTCTTTGTTTTATTTTTATTTACTCAGCCTGTGGTGGCTCGTCTGTTACCGTCCAGTTGCCGTTGTAGTCCTCGCAGAGCCATTGCCCTTCGTGAGCCGTAACGTATCTTTGCAAGGGCAAAAGCCGATAGTACAGTGTGCCGTCGGCTTTCTTGTAGCACGAAAAGACGCAGGGCAAGCGCATAATGTCGGTGGCGTTACGCCCTACGCGGATGGCTTGTTTCACTTTGTTAAACATGATTTGTTGGTGTTATTGAAATTTCAGTTCTAATTGTAGTTCTTCTGGGTGGTGTCGGTAGTAGTCGCGCTTGCACTTCACATTATATTCGGCCAAATCCTGACAGTCGTTAGAGGGTTTGAAGCCGTGTCGGCAGTGCCATTCGGGAGCGTCGGGCGAACCAAGAGTCGTGCTGAATATCCAGTGCTTGCACTCGCGGCACATGCACGAAGCATTTTTAAGAACCTCTTCCCACCGTTCGCGCTCATCCCAGCAGTGACTAATTGAGCCGCTGGCCACGCACCGCCCGTTAGGAAGCAGCAGCTCGTAGAACTCATGCCCGTTCACGAACCGCTGCACGATCTTTGTATTGAACTTCGTCATAGTCTTTTTTTTAAAAATTCTCAAATTATTCGAGCAAAGCTCTCATCAACTCGTCTTGATAAATTTGCTACCGCTTCTTTAACGGCTCTGCTCTCCTTACCTTGATGAAGTCGGGCAGTTCAACGGCTAATTCCTCGCGGTCGAACAGCACCATTTCGCCCGTCTTGAAGTCGAAGAAGGCTGGCACCATGTTGCTGTAATGCCTGAGCACTCCGACGCGCAGATATGGGAACATGGTCTGCTCGCCTGCGATGATGGCTCCGTAGCGTTCCGATGCAATCTTCAGCGCACGTATGCGGCTGTCGCTCTCCACGTAGATGTCGAGCGTCTTGCGGTTGTTGAAGTAGCGACCGCCAATGTGTATCGTGTCCTTATAGCGAACGTCCCACGTTGTGCTGACGTTCCACACCTTCTTCTTGTCGAGTTCAAAGCTGATTTCGTATATCTGCGTCTTGCGCTCAATAGGTTTGTCGAGGTCGAACACCTCCAGCCTATATTCATCGTCTTTTGTGTCGAGATATTCCAACGCTTTCTTGCGTGTGGAGAAAACGCGCTCGATTGTGTAGTCTGAGTATTCGCCCGTTGTCACGACAAATACTTTGTTTTCGTCTTTGTTCATACGTCATTCCTCCTTATTTCTTAAATTTGATAATCAACTGGTTACGCTGCTCGAATGGCAGGCGGTAGTTAAGATAGTTGGCATAGGATATGCCGAACTGACGACCTGGCAGTTGCATCCATGCGTCCCAGCGGCTATCGCAGGGGCGGTGCAGCTTGCGGTTCTTGGCTTTGTAGGCTTGTGCGCTGCTGTGAATACCTTTGGAGGTGAGGGCCTCGCCCAGCACTCCGAGGCACACATAGCTCTGGCGAGCACCCTCCTGTCGCTGCTCCTTGGGTATGAGTCCACACAAAGGGCATGCGGCACAGGTGTCGGGCTGCTCAGCCGGCAGCTTCATTGGCACTATTGCTTGTCGTGGCATGGTGTTTCAAGTTTTAAAATTAATTATTATGCGTTTCGGTTATATATCACGTTCTCAGTTATATACGCCGTTTAGCTTATCATGATAAGTTAAGTTAAGGCGATGGAAAAACGAGAATTTCAAAATTTACCCTATCAAAAAAGACCGCTTTGGCAAGAGGATTTGGGAATCGGGGGGGTGCTGAAAAAACATACCCCCCCCCGGGGGTGGTGAAGGCTCATCTTCCGAGATTCCGAATGCGTTCGCTCCAGTTCGCAAGGTCTTTCTTCCTAAGTTCCTTCTCTTCTTCGAGTGTCACCCATCCATGTTGCGTCTTGCGTATCCCTTTGCGCGTAACATGCGCCTCCTGCGTGCCTCCGCTCACCTGCTTCACCCATGACCGAAGGTCATCAGCCTGTTGGCTCTCCTCCTGCGGAAGGGTGTGCAGCATCTGTCCCTTATGACTTCTCATCCTTCTGTGTATCTCTATATGACACGGGATGCATAGACTGATAAGGTTGGACGGATCGTAACATAATCGTTCCATGTCTTCGATGGGTACAGACTCAACAGGCTTGATGTGATGCACATCGACGGCGGAACGGATGATTCCTTTCTCCTCGCACATCTGGCATAATGGATGAGTTCGGAGTTGTTGTACCCTCACCTCTCCGTACCATCGCTTCGAGTTGAGAAGCGACATATACTTGATGTGCTTCGGGTTTCTGTTTACTTTTCTTTTCTTCATATCTCAATATCCGAATTGTATCAACTCATCATCCTGCTTACTGTCTTCCTTGATTTCCGAGCGCTCCACCTCGTCGGCAGCCTGCTGTCGGTCGGCATCGTTATCGAAGTTGATAGACTGCTGTCGCTCGAAGTTGTCGGGCGTGCGCTTGAGAACTCGTCGGTTGCGATGTCCGTAGGTATACAACTTGTTGTTTACCATGTCTCCCGATTGCGGTAGCTCATCCTCGAGGCTTCGCTCCTGCTGAATGGTCATCTGTCTGTCTATCATCGTGAGCAGTATGTCGCTTAGATGCGAACAATCCATGTCCGCACCGAGTGCCCGGATACGACGATAGATGCCTTGCATAGTTACTTCGGTCACTCGCTCGAGGATGTCATCCACGCACTCCGTCTGAGTGGCGTCTTCCAACCACGGACGATTGATCATCACAGCACCGAATCCTTTGTGCTTCGGTTGCTCAAGGATAAGTATTACCTGCGCCACGTCGAGGTCGTCAGGGTTCGCGATGTTGAAAGCCTTCTGCCAACCGGCATCAGTCTCCAGCATAGCCATCAAGCGTTGGATGCGAGGGTCCAACTCGTGCGCCGGCGAAGCGCTCTTGATCACCGTATAGGTGAACCATTGCAACAGATGGTACACATCTACATCAAGCGCTTCACATATCGCTTTCAGCACCTCGTACATTGCTGGTGCTACCTTCGTGCCGATCTGCACGAAGCGTTCTTTCTTCTCATTCATCAATTTCAAGATTAAATTTGTCAATTAGGTTTTTCACGTATGGGTTCTCTGCAAGTTTTTCAATGCTCAATTGTTTACCGGAATGCTCGGTTAGGATTCGCACGACCACGTCGGCGATATCTGCCTTCTCTCCGTCGCAAGGCTTCCACCAATCCTTGACGGCCTGCGTGCTCACGGTAACGTTCTCGTAGTCGATGCGCTCGGCCCTTGCCTTCCAAAAGGCGATTCCGTCTCGGTCTGGATAAAGGATAATCTTGCGCTGCTGCTTGATGACCGGAGCAAGTCTTTCCCGGTTCAGGTTGCTCGCTCCGCAGCAAGCCAACCACATACTGTTATCACTATTGCCATAGGCAGTTGCCATAATGATGGCGGTCTTCTCGCTTTCCACGATGTTGACGGTAGCATGAGGATATCGATTCAACAAATGCTCGCCGAACAAGCACTGCCTTGCTTCCTGCTTGCTCTCATCGTAGATGTTCGTGTATGGCTTCCACTTCACGATGTTCCCGGATTCATCGACGACCGGATTACCATGATCATCAATTCGAGGTCGCTCACGGGCAACCATGGAGTGAAACCAATCTGTGGTGTAGCTATCATCGTCTTTCTTCATGCGATGCCCATTCGGCTTATACTTCATGTAGTGTGCCGTGCGTGGATGACCATCGATGTCAACCTGCCAAAAGGCTGTGAACTCGTGTGTGGTATGTCGCCAACTGTCTGGCACTGACACATGGCCGACGCAATAGTCGTGCAATACTTCCGTAAGTCTTCGTCTCTGTGCACCGTCCCATGGCAGTTGTGACAACCAATGGTAAAGGGCATCATTGTCGAGATGACCGGTGCGGGCAGCAACAAGACTGCGGGGCACAACGAATGTAGGCAGCGGTTCACGCTGCGGATGTTGGATAGGGGTGTAGTCCATTGTTCCGTCTGTTTCTATGTTATACTTATTTCCGAGCCACCGAATGGCATCTGGGAAACTCATGTTGGCATAGTTCATGACGAAGTCGACAACGCCTCCTTTGGCATCGCAACTGAAGCACTTGTAGCAGTTGCCTCGCGGGTATACCACGAAGTTTCCAAGATGGTGGTCATCATGGAATGGGCAAAGGGCTGTATATCTTACGCCTCTCTTCTTCAGTCCTCCCCGGTTACCGGAATCGTAGGAACCGAGGAAGTCTTCCACGACGTCTTCAATCCGTGCTACCTCAAGGATTCGGTTAATTGTCTGTTCGTCAATCTTTGACATGCTTTATCAATTAAGTTCTTTGAAAAACTAAATAACGCGCGCGTGGCGCACGTGCGTAGGGACCTGTCCTGCCATCCCCGCCCGCCGCTGTAAGCGGGCGAGTGGATGGTACGGACTCGTCCCGAGCGCTATGCGAAGGGATAAGAAATGCTGTCCCATTTCCGGCCACCTATCCCCCTTTAGGGGGATAGTACTTTTTTGGGATAACATTTTCATGAATTAGAATGGCATCTCTTCTTGAAGATCCTGAGATGGGATAACCATATAGTTTCCTTTCTTCCTCATCGCCGTCTCTTCGATGTATCGCTCCTTGAATGCGGCGTTGAGATATTCTTGTTGGCGATCATTGTTATTGATTCCACCAATCTGTCCTATTACCTTCTTCTTGAACTCGGAACGGCTCATCGGCCACGTGAGTGTGTCGCAGGCCTCCTTTACCCATTCCTTAAGTCTTGCCGTATCAACGGCTTTCTTCTTGTCTTCCATCTTCGGAGCATCGAAGTTGTCGATGATCTGCGGTATTCCGAGTGCTCCGGCTGCGTCGGTGACTTCGAATTTCCAGTCCTCCATGTCCTTGCCTCGGGCATCTTGTTGGCTTACCGTGAAGATGACTCGTCCGCTCTCCTCCTTCTTCTTGCGAGATACAAGCGTGTCGCTCACTTTGTTACCGAGTTCTGTACCAAGGTGACCACGCATCTTGCTCTCGTCGTCGTTTCCTGGACGAGGATTCAAGTGCAGGACATTCCAGATGCATATGTTGTGCGTCTGAGCGATTGCCATGAGTTCGTTGACGAGCGAACTCGCTTGCGGAAGGTCGTTGAAGTCTCCGATAATATCACGAATACCATCGACGAACACGATGTCAGGATGAAGTACTTCAATTGCCTTCTTGATGAGATCGAAGCGCACCTCGTAAGCGTGCTTGATCAACCTATCGTTTCCATCCTTCAGGTCGCTCACCGTTCGCAGCCATAACAAACTGAATCTGTCGTCTGAGTGCTTCATGTCCCATCCGCATAGCCAGTTGACGCGACGCATCACCTTGGCGGAGTTCAATTGCTCCATCTCGGTATCGACATACAAGACAACAGGTAGGTGACCGAGATAGTCGAGGGTACGTTCCGGCACCCGCAACCCATTGAGAAAATTGTTGCAACGCTCGCTCTGGTTAGCATTGAGCGCTGCAGCAAGAAGTTGGGCAATGACGAACGTTTTACCGTTCTTTTTCTGTCCGCTCAACGCTTGTATACCTCCTATTGCGGAGAACGGGATTCCGTTATACTCGAACATGTAGTATGGTTCTGGGTAGTCTTTCCTTGGATCAAGAAGATAAGGCCTAAGCTCTTCCATTAGCTGCTCATCTGCAGTCTGAATTGGCGGAAGATTAGTAGGTTGCGTATCTTCCATTTATTTGTTTTGATTTAATTCTTTTTCTACGATTTTCTCGATTTCATCTGCTCCCTTAATGGCCTTCTTCATCTCGCCGTCAGTCCTGAAGACTTCGGAGAAATCGGCGATATTTGTCTTTGTCGCTGAGAAGATGGAATGGGGATCTGTCCAAGCCTCGAGTAACTGCTCAAGACCGAAATTCAGGTTCTTTTCCTCGATTTCATCGAGTTGCTTCCCTACGAACTCCGGTGCAAGTTCATCCGTTGCACTTTCCCATACTTTCGCAATCTCTCGCAATGATAACTGAGAGAAAATCTTGCTGAGTAACTTCTTGCTGATATTTGTCTCTACCGCACAACTCTTGAGGGTGGCATCATAGATGTTGCAAGCCAGCTTTAAGCAAGCTAATGCCGTGAATGACCATGCGACGGCTTCAGGTTCTTTTTTGCCGTGCGCTTCAAGGATCTTTCGATACTTGTTCCACAGACTCGTGATGTAAGGTTTCGTGTCAGAATATACTCTGCAACCGATGCTCGACCACATATCGTAGTAGTCTCTATCCGTTATATCGCCGTATATCTTGCGAGTTGCTGCAGGCATATCGGCGACATGAAACAGCCGGGATTCGGATGTATATATAAGATTACGCTCGTAAGCCTTGTACATCTTCAGAGCCTTCTTGAATCCTGAGCCTATACGATATCCTCCTTTCGTTGATCTTCGGTACAAAGAACAACGTTTCAGGTGGTCATTCGCCTCCAGACATACGAGCCATGCGGCGTTGTTACCAACGCCACATGATAGTTTCATCGTGGAGGCGATTTTGGATATATTATCTATAATATTCTCTTTTCCCATAGTTCTTTTTTAGGAAGTGGATGCACACAGCGTGCATCCACTTAATGGTTAAAATGGCAAATCATCGCTATTTCCTTCGCTCTGTGGCGTTATCTTCTCCTCTTGCGATGTGTTGACCGCCTGAGAAGTTTTATCGCCTTGTACGGGGTTATTTTCGTCTTCGGCAAATTCTATCTTGTAACATCTCAAGGAATTGTAGAATTTTCCGTTATATTCTCGAACGGAGTGACCGAAATCGACCTGGACGGTTATTCCGGGCTTCATCTTTGATATTGCTTCGGCGTCGATGGTGTCGAGCACCACGCTGTCCGAATATCGGTCAGTTGGGTGTTCGAAGTATTCGAATATGAATTCTTGAGCAATCCATTGTTCGCCTGTTCTTTGGCTTGTTCCTTCTCTCTTGGCGAGAAGGTTTTTGATTCTTCCAGTAAATTTCATATCTATTCTATTTTTTAATTAATCTTCCTCGTCATCGTCTTCGTCTTCGAGGAATCCTTTCCCTAATGTCTCTGTGAGTGAGTGATGTCGTCCGACATACGCTTTTATCTTTGCTAATGCCGTCTTTTCATCGGACAAATATTTTTCGATTTTTGCGTGGTATCGATAATATTTTCTGTGCTCTATGAGGACACGCTTGCGTAACGTCTCCTCCTTGTTCTGCATCGCCTCAATCTGATGCTCAAGACGGCAGATCTTCTCGAGCCTATTATCCTTTGTCGGGCATTCCTTAATATATCCGACAAGTTTTTGAATGTCCTCGAGCGAGAGTGGCATCCTGTCTCCAATTCCTACACGTACGAATAGCCCTTCAATGAGCGATTCGAAATCGAAATATAGGAATTCGTCTTTCCCGACGGTCAATACGTACCCGTTAGTGACCGTGCTTACGGTAATCTTTCTTTTCATATTCTTATATTCTTATAAAGTGTCGATTAGGTTTTCTAACGCAAACATTAAGATGAAAATCAATGAAGCAACAAATCCGTACTTCATGTAATCCTTTGATGTGAATCCCTCTTCCTTGAGGTCTTCAATGAATAGATTGATTAATGCCTTCATAACTTCTTTATTTTAATTTGACTACGCTCTGTGTTCTTTCTGCAGGCTTGCGACTGCCAATGGCCCATTATAGTCTCTTGTCACGCTGCTGACCTGGCTCTTCATACGTTGTCCCCGTATGCATCATCGCTCATGGTTTGCTTACACGCTTCCTGTCCGGATTTCGCCATCACTCGGCTGCTGCCTATGGCTACTCAACGCTACTTCCTGACTTCCTCCGTTGCTGTAGTTACTAAACGGCCTATCGCTTACGCTCTTCCAGTACCCTTTCTGCCATGGGTTAATGGCGCTCCTTTTCTTGATAATGCAATGGAGCCTTGCATTTGGAGGAATAGGCAGGATTCGAACCCGCGATGCTACGATGATGACTTCGACCACTCGTCCACTATTCCGGTTCGGAAGGGAGGCCCTTCCTTTATATCGAGAACTTTCTCGTTCTGATCATCCTTTGTATTTGGTTGCGAGGATATGCCCATCTGGTTACTCTCGTCTTACCGTCGTCGTCGATGATCTCAACTCGTTCCCTCGGCAACTTCCACCCGAAGTGCTCCAACCAGTCCTTACTGAACATCTGGAACTGATTCAGGAACTCTTTTGTCTCGAGCCACACCTCGTTATCCTCGAGTTCTATTTCGATTCGTGCTTGTCGAACGATTTCTCTTATCTCTTCGATTTCCTTTTTCGTCATATCTTTCTTCTTTTACAGGTCTTGCAAGTACAGACATAAGGTGCCTTAGAGGCTAACCTTAGTTTTAGTTCTACATTTTCTTTTTTTAGATTCTCGATAGTATTCATCAGGGAATCTATTATTTCATTTTTTTCTTTTTCACTCATAGCTTTATATGATTCTTGTTATTGTCACACTGCATTGCCCACTTCCAGGGATTGGATCCCCAAGTGAGGTCTTGAACTCCATCGGGTTATCAGTTCCCGATGTATGCTTTTTCATTTGGTTTGCGTAGCTCTGAGCGCTACGCGCGGCGTTCCATGTCGGCATGGTGAACACCTTCTGGTCTCCTACTCTGAACTTTAGGAGGTCCTTTTTCGTTATTTTCTCTTTAATCATATCTTTTTTACATAATTTTATTTAAAAGTTGCTTGCAATTGCAACAAATTGCAAGAAATACATTATATTTGCAGCGGTCCATCTTGCGTAATTTCACGCAGTTATGAACTTTTGCAATTAATCGCAATTATCAATTGCAGTTGCTTGCATTTCTTAGTGCAAATATAATAACTTTCTACGAAATTCATTGCAATATATCGCAATTTAGCGCAAGTATTAGGATATTTTAACACAAAAGGTTGGTATAAAGACTATAAATTATGGAATTAAGGAATCAAATTTTCGTTCAGGCTTACGACTGGTTACGTCAGAATAGACGCGTGGGCAACCAATCAGATCTTGCCCAGAAAATAGGTGTAGGTACCAACACAGTATCTAACATTATGCGTGGGAAGAATAGAGTAAGTGACAAGACACTTCAGCAGTTGAATGCAGCATTCGACAATTGTTTTAACATGAACTGGCTCCGTGGTGAAGATTCGGAACACATGCTCGTTGTAGACTTGGATAAATCAGAAAGCGAGAAATATAATAATCCAGGAACAAACAACGACGAGATTGTCAAGATTGCCCTTGAAGCTAAGAATGAGATCATCGAATCGCTTAAGCGTGAGATAGTTGCGAAAGATGAAATCATCATAATGCTTAAAGACAGATTGAGGAATAAGGGAGACCGTTATGACAACAATTGTATTGTGTCAGAGCCATAGAAATCAACCAAAACTTTCCCCATTTCTAAACATTTTTATATGAATTGTTCGCAAATAAAAGAGAACCCGAAAATGGTATATGTTCCCAACGGAATCACGAAAGAATAAACAAGAAGATACACGAAAACAGGCGTATGTCTTGTGTTTATCGGCTTCTACAGAAAAAACTATGGGAACAGAGGATAACGGGATTTTACCCGTTTTTACCGGATAAAAGGGTTTCATTTTACCAAAACTTTCCCCACATCGAAAAAGGTGGGGAAAGGTCTGGAGAACTATGCGAATAGATAGGAAAAAGATTGTTAAAATGAAAAGACAAATTGTTTTTGATCATCGTGGCCGTACCAAAGCTGGTGCGGAAGGACCAATTGAGATAAGAATAACGCACGGCGGTAAGCCTTATTATATTAATAGTGGTATACGCGTGCGCGGATGTGAATTCAGATTCGGAGAAATCGTTAACAGGTCTGATATGGATGTGCTTAATGAGCGGCTCGCAATCCTCGAGGAGAAAATCGAAATGGCGGTGAACATGTGCATCGAGCACGGCGAAGAAATCAATGTAGTTGCGATAAAAAAGATGATGTACTCTATTGATTGCGAGGAGAATTCTCACGATGGCTCCATATTGGATTGGATGCAGGAACAGATTGGCATGCTCAACATTGCAGAAGGTACGCGAAAACATTACTGGGTACTATACAGAAGGTTGCAGCAGTTCGGGAAGTTCAGGAGATGGAGTGATCTGAGCACAGAACGAATATATGAATTCGACGCATGGTTGCACACATTGCCGAAGCAACTAACCATCGGCGAAAAGATGCAAGGGAAAACGGGAAAATATATTAGCGATGCAGCCGTGTATAGCTATCATAAAAATTTCAAATCGTTGCTATCTCGTGCTGTGCGTATCGGTGTAATTGATCAGAATCCGTATGATAAGCTGCGTGGAGAATTCAAAAGGAGCGACAACGAAAGCACCGAATTCCTTACCGATGATGAAATGCAGGCATTGGAGAATCTCAGACCGGTTCCGGGTACAATTATGGCAGTATCCCGTGACTTATTCGTGTTCCAGATGTTTACCGGATTGAGCTTCTCGGATGCACAGGCTTTCAACATGAGCGACTACCGAAAAGTTGATGGGAAATGGGTAAATGTGGGAGAACGAATTAAGACTGGAGTACCATATGTAAGTCAGCTGCTTCCTCCGGTTGTGGAGATCTTGGAACGATACAACTGGGAGGTCCCGAAGGTATCAATGCAAGTTTATAACAGATGCTTGAAGGATATTGGCAAGGCGCTCGGATTCCGAAAAAGTCTCCACAGCCATCTCGCACGGCATACATTCGCCACTTGGGCACTGCGTAATGGCGTACCTATAGAATACGTGTCGAAGATGTTAGGACATACGAACATAAAGCAGACACAGAGATACGCGAAGGTGATGCCACTCGACGTGTTCAGGGAATTTGATAAATTAGCAGAAAAAACAAAATAAAGATGAGAAAAGTTCTAATGATTGTTTTCGCTGCCTTAGCACTTGCCGGATGCGACAAGATAATGACAGAAGAAAACGGAGAAAATGGGGACGATCCTGTCCCAGAAATCGTAGGAAAAACAAAAAAATTTACGTTCAATCTAAAGGGTGATTTCTCGGCAACAACATTTTCACGGGGAAGCCTGCAAGCAGATGGGAAAAGCCTTACGGACCTTTGGGTCTTCGACTATGTGGACGGGAAATGTGTGCAACAATTGCACCAAACGGCAGAAGACGCAGATTGGGGGAAGCCTAAAATGTCGCTCTCGATGGGCGAACATTCCATCTATTTCGTTGCGAGTCGAGGAGACAAACCGGTCGTAGATACCGATAACCATCAGATTACATGGTCGGCCGTAAAAGACACATTCTGGAAAAAATACGATGTCGATGTAAAGAGTACCAGCAACGGGAATCGTTCGGTCACGCTAGATCGAGTTGTGACGAAATTCAAAGCGACGATAGACGATGAAATAATAAAAGGATGCAAACAGATATCAATCATTCCGGCAGTCTGGTATTACGGGATCGATTATACAGACGGAACGTCTACAGCAAATGATAACAAACCGATAACAATAGACATTCCTTCGAATTATATAGGTACGAAGGGTACCCTCTCGGTAAACGCGTTCTCTATAAGTGGTCCGAAGGAATGGAGCACGGATATGGAAATCAAGGCAACCGATGAGAATTCAGAAGCACTTGGTGATGTGAACATTAAGAATGTTCCACTCTTGCGGAATCGGTCGACAGAATATAGTGGTAACCTCTTCACAACAGCAGAACAGGACGATATATCATTGTCACTTGATTGGGATGATCCAGTAATCGGAACATGGTAGAAACAATAAAAGCACATGACATAATATCATGTGCTTTTATTATTATGAAATGTTGGACAGCGAACCGGTCCCCTGGAAGGTGCAACTTCCCGTTGTCAGATTTCCTTTTGTACCTACGGCCTTGGCCGACTTGATGATAGCATTTCCTTCGAGGACGGCTCCAGAATCCCGCTCTACGAATCGGAGCGTTACGGTGTTTCCAACTCTTAGCAGATTAGATGCCAGATTGTCCGCCTTGACGAGATAGCTCACGCTCGCAGTCCATACCTTACGACCTGCAATATATTCACGCCATGCGCTCGATGTTACCGAACTCTTTTCAATGACTTCGCAGGAGACGTCGATCTCGCACGATTTAGAGCACGCCACGATAGGTGTATATCCGTTCGTCGTGTTCCCCATCACGATTAAATCCTTACCATGTAATATCATAATACCGCGTTTTTACTGAAACATTGCCATTTCCCCAATTCCGGTGCGTCGGTTCCAATTGCGAAGAACAAGACGAATTTGTTCGCCGCTTACCTCCGCCATCAGTCTCGGAGTATATCTATTATTATCAGAGAGTTGCGAAGCTATGTTACCAGCTTGCGCTCTGGTGAGAATCGTCTCGCCTGCATTCACCATTACCGGAATCTGGTCACCACTATACGTGTTACCAGTGAATTGTCCGTCGACGACACCACCATTAGCATAACCGGTACTTGAATGAATCGTGCTAATAACTCCAACCATAGTGGCGGCACCTGTTGCAGCTGCAGCAATCCAGTCCCATGGAGTTACGGTACCTTTAAGAGATTTTGCGAAAGTAAGCGCAATGGTTGCGACAGCTTCTGCGATGATACTCATGATTTTCACTCCAGGGTCTTTGATGTTGCTAAGTGCTCCACCTACGGCCTGCACTGCACGAGCAGCATCCTCCCAGCTATCTTCAACATCTTTCGCACCTTTCGTCATATTACCCGTTTTAACATCGATTTTTATAGGATCAATGCCTAACTGAGACAGTTTCTCGTTAACCTTGGCTTCGAGTTCTTCCCACACTGAATCATCGATGTTCTCGCCACTGAGGATCTTGTCCCATAGATCGCTTGCCGTTGATCCGTCAGACAACTGGATAGCCGTCAAGTCGATGCCCTCTTGGAATGCTGTCGTAAGGAAGTTGCTGAGTGTTGTCACATCCACCATGTTAGCCATCGCACTTGTAAGGTCAACAGATCCGAAATCCATGTTCTTCATCGAATCACTCAACATACCCTTGTAAGCATCTATAGTGTTCGTGTTCAATCCAGACAGCCCGACTTCCTCCGGTTTACTCTCTTCCTTGATTCCGTGCAATTCTTCACGTATCTCCTTTTGTTTAGCTAATTCCTTGTCGAGTTCCTGAACTTGCGAAGCGATAGCCTCACGGCGTTCGTCCGTTGCCGTATAAGCCTCCTTCTCAAGGTCTGCAATCTGCTGTTGGATAGTAGGCTCTTTTTTATTTTCTAAAGGCTGATGAACCACGGGATGAGCCACGGGATGATTCACAGTATTATGTTTTCCGCCTGAAGAATTCTTTTTGTTCTGACTGTCTATCCTATTGTTCACACGATTCATCGTGCGATAACTCTGTGCCACACTACTATATAATTGCGACCTTTGCTGGTCACCTTGCTTGATGAGCGCCACGAGGTCGTTATAACTGCCCTTACCTTGCGCGTCCACACGGAATGTACCCCATTTCCTATATCTCGCGTATGGATTCTTTGCAGAATCTCGTACACTCTGTGTGAGCGCTCCGACAGATGACTGCACGACTACATTTCTTGTATGCTGCCGTTCGAATCTCTTGTAATTCTCGTAACCTCTCATATTCTGGCTAAAAGCAGACCATGAACTCGTTCCCCTTCGGAACTCGCCATAACTCATTCCGTTTTCTTTGGCCAACTTGTTGTAATACGCTCCTACCGCCCGATTGGTTTGTTTGATCTCGTTCTGTATGAGCGTATTCACGTTTTTCATTCCGTTGTTGAGTTGTCGTTCAAGGTTTTTCAGTTGATGGGAAGACAACACGGTACCCTGTTTCATAGATGCCTTGCGACCATCAGAAGGAGCTATATACCTACCGGTTCTCAGCATATCCCTTAAACGCTCGTTTTCGGTTTGTTGTGCTGACATTTTCGGGCCCTGAATCGTCTTCATCGTACCGAGTTTATCGAGTTCGTCGTACGCTTTACGTGCTGCATCAACAATATCGTCTATATGTCCTAAGAATCCACTAATGTCTCCGTTGTTGATACTATTCAGAAATCCTTTATAAACGCTTTCTGCGCTCTCTATCGTTCCTTGCCACTCATCGAAGTTTGCCTCAGACGACAAGAATGCATCCTTTGCCACATCAAGCGCAGCCTTCGCTGCTCCGAGAGCTGTACCGAGGCCTGCAAGTTTCGTGATGTTTACTCCAAGTACACTCGACACGGAATCCAGTGCGCCACGGAATCCTGATTCTCCTGTAAGCTCATTGTTGATACTCGATATCTCGTCACGACTACCACGAATCCTACCCTTTAGGGTCTCGAGTTGCTTATTCAATTCGCGGCCGAATTCACCGTTCTTCTCCTCCGTTGTCAGCGAATTATATACACTTTTTATCTCGGTGAATGCCGAAGTCATCTCCCTCAGTTTCCCCTTCGTGGTGTGGGCTGACGTTGCCATATTGCCCAGGCTCTTGATGTAATCTCTGTTCTCGTCTTCGAGCACATTAAGCACACCACCCGCGTCATGGCAGCTCTTGGCCAACTGCTGAATACCTTCTGCCGCCTTCTTCAGCTTAGCATCATATTCGTTCGATTCTATTCTAAGTCTTAAAATTGAGTCTGCCATAATTATGTGTTTTTATTGAGAATATTTTCTAATTCGTTATCGATAAGTGTAGAAAGCGTGTCCACGGCTCTATTCATTGCGGATTCTGAAGAAGACGTGAAAGAGTGGTTGCCTGCAATTCGTCCACGATTACCCCCCAGGGATATACGCCTATTCGTTCCGCTGTTGACGAATCTCAGGATGAAGCCACGATCCATCGGGCCATAATCCATAATTTGCTGCGTTCTTGCACTACGCGGATGCCTATTACCGCCCCTTGCGAAACTACTCCGTTGTTTCCTCGGTGGTTCATATCCGGATGATTCATGTCTCTTCCTGCTATTGTAGATATTGATGTTTCCACCGAGAACCTTCCGATATACCGAAGTTCGTACAGATTTCACAGCCTCGCGTGGATCTCCATACTTGAACTGGATATTCTGCATCGTCTCGGCACGGGCCTGGAAGATGACCCTGCGGATGAGATTGCGCAGCATCTTCTCCGTCTTAGGATTGCTGCTCAATGCCTTCTCTATCGTTTCCTTCTGCTCAAGGAAGACTGCGTCGTTTACATCAAATCTAAACATAAAAAATAATCGCCCGAATGTTAGTATCTAACAATCGAGCGATTTGGCGATTAAGGTTTACGGACACATCAGTGCCCTTTACTTATAATAAGAAAGCTAAAGCGAAAGCCGTCACGAAACATGTTATTTCGGCCCAAAACTTAAATGTCTTCTTGCGCTTCGGAATGAAATATAACCCAGCAACGACAAGATAGATGACCCACAGCAGGAGCAACAGAGGCTTGTTCACTGCCACGAGAACCTGCGACATCACCAGTGCGACATAGGCTGCGATGGTATGCGAGATACGCGTCTCCTTACTGTTCTGCTTGTCGAGCGGGCACATCGCCATCACAAGCATTGCGAGGAACACGATGAATGAGATGGTGATGTTCGTATCTTCAGGATTAGTCGAGAAGGAGAAGAACCACAGCACACTTGTCACGGTAATGACAAGCGTCCACAGCAACGCACCTCCACGAGGCAATATACTTGCCATCTGACTGATAGACTCCGGGATCTGTCGGTTGATTACACACATAACGACCATGTACGTTACGATTAGAGTAATAGCTATTACAATATTCATATTTAGAGTATTAATGATTATTTTTCGTGTCTTTCTGACTTGCGGCAGCATTCTCATCCCGCATCATCTGTCGCATCTTCTCAATTTCTTCCTTAGTAGGCTGCGCTCCGGAACCGTGAATATGTTCTTTTTCCCAAGGAAAATGTATCAAGTCGCGCGGGGAGTAGATGCCTGCACTCGATATATCCTTCATAGAACAACACATCAGATTGTAAGTCTGCCAGCGTATTGCGCTCCACATATCACGATTACGACGAACATATCCACGTGAAATGAGCATGAGTTCGAGATATGTGATGTTGTACAGATAGTCAAGGCGGGGCAAGCCGATTTCGCCCACGAACAGTCTATACTGTTCGCAGGCGCTTAAACGTTTTTTTCTTTTTCCTCCTGTTCTTCAACATAATCGTTGGTCACAGCCACATTTGGCACGCTATACCAATCGTTACGCAGCTCTACGATTGTTGTCACCATCTTAGAGACTTCGTTACCTGCAGCCTCGTTCAATATCTGCTTAGCTGTTACCGGAGCGTCATCGTTCTCACTGTCATACGCCGCAATGATACCCGCGATAGCGAGTTGCACGAAGTCGCTAAGAGTAGCATTCTGCTTTACATCGGTGATGGTACCATTTTCGTCCTTGATGACCTCAGGTACGAAAATCGCCGATGATTTGTCAGATAGTTTTTCATATCCGATCTCTGTTGCTGCGCAATAGCGCATCTTTACCTGCTTACCGCAGATTGTGATAGTTTTTTCCGTCATAGTTCTTTTTTGTTTTATTTATGAATTTTCTTGTTCAGGATGCGACAAGTCACCTGTTCCGGTGAACTTCGCCGTTGCCGTAGCGATATTATTATTCTGCGCTGTTGCCGAGTAATCATTCAATATTGCCTGTCCTATATAGGTAATGTCATCATATACGGCGTCTCGGTTCTTCTCACCTGCAGAACCAGCAGTACGTGAGAACTTGAGCACATATGTGCGTCCAACTACGAGGTCGTTTATCGGAGTGGCTGTATCATCATTCGGGTCACCATACACAAGAGCACTTACCTCAACATCCCAGTTGATCGATGACGGAATATTGGTGATCCAGTCGTCCACAGTATCCTTCGTCGTATCCTCTTCTACAGATAGCGAGATATGAACCGTACATGATGTTGCAGCAGCGACACATTTCAGATCGTCTGCGTCAAATCCTTGTAATATACGGAGATTCTGTCCTTTAATCGTTGCCATATTTTTCCGTTTTATTGTGGTGAAGCCCACGGCGTTCGTGGGCTTCTGAAGAAAAAGCTAATTTAACTAAGAGGACCGGTTCCGGTGAACTTAGCCGAGAATGTAGAATTCTGTCTATTCTGTGCGGTCACAGTCACATCGGTAAGATATGCTTCACCGCTCTTCTTGATTGCCGAGTTCTGAGCTACCCGGTTATTTGCTCCTGCTGTCTGGTCGAAGACGAGGGTCACCTTAGTCTTACCGGTGATCAAGCTAAGAAGGTCCTGAGGCAATTCACCACCAGTACCGTTGTCTTCAAGCGTTACCAGAGACTCTGTCTGTGCATCCCACGAAAGACCAGTTACTTCCTGCTCCTGCCAATCGCCGTCAGAATCCTTTGTGGAACTATCTTCCAACTGTGCGGAAACATGGAATGTACAAGAGGTGGCCATGGCCACGCATTTCGGTGATCCAGTGCCAGTCTTCACCAGCACACGGAGATTCTGTCCTTTAATTGTTCCCATCGTTTGTTATGGATTAGTGTCGCATTGGTACACAAGAGATTGAAAGAAACAAGGTTTCAGCGAGTCGAAGTTGACGGGTGAAGCCGAAAGCGTATAGCTGTTCGGGATGAGTTCTTCCACCTCATTCGGATGATCATCGCTTTCAAAGAAAGCTATAATCACGTTGCGAATCATTGTGGTAAGTTGGCCCAGTTCCTCACGACTTCGGGCAGCTACCTCGATGGTAATCTTCACGTCATCGGTGCATCCTTCATAGGAGTTATCCTTGCAGAATCCCATGTTCTGCATCCCATCGTAAGCGATGATGATGTAAGGCACCGGTTCGTTAAGATACTCATCATCCGGCAGTTGAATAGACACATTGTGGATACGTCCATCTACTGCCTGCACGAGTTCTTCGCTGCTTTTCAGGGCGCTATAGAATACCTTGTCTGTTATTAAGCTCATTACGTATCTTTGCGATATTGTTATATATATATCTACTAAGTAAAAGCCAGCAGGCGATTTGTCGCTTTGCCTGCGCATCGCCCACTGGCAGAACTATGAGAAAGTTAGCCTCCAATCACATTGCTGGATACTGGCTCAACAAGCTTGATGAGCTTGAAGGCCTGTGGCTTGCCGGATGTGTTGCCATTGACCTTGCTTGACATCTCAACGAGTGAGTAGTCGAGACCCATGCCGAGGGCAATAACGTTGCGGTCGAAGTTAGCAGAAGATGTGCCGTCCACGTTGAACTCGATGCCGTCAGCATATACCTGCTCGTTGAGGTAGCCGAAGTGACCGATACCGATGTAGCGGTCTTTGCCCTTCGTTGCCACGCCCTGTGCATTGATGCTGTAATCGATGTATGGGCTAACGTGGTAGCGGTAACCTACGCACTGGCCGTCCTGGATGACGGTGCGGTTGGAGTCGGTAGTGCCGGGGATGAGTTTTGTGAACTTCAGGTCAACTTCGGTGGTCTTGTCCATGATAATCTCAGGATCGCCCTCGAAGCCAAGGTCGTACATCTTGGCAATCTCCTTGGCAAGGTTCTTACCGATGTTGTCGTCGAGAGTGAGCTCTACAACGTCAACCTGTGCGAAAGGTGACTGGAGCTTGTCGTAGTTGCCGTGAGCGTAGATGTGGAGTGCACGGAACATTGCCCAACCCTTCTGGAACTTGTAGGTGATGAAGGCAATGATGTCGAATGCAGCGTTGGCTACAGCACGACGGCTTACAGGCACGCTGGCAGCAACACGCTTTGGAGAAGTGGTGATGTTGGCAAAGTCGAGTGACTGCTCTGCCACCTTAGTTACCTCGCCCTCAACAGAGAACTTCACGTCGTTGATAGAGTAAGGGATAACCTGTGTGCCGGTTACACCTGTTACCATCACGAGGTCTTCAGGAAGTTCGATGCCTGGAACCTTGGTGTCGATGATGGGGCGAATCTCGACAGGAATCAGACCGCCAGCCTGCAGGTTGGCTTCAGTGTTGTTGTCGCCACCTGGGTCATTGGTGATGGCGTTGGCGAGGATGGTGGTGGCGTTGGCTGCACGGCGATTGGTAAAGCAGTCGTTGACCATTTCACGAATCTTTGCGCCATAGTCCTCACGCTCGCGAATCTGCTCCAAGTCCTTGCCAGTGGCCATAGCCTTGGCACGGGCTGACAGGCCAGCACTCTCGCGTACCAGTGCATCGTACTCGATGTCCTGATTGCGCTGCTCAGTCTTCAGCGACTCCAACTCACGCTTCTGCTCGTCGGTGATAGTACCCTTCTGCTCCTCAGAAGTGAGGGCACGCATTTTAGCCTCACGTGCGTTGGTCTTCTCGTCCATCTCGTCCATCTTGGTCATGATTTCCATCTGACGCTTCTGGATGTCTGCTTTTGTCATTTTACCCATGATAAAAACGTTTTTATTGGTTAATAATTAAATGTTTTCAAAGTCGATTTTACAGCGGAGGTGCTGGGCACGCAAGCGCATAGCCTGCTGCTCGCGGAAACGCTGCTCCTGCTCTTCGAGCTGGCGCTGCTCGCGCTCTGCCTTGGCTTTTTCCTCGGCTTCGCGCTCTGCCTTTTCGCGGGCTTCACGCTCCTCGTCGGTCTCGCACTTGTCGTCGGGGTCGTCGGGGTCATCTTCGCGCTTGTCGTCCTTATTGCCGCACTCGCGTTTCATCTGGGCTTCAATAGCCTTGTCGATAGCCTCGGAAGCCTCACGGGTGGCTACGGTGGTCTGCTCGTAGGCAGGGTGGGTGACGTTGGCTACGTCGTAGAGACCTATGATTTTCTTCACATGTCGCAGCCAAACTTCCTTGCCGTCAACGGTCTCGTTGGTGCGCTCGTAAGACACGCCGTTCTCAGTGTCCTGCCAGTCGTCCTCGAATGCGAACGACATGCCGTACACGTTGCCCAGACGTATCTGCTCCAGAGTATCGTTGGCCACGGTGGTGTTGGGATAGTCGCACTCACTCTCCACGTACTGCTCACGCAAAGCGAGTTTCAGCGTTCCCTTGCCGTTGCGACAACGACCGATCATGTTGGCGATGTCGTTCGAATGGTTGTTGTTATACACCACGTCGGAACGGTCGATAAGTTCCTGAGTAATGCAGCCAGGCTCCAAGATTTCGTACACCACGCGGGTGTCGCTCCACGGAGTCAGATTCACCGAACGTACACCGAACATAATGGGGCGACCTACCACGGTGCGGCTGGGCTGCCCGTCTGCTGACTCGCGCAACTGCAAGCCGCAGGTTTCGATGGGGATAAATCGTGTCTGTTTCATATATTCTTTCGTTGAATTGTTCTCTACTATGCGGGCGTTTTAGCGTCCGGGGTTTACTGCGCGTCGGATGTGCTTTTCGCGCTGTTTTCTCTGTTGCAGAACCTCGCTCTCCAGAGCGTCGATTTCTGCTTTTGTTGGATTTGGTATCATAAGCTGTTATTTTTATTCATGCGCATCATTGGTGTAAATCATGCGCATCATTTGCTTCAATCATCCGCATCGTTGATTTTAATCATCCGTATGATTTGCTTCAATCATCCGCATCATTGATTTCAATCATCCGTATGATTTGCATCAATCATCCGCATCATTGGTTTTCGCCACCATTTTCGTCGCCCTCCTTTGGCGGTTCGCCTACGGTGTAGTTGCCGGGCTTCAGTTGGGTGCTTGCATCGCTCTTGGCGATGAGAGCTTTCAGTGTCATGAGGTTGGCACTTGCCATTGGCTCGTCGCCGTTCTCAACGGTTGGCATGTCGTGCTGTGCGCGGATTTCGTTCACTGTCATTGCTCCAGTCTGCAAGTTGAGCTGGTCAACCTTTGCCTGTCGCTCTGGGTCCATAGCCAATAGCGGCTTTTCGCAAATGTGGATGTCATAAATACCGTAGTATTTCAGCGGATTATCCTCAGGCTTCGGAATGAGTTTACGAGAAATCTCTTTCTCGTTACCTGTCTTCAGCGGTAGGATGGTTCGAGTGTGAAACTCCATGGTGGCGTTCTGGTAGTCGTTGTAGTGGCTGTTGGTGTCGAGCATCAGCAATGGACGTGGAACTCCGAAGAACCTTGCCACATCGTCGTTGGTTGATCCGAGTTGTTCGAACATCTGCATATCGGCACTGGTCATAGAGATATTCTGTACTTTGTCAAGTCCTCTGATTGCCAGGATGTCGTGGCCTGAGTACATCTTCTTTTGGAGTTCTTCGGCGTACTTGTTGCCCTCCTCCTTGTTGAACATTCCGTATGCGAGCGTTCCTTGTCCGCTGGCAGGTTTTTCCTCTCCGAGGAGCAACTTCACTCGGCCACCCTTCGCAGCTGTTTCAAGTGCCTGCCGCTTCAGTGTTCGGTTAAGGCTCAATGTCTCGATGGCAAACTGAAGTGTAGGTATGCCCCAGATGCCGTTTTGGTAACGGAAGGTGTTGGCAAAGTGCATCACGTCCTCGCGTGGTACATCGGTCTGCGTCTCATAGCCGTGGTCGGTCAGATATACGATGCTGGCATATGTTCCGGTGTTGACATTGTATCCGCCCGTCTTCACAAGCCACAAGTGCAGTGGAAAGCCGAACTCGTCGCGCTCGATATACACAAAGGCATTACCGTAGAACAGACGGTTTATCTCTACTAATCGCCAAAGGTCGGTGGCGCTCATTATCGGGTTAGGTTCTACCTGCAAGAGGTAGTTTATGCGCTTGCCCAGTCCACGATTATCTACGTAGAAGTTTCCTTTGGCGTTGTCCTTCTTGCGATACTGCACCGGCATTACGCTCATAGTGTCGGCTCGCAGGTTCACAGCACGATATACGGCAGCCACCACCAATGCCTGCTCAGGGCCACGCACGTAAGCTATGCGCTCCGAGTAGTCTCCACTCATCACATTTTCTTGATTGGTTGAATGATTTGGGTCGGTGGTAGAGGGGACATCCGGTGCACTTGCTGCCGGAGTTACCTCTCGCTTTTGGAACCAGTTTTTGAAGAAATTATCCATATCGTATTATTTTCTTTTTCTACTATTCGTGCGCTTTGCGCTTTTGGGTTTACTCTTTTCTTCGGTCTTGTTCTTTGGCTCGGTGGCCACTCCGAGGATGCGCTCCTTTTCGGTCGTGCGCTCGTTAATGCCGAAGAAGTATTCCACGTTGGCGGCGTGCTTTAGTTTGGTGGTTTCCTCGCCGCTGCATGTGCCCCGCTTCTGCTTGATGTTCACCCATTCCCAGGCGCTCTTGGTGTCGTAGTGGTTGATGTAGGCTATATCGTGTATGATCTCCGGTTGTAAAGGCTTCTGCTCCACCTGTTCGCCTCGCACGTTCACCACATGTAAGCGTGGCGCATTAGGGCAGTGAGGGTCGTTGAAACTGATGCCCGGAATGCCTGTATTGACAAAACACTTCACATGGTGGTTGGTGTGGAAGTCCTGCTCACGAGCCTCTGTGAAGCGTGCCTGCACTGGGCGGTCGTCGTACTGGGTCATTCCGTTGTCGGTCATGGTGCGCCAGTTGATGACCACCACGTCGGCATTGGTGAGTGGCTCCAGTAGTTTGTCAACATTTCCGCTTGGCGTCTGGAGGAATTCGTCAAAGTCGAAGAATCCTATCCACTGGTATTTGCCGTTGTGGCGGTTGTAGCAATCCTCATAGGCTGGTTTTTGCAATCCGTCCCAAGGGATAATCTCCACCTGATTACGGTCAACGTATGGTTGCAGCACGTCGGCAAAGTGTTCACCGTCATCTGGACGGTTGTTGTCGTAGATGAATATTTTATTTACGCCTAACTTCAGGTAGTGTTCCACCCATTCCACGGCGTAGCGGTTTTCCATGCGACCAATGGCGCAGATGGCTACCCCATTAGGCTGTGGCATCTCCCACAGGTCGCGGTGGGCGTCGAGCCATTGCTGCTGTGTGTACAGATTGTTGTTGGCCCATGAACCGCTTCCGTAGTGCTCCACGTAGTTGCGGATGTCAACATGACGGCCACGGAGATGTGGACGGTGACGCATAATGTCGTCGAGCAACACAGCGCCGGTGTCATACCAGTTGTTCCGGTTGTCGTGTCCGCCTGCAAGCAGTCCGTAGGTGCGTCCCGGATCGAAATAGCGTGCGCCAAATTTAGTGAGCAGCGGAACGTTCATCCAACAGAGCATTGGCAGCATTCGCCCAATGCAGAACGGGTTGTGTGGCTGTGACTGTTGGCAGTAGCCTACCACGCTCCAGCCGGGATCGAAGAACTCATCGATGTTCTGCTTCAACAAGATGTCGCTCTCGATGAGTACGAAGCCCTCGGGGATGAGCTCCCACAACTTCTGCACAGTCATCATGTGCTTAGCTGACCCGAACTCGCAGCCCTTGGCGCAGCCTATTGAGCGGTCGCGTTGAGGAAACTTCTCGAGTTCTTCGTCGAAGTTGATGATTTCGCCCTTGGTGTTGTCAATCACTCTGACGTCACGCATACGAGTGATGAATGGTCGCTCTGTCGAGTTGTCGAACACCACCACGTTATAGTCGGCTCCCCCGTGCTTGCGCACGCTGAGAATGGCAGCCTTGGTGAGTTCAGGTGTGTTGTAATTGATGATTGCAATGGTTTTCTTTTCCATAGTTCTATTTTTATTAGGGGGTTATCTTTCTTCGTGAGCGGCTGCCAGTGTGTGGCCGCTGGCTGTTTCGAGTGCATGATTGTCGGCAGTGACGAGTAATCGGATATCCTGTAGCATATCGCGCTTGCCGGTGAATGTCACCTCGTAGGTGGAGCGTTGACGATTCTGCGCGCTGATATTGATGTCACTGATTGTCGCCATACCGGCATATAGTGTGATATCCTCTGTGTTGTTGCTGCTTCCGTTGGTACGCGACAGACTGATCATCACACTCTGTCCTACCATGTCGAGCATGGATGGTGCATTCGGTCGGTCGATGACGTCGGTAACAACGGCAGAGGCCTTGACGCTCCACGACAGACTTATCGGAAGGTTGATATCATAAGCGTCTTCGTCATCCTTACTGCTTAACTTCACCACGTTCAGTTGTACGCTCAGCGTACAACTCAGTGCAGAGGCGATGGTGTCACCATTATAGAGTACTCGAAGATTCTGTCCTTTAATCGTTGCCATATCTATTATTGAGTTATGGGCACAAGAAAGCGCCTGATTATTAGTAACTATCTAACAATAAGGCGCTTTGTCGTTGTGGGTTTACTTATTTTTTCTTGCGAGTCGTTGTCTTTTCCGAGCCAAAGTATCCCTCGTACACTGACCAGTCGATACAATCCTTCTCATTCCATCCTTCCTGCAGGCATTGCTGCACATAGCCAACTGCCTTGCTGTAGAAGTCGTTCAACTCATCGACTTTCTCGAAGACGTGGTATATAGGTGTCCCGTCCTCATTCTCGCTTATCTTGAACGTAATAGGAACGATGGCGAGTCGCTGCGCCTCACTGAAGTTGCGCTGGTTCTCCTCGCTGAGCCAAACATTCATGTTTTTCCACACAAAACCCTTTAGGATCTTCTTGTCTGTGTGCCTGTTGATGTCTTCGATGATGGCACGTTTCACAGCGTCGAGGGTCGGTGCGCCCTGCTTCTTGAAGAACACCACTTCTCTCCATGTCACGAGTTCTTTTCCTTCAACAGGTTGCAGGTCGTAGGAGAATACGACACGGCTCCTATCTTCCACTACCGGAGCGTAATCGGTAGGTTGTCCGCAATACTTATTGTTCATATCGTTATATTTTTGTTGGTTTCCGTTATATTACGGCCGTTATGCTGCTGTAGGTTTACTTTTGTAAGTTCAGGATTAAACGTTAGCTTTTTGGTTATTGTCGCAACAATGCTCTTGCGAATGTTGTAGCTGGAATAATGACTCATTGCTCCTAAGTATGAATTAATAGAGCTGACACTGAGTGCATTATTAATTCGTATTTTGCTTTGCATACGGTGCAAGGAATGATTGGATATGTAGTTACGATAAGGTTTTATGAATGCCCCAAGAAACTCCACGCCTTGCATAACGTTGCGCACGCGTAATTTACCCATGTGTAGTTCAAGACCTAACGTGTTGGATAAGAAATCCCTTATCTTTGGTACTTGTTGGATCATCCAGTCGCGGCTACTATCTATAATTACCGAGTCGTCAACGTATCTCCCATAATGTCGGCATTTTATTTCGCGTTTAATGAATTGGTCGAAGGTATTAAGATAAACATTGCTGAACAACTGGCTTGTGAGGTTGCCTATTGGCAAGCCTACGCCCGGCAATGCATATCGCATACATTTTGCTCTGTCCACGCCATCCCATTCGCTTTCGTCGCCTATTATTACGCAATCTTCCATTGGGTTGAGCATTACAATTTGCTGGGTTAGCCAAATAATGAACGAAAAATCGCGCACCTCCATCCACGTGGTTTCGGGTGTGAGAATAACGCCTGATGGTATAGATACATCATCAGTGAATCCTACACAGTGAGTGCGCATATTAGTGAGTGTGGCGGTGGCTATCTTTAGCAGACGTTCTCGGTTGATGTGCATAAAGTAGCCGCGAATATCGAGATTCATTGCATAGCATGGTTTTGTCCAGTTCTGGCTCTCCTGTCTTATGTGTTGGGTTATGCGAGCAATACCGTAATGAGTTCCTCGCCCCTTTATGCAACTGTAAGTGTCTGCAATGAATGTGCGTTCGAATATCTGATGGGTGTAATTGTAGTAAAGGTGATGCACTATGCGGTCGCGAAACTGTGCAGCAAACACTTCACGCTTCTTGGGATATTTCACAACAAAACAGGTTGATGGCTGCGCTTTGTATTTGTGTGCAATCATATCATCGCATAGTTCTTCCAGATTGTGTTTTAAGTTTTTGTTGAATTTTTGAACATAGCTCATTTTATGTTTGTGACGAGCTGCATCTTGATAAGCTATATAAAGGTCGAATAATAATTGCTGGCGAGTTAACGTGTATGTTTTTAAGTTCATTTTTTCGCATATAATAAGGCAAGTGCTGCACCGCGCGAACCGAAAAACCGTTGAACCGATTGTTGGTATTGGCCGGATTGACTGCTGACGCATTAAAGTTCATGTTATACCCGTTGGCGGCACTGTTGCGCGACGAAGACCAATAGTTGCCGTTGGAGCCGCGATTGTTGAGCGAAACTCCGGAGCGATTGCCCGCAGCAGGGAAGTTGGTCTTTATATGTGTTATGAGGGTCGGTTGCTACCTAATACGAGCACACGGTAGAATTTATAAAAATCCGCCATGTGTCTTTGCTTTTTCACGTCGCCTACGGCGATGTGACGAGCAACCTGTGAACTTGCCTTGAGGTTCTGCTTAGTTTATTATTATAATATCGATGTTATTTGCAGTTTCAGTTCGCTGATGAATTGCATGTTTTCGGCTGCTGTGCGTTGATCAAGAGGATATGCAAGTATTTTCGAAATTATTCCTCCAGGAGCTTGTGCTATTGGGTGCGGGGACTGCTGACTAACTGGTGCAGTAGTTTTATTTTTCTTTCCGCCACGCTCCTTTATTTGTTGTGAGTTGCGCCAGTCGTTTATTGTAGTGCACAGATAGTCGTAACTTATTGGTTCACCATCGGGGGTTGCTGGCGGAATAGGTATGCGTATTGCAATGTGCTTAGCGTCGTTGACAAGACATTCTGTGCGGTTAGGAATAAACTTTTCTATTGACTTGAGCGGGAAACCAACCTTACAAAAAGTATCGTTGTCATTGCCATTGCTGATGGCATAGCGACTCACAGTAAGCGGTTTGCGGTCTTTTGTTTGCATTCGCACTTCGTCATTAAACGCCACAACTGCTACGAGCCATGCACTCCATTCATAAGCCGACCAGAAACCACCTGTTTTAAAAAGATGGATAATATCCCAGTTCTTTTCTTCTTTTCTGTCTTTTTCTATTTCTAAAATGTCTGTTAATGTCATATGTTTATTTATATAAATATTAAAATGTAAAAATTATTTTTTCGCTCTTTCTATTATACCGCCCCACGCTGTGCGTGGGATGGTGCGGTATAATAGAAAGAGCGTTTTGCAAGGCAAGTTACTGCACCGCGCGAACCGAAAAACCGAAGAACCGATCGTTGGTATAGGCCGGATTGACTGCTGACGCATTAAAGCTCACGTTATACCCGCTGGCGGCACTGTAGCGCGACGAAGACCAATAGCCGCCGTCGGAGCCGCGATTGCCGAGCGAAACTCCGGAGCGAAAGCCCGCAGCAGGGAAGAACAGAGAATTGCCATTGATGCGCGAAGTGAATCGGCGACCATTAACTCCATTTTGGGTGGTCCACTCAGAGATGCAGTTGGCATTGAGCTCTTGAAATTCGCTCACTGTTGGCATGCGACACGGTGCACCCATATTGTGCATGGCAGCGTCGTAGGTGGTGTTGGCCGGTATGTTACCGGTTAGCTCTGCGCCCGGTGTACTTGCGTATGGTCCGTCGTTACCGCTTCCGAAGTCGTAGCCGTCTGTTCCCGTGTGGCCGTCAACATTACCCCATGAGAAATAAAGACCGTCGTCCTCAGGACGATTTGCACCCACGTTTTTCTCTGCCCAGAGCAAGCCACTCGGAAGGGCGAGATCAACGAAACCGGTCGGTGCGAGTGACGAATTGCTGTTGATGGATGTCACATTGAACTGGGTGCCGTCGTAGTTCATGGTGAGGATGGTGTTGTCACGCACCTTCCAAATCGGCATCGCCGCCCCATACAGTTTTATAGGTTTCGGGTTAGACCCGTTCACACTAAGTGTTGGATTGCTCACCGTGAAGGAATTAGTGAAGTTCACTGAGATCATGCCTCCCGGAGTCAGCACGAGATTGTCGATTGACACACTCTTGGCTGCTGTGGCTCCGGCTGTCGTACATACGCCGTAGCCGAAGCCATATACTGCGAGGTTGTTGTTGTCAACAAAAGGTTGAACCTTGTTGAGGATTGCCTGCACCTCTGCATCTGTCTGTTGTAAAACGAAGTTTGACATATGATTTATTATTAATTAATCTATAACGATCTGAGCATTGAATTGTATGATGTTGTCCTGCTTGTTGGCATGGAAGGTGTCACCGAGTATCTGATAGGTTTCGCCATCGTGTTCGATGCGACTTCGTGGCGAGATGTGTCGAAGCTTACCGCAATCGTAGTCCATACGCACCATCACGACGCCATACACGTCGAGGGCGCCTGCATTCATTGCCATCTTACCCCTTACGAAGTCGACGGCAGCCCACACGGAACCTGCTTCCGTCCATGTCACTCCTGCCGAGCGACGGCCGAACTCACCGTCTACCATCGCTGCGGGGTTCAGGATCTTGACGCGTTCACGGCGCATTCCTGACGCATATCCTATACTCATAGCGCTTCCTCCTCTCTGCTTGACAATCTAACGTAAGGTTTCACGAGCATGTCGTAGCCATAGGGCACAGCATACATATTCTGCATACTTACTACGCTGCGATTAGAATAGCTTGCCTCTACGAGCATCAGTGAGGCGTGGACGAGGTTCTGCGGCACCTTCGTAGTGTCTGCAGCATTCATTGCCTTCAGCTCATCGACGGTGCGCCTAGTGGTGTTCAGGATCATCTCCTCTGCACTGTCTCCGTAGAGTTGCAACAAGTCGTCCTCGTCGGTGAAGTCGGGCTCCAGGCGCAACTGCTTCTTGATGATGGGTAATGTTAACCAATTCATATATTTTGAGTTTTTTGTATTCCTACTATTCCGGCGAAACATCCGTTAAGGTTTTCTCGTTTCGGACGGAAACGAAAAAAGGGGCACCGCCGTGCCCCCATAGCTAATGAGAAAAATAAAAAATATGATGAAATCATTCGTTGAATCTGTTTGCTTCCCAGATGCGACGGCTCACCAGGCCACCAGACTTTTGCCCACCGGCGTTCACCCATCGCAGGAACTGCTCCTGGCACATCCATGTAGGTTTGCCGAGTTCGATGTATTGCTTCAGGGTGCTCTTCATGAAGTTGCCTGCACCGCAGTTGAAGATGAAATCTACCACGGCATCGAATCGCCCCTGTGTGCTGACATTGCGCAACTTGTTGGCTGTGCTCTCTACTCGCGACAGGTCGTCACGAAGGAATGCGTCAGCCTGTGCCTGTGTGATTCGGTCACCCTTCTTCACACCGGCCGTGTGCCCATATCCGATCGTCCATACGCCCACACTGTCCTGATAGGCCGTGAGGCGTACACTCTCGAATCGTTTTATCGCTGCTATCAGGATATTACTTGCTTTCATTTTCATCCTCCTTCTTATCTTGTTGTTTTTTGGTTGTCTTGATCTCTCCGTCCGTCGTCACAAGGGCCGTCAACCGTTCCTTGCATCGATGGCGTGTACACAGGAATGGGCTCATGCCCGCCATCTGTCTGCCATTGCGCGCCACACGATCTTCGAGTTCGTGTATTTTCCTTTCCGTCTTGTCGAGTCGATCCCGCATCTCATTGCGGTCCTCCCGGAAGTGGTCACGGTCTTGCCGAAGTTCCGTGATGATGCGGTTCTTGTCATCCACCTCCGTCTGTTTGTCCGTCAACATCTGCTGGTAAGTGTCCTGCACCTTCTGCGCCATGTCAACTTCCGCCTCCTGTGCCTCTGCCTTCGATTTCCGGCTTATCCACTTCCATGTGAAGAAGGCACCGCTACCACTTCCCAGCAACAGTGTAGCTATATTGATGAGCGTATCGAGCGTTATCTCCATAAGATTTTATTAGTTAAGTAGTTCTATATATTTTACTTCCATTGCGTCATCGCGCCAGTTTCTGCTTATGCTCAGTGGCGCATATCTCTTGCCACCTTCAGCCACCACGCACTGCGGAGTGATGGTTCCTGCAGCATTCCCGGTATCGGTATTCACCGACAAGAGATCGTGCGTCACCGCTCCCCACGCCGACATCCGATTGACGAGATGCTGCTCCGGCCGTATGTTGGCGCCGTCCATCTCCAACTCCGTGCAGTATGATCCGTTTGGATTGAAAACGATGTTCTCGGCGAACTGGTTGTTGTTATCGGTGAAGAACAGGAGCGATACGTCTTTCTCGTCCTTGAATGGCGACGCACTCTCGAGTATATATTTGTTCTCGCTGCGTTCTTTTTGCTCCGGTTCGCTGTTGTTCCGGATGAATGACAACTTGAAGTCGGTTACTCTGCAGGCTTTTGCTTTCTCGGGGTCGTAACGATGCTGCAGATGATTGTCTGCATCCGGATCGTAAAATTCCCAAAAATATATTTCAATGTATCCTCCGAGCGATACACCTTCGAGGTTCAGGGATAGACCGTCGTAGTTAGGATATGGCTCATCCCATCTTCTGTTCGTCATTATTTGCGAGCTTAATCCTACCTGAAATGAGGATGGCTCCGTCGTCCATGTCGTTCCGTTGTAGTACTTGTCGCCAAACTTCACCGACATCACGATATATCCATTTGCGTCTACTGATCTATATTCCTCAGGATGTTTCGTCGTGTCGATATGGTCTTTCGTCGTCTTCGCCGACAGCACGATTTTCCCTCCCGTCACAGAGTACTGTCTATTAGTCTTGATCAGAGCGAGCGGCTTGTCGTAAGGTCCATCGCCCGGTGCATCAGCTCCATGATAGAGCCAAAGATCGTTGGAGAGGGTAACTGAGTGCGGATTCATATTGTTATCGAAGTGGTCCATATTTATTTGTCCGTGCCCGTACACGGTGATATTATGTCCGTATTCCTCCACAACCTCGTCAGCATGCCATTGCTTCGACGTCGCATAAAGCGTAACAGTGACATCCGTACAGTCTATGGTCTCATACCCTTGCGTCCTGATGACATCATATGTGTTGCGAAAGAATTGATAGAGTCCATCCCCTGCCAACTCTCTTAGTATCTGAATGCTCCTGTAGTGCTTCTCAATATCTTTGCCAGGATATTCCACCACGTCATTGTTCTTGTCAACCTTTGCCGTCACGGCAGACTTCTTCCATCCACGGGTTATCAGCACCTTATTCTTGGTGTCCACGAAGCTGCCCGGTATGCCCTGTATCGTCGTCGTATTCTCGATGCTGTATACCGTTGGTGTTTCTCCCACGGCGATGTCGTGCAGGCCATGACTGTCGATGACATACCAGGAATGGCTCACATTGGCATCCGACTCGAAGAACACGTCGGCGCCCTGCTGACGACACGTCCAGCCGAAGAACTTGCATATCTCTTCAAGGAGTTGTTGACAATTGTACTTCGACACGACGTGGTTGTCGGAATCTACATCGTGGAAGATTCCCCACGACAATTCTTTGCGCAGCCACTCGTAGACTGCTGCACCTCCGTCGAAATGGTAATTATATTCTAATTCCGGGATAGGATATCCGAGCGCATCGTCGATGAGATAGGCGAAGTTGAAGCGGACAGCCTCGGCATTTGTCGGGGCCACCTTGTCGCCCTTGATGGAGCTCAGCCAGTCGCATATCGGGAACTCCCGTTCCTGCACATTATCGTAGATGTTGCCTGAGAACGTCTGCGGTTCGATGAATCCCATCCAGTCGCACACGGTAGTATTGTTCACCATATGCGATAGCGTAACGGGACGAGACTTGTCCGAAGCCGGCATCAGGTCTCGCCAGTTGAATGCATTTCCGTTGGCATCCTTACCGTTGTCGATGATGCGGATATATCCCGTCTGTGTGCGCACGGGCAGGAAGACATCCTCGCTTTCGTTCTCCTTCGTGCTTATCGGAACGGCTCCGCCCACAAGCGGTATCGCCGTACCGTTATATTCGTTGTCGTAGATGCTAATCGTGTAGAGGGTGTCCGCACGCAGCGATCTGAATTGTATAGTCCAATGTACTGACATATTGTGAGCTTCTTTACTTATCGGCGAAAATATGTTATAGGTTTACGCGCGGGCACAAAAAAAAAGCGGCAACAAGCACGTAGCCCGTTGCCGCCTAAAAAGCTATTTTTTATATATTAAAATGAACAGATTTTCAAGTCAAATATGTTCTTCGACATGAAGTAAGGCGCCACGATGCGGATATATCCCGCATGATGGGTGAGTATATTGATAATTTCCTTCACCTTGGTCTTCTGCCCCGCAGGCATCGACATCCATCCCTTATTGCGGGTGGTGAGCTCGTTCGACTTCTCCGTGGCATCGAGCCACATATCGAACTTGCGGAACATCTTGCCGTTGTTGTAGTACAGTCCCACCTTGACGGTTGCACCGGAGATCTGACCGGTGAGCTTATAGATCGTCTCCGTATCGAAGTTCTCGTTTGATCGAATCAAGAACTGCTCCTTATCCATGTTGATCTCGAACTGGAGCGAATCCTGTGTATATACATACTTCTTCTCGGCCTTTACTCCGAGAAGTTCGTCAGCAGGAACGTTCACCTCCTGCCATGTTCCTTGTGCCGATGCTTGTATGCTGCATACGAGCATGATGATTGCTAAGATCTTCTTCATAATTCTTATATTATTGCGATTTATTGCGATGTATTATTATCACGTTGCAAATATACGCAATTTTTCGATACATTGTTCTTTTTTACTGTGATTTTTACAAAAAAATCCGTCTATCTTCACAGACCGACGGATGTTGGTATAAACAATAACATTATAACATTAATTAGAAATTAAGATTTTCCAAAAAAATAATACAGCAATATATATATCAATAATACACCTATTAGAATTCCGATGAATTGCACCATCCAGTCGGTTATCTTTTGCCAGAGCGACACTTTCGCCGCTTTCTCCTTTACTTGCACCGGTACAGGTACCTGGATGCTGTCGTGAATGATTACGGTATCACTGCCCATGTGCTCCATGCGGTTGAGCATGAGCTGTAACTCGCTCGTTTTCACCAGCCATGCCTTCTCGGCATGCTGCAACCGGATGCCATATCGGGCCATGGCCGCAGAATCCAATTGCATGATGGTGGTATTGCTCTCGCGAACGATGCTGTCGGTGACGTGTACCGTGTCGGTATGGTTGTGGTGGTATTCGTGCACCTCAGGCACAGGCACGTATTTCGTACTGGCGCATCCCGTCAGCAATGCGGCGGAGATCAGGGCTATAATCGTTGTTCTTTTCATTTTCGTTCCTCTCACACTCTTACGGCGAACTGTTGGTTTAGGTTTACTGTTCTCTTGAAGATTCGGAGCGATGCTCCTTCTTTTCCATATCTTGTTGTTATAATCATCCGCATCATTGACTCAAATCATCCGCATCATTGACTCAAATCATGCGCATCATTTATCCCAATGATGCGCATGATTGCGTATCGTCATCATGCCACTCCGTCACGGTGAAGCCATCCCTCACGAGATTCCTCTCGAACAACTTACTCCGTTTCGTATTCTCATCGTAGAATATCGCATATCTGTAAGGTCCCGTCTCGCTCACGTCGTCGATGATGATGTAGTCCCGTCGCAGCGCATAGTATCTGTGATTGACTTGCCGGCGAGTGTATTTGCACCCCACGACATTGCGCAGTTTCGTCTTCCGCTCCATGCCGTACACGATGCGCATCCTCTCCTTGCGTATCATCTCCTTGCGCTTCTCGCCGCACTTCTTCAGCATCCTCTTGTACTTGCGCGGGTTCCGTTCCTTCATAATCTCCTGGGGCAGTTTGCGCTTTCCAGCATGAATCTCCTCCCACATCTTCTTGCCCCCCTCTATGCAAGCAGCGTTCATCGGCTTGCCTCGCAGACTGTCGTAGTAGCCATTGCGCTCACAGGTGCGCTTCAAGATGCGACCATGGCGGTGATTGATAGCCTTCATACCGCTTTCGCTCTTCTTCAGTTGCATGGCACGGGCGAATCGGTGTAGCGTTGTCATGCTTACGCCCATTGCCTTTGCGATCTTGCTGTTCTCCGTCTCCGGGAACCATTTGCGTAGCCATGCCTCTTGCGCCTCGTTGAGCACGATCTTCTCTACTGCTGCCTTCGATGATGGCACGTGCTGCCTTGCCACCGGGCCTGGAAATTCTTCTATCTTCATAATTCTTATTCAAATAAATTAAGTTGTTTCCCTACATTCGTGCCGTCGAAGAACGACCTCGCACTCACTTCTTGCAAGATAGCCTTGATATCCTTCTTCGCTATCGTATTCCATTCCACCTCCTTACTCAGTCGGTCAACCCACTTCATAAGGCTCTCGTCTTCTCTCTTCTTGTATGTTTCCTTCATCCTTGATCAATTTAGTTCTTGCAATTTATTTTCCATATCTTTTCCGTTTATACATTTTCGTCGTCTTCGCAATCCAAGAGGCCCCGGATAACACCGTAGAATCGGGCCACCTCTTCCTTGCTCGGCTTGTACGAATCATAATTCTTGTTCTTGTATCGCTCAGCCAGTTGAATGGCCTCGTCACGCTGCATGACGAGCGTGTGCATCATGTGTTTCGAGCAGTTCAACTTCGCTTTCAGTTGCCATATCTTCTTGAGCAACTTCATGCGCTTCGTCGCTTCCAGTTCCTCCTTGAGCGCCGAAATCTCATCTATGAGCTCGGCATTCTTGTTGCGCAGATGGCGCATAGCGTCACGGGCCTCCTCGACTTCCGATTGCAGCTCCTTGTTCTCATTCATATAGAATAGTATATCCTTCATATCCTTCCTCCTACTCGCTGATTCGGCCTTCTCGCATATCGAACAGATAGAGCGCATCCTCCAAGGCTGCGACATTGTCGATCTTATGCGTCGCACGCGGTCCTCCCTTCATGAGGCGTCGCAGGTCGCTTATCGTGTTCAACTCTGCCATGCAATTGCCAAACTGCCATGGCCACATCGGATTGGCGGAGAATTGTATCCATGGCTCCGCCTCGAGGATCATGTGTTCCAACTCGAGGATGCGAGGGTTCTGCACCATCGCCGACTGGCCAACGCCTCTCACCATCTGCTCGATGGTGTTCGCCATGTCCTTGGCATCCACGCCACGGCCCTGGAATATCGTCTGCAGCCAGGCCTTCAACTGGTTGATAGGTTGCATACTCTGTGCGGGGTCGTAACCGAATGCCGTGATGTTCACGCCCTCCTGAGTCTTCCGGGCGATGCTGTCGATGGCGAGGGAGCAGTCGAACACCTCGCCGGGGCACACGTGGAGCCATCCTTGTTCCACCCACTTTTCGTACATCTCGAAGAGCGGGCTCTCTTGCATGGTCTTCTCCAATATCCATGCGTCGCAGTCGGCGAAGAAACGACCAAGCATCGTTGCTCCCGGTGTATAGTTCACGCCGAGATAGGTGATGGCGAAGAGGTCATCGCCATGCGAGAAGTCGAGCCCGCAGAACACGCTCCAGCCGTCGGAATACTTGCAATCCTCGATGTGCTTGTCCACCTGCAACTCCCTGATGCGGTCGGGCTTTATCCATTTCTTCCGGCTCGTACCTCTGTACATATTGAAGTCCTTTGAGATGACATCGGCCAACTTCTCCGGGCCTTCCTTGCGGGCCTTCGACACTTCATCGTCGTAGAAGGAATGCTGCACGATGATGCCAAGCATCGGGTTCACCTTGCGGCGGATACTCTTCGAGGTGAGCAGATATTCGTCGTCACGCTCCCACTCGTCAGGCTCAAGGAGCAGGCACATATGGCGATCTTCCGGATCTTCGAGCGCATCGACGACCTTCTCCGACTTGTCCTTGAGCAATTCGTCCTTGAGCAATTCGTGGATGTTGTCGAGCTTGTCGACGAAAGGCCCCGCCTGAATGACACCGGCAGTGGTGGAGATGAACGTCATCGGCTCACGGCGAGGACCCATAGAAGACTCGATGACGCTCACCAACTTGCCCATGTCGCTCTTGCCGTTCACATACGAAGCACTTCCGAACTCATCGGCAGAGCACAACTGGGCAAAGGTACCATCCTTCGTCTTTCCGCCCGCAGAAAGAGCCGTAAGGGATGCCGCACGGAATTGGCCCTTCTTCCAGTTCACCGTCTGCTCGGTGAATCGGATGCGCTTCTCCTTCGGGTCCATCTGATGAATGAGCGACTTGGTACGTCCGAACAGGATCTTGGCTTGATCGCTGGCATTCGCACAGCAATAGCACTCGGCATTCACGTCGCCGTTCATGAAGAACCAGAACTGGATGAAGGCCGACAATTGCGTCTTGGCAGTCTTACGTGGAGTGTAGAGAGTGAACTCCGTGCACAGTCGGCGAAGGTCGTAGATTTCGCCGTTGAGCTCCTTCTCCGTAGGCAAGAGGTCACGGGAACCTGCTTCGTTGTGCGTGTTCACCCAGCAGCGTATGCCGAAGATGGATGTAAGCACAAAGACCTGGAAGGGACGCAACCGGTAATAACTTTCGCCGAATGTGTCGTTCGGGTGCTTCACACCTCCGCACACATGGCGCCATATCCTACCGTCTTGCTCCCATTCCCCTTCATACTTATATATTACGTCGTGAAGCGATTCCGTATCTACCTCGTATAATCGGAGCAGACGCAACAAGCGTATCGCACCGAGGATCTCCATCACATTGTGACGATCGTCGGGGTCGTCAACCTTCGTTGTAGAGTGCAGGCATACATCTTCATAGTATTCTGCCAGACGAGGATCTATCTCACGTACCATCTCCTTCTGCGATGCGTAACGCGCACGCAAACATTCTATTGCTTGCGTCTTGAGCTCCAGAGCCTCACTATCTATATCTTTATTCTCCATTTTATTGCTTTTGTTATTGCAAAATTAGCGAACATCGCAAAACATTGCAAGTTATATTGCAATTATTTTCTCACAAATTGCAATATTTTGCCTAATATTTTTGCAATATATTGCGATGAAGTGCTATTTTGCTATCTCCGAGATTGCAAAATAGCATCACTTTTCGCAAAATGTGAGAAAAACATAAGAAAATTGATAAATGATTGCATTTTTCTATGATAAATGTTTGCATATATCAATGGAATGTGCTATCTTTGCAAATGTAAACAAGAAACAATAACAAAAAAAATAAAATTATGAAGACTACAGAAGTTAGAAAGGAATTAATTGGTAAAAAAGTCAAGGGCGTTTGCATGTCAAGACCTGTTACCGGAGTTATTACTGATATCGTAAAAGATACCGATATATACGGAAACTTATGCGGCGTAGGTGTCTCAATTAAGTTAGACAATCCTATCGTAGAAGACTATACATATACAGAATATGAGAGTGTTGCGAGAATTGACGACGAGTTCGGGAACCTTAATTATACACACATTATAGATTAATCAATCAGGGGCACAATGCCCCACAAACAATAACAATATTCAGCCCTCGACATCACGGTTAAGTCATCTATTATGGCAAGATTTTTTTCATCAACTGAATATGCAGATACTATCACTAGTAATGGATTCGCTGCAAGAATAGAAAGCA
>Ga0256404_1001783_pt1 | contig 50227 bp, 41 predicted proteins | sample RumenRJG_01DNA_FD_185990 | JGI IMG/M metagenome (GOLD analysis project Ga0256404, IMG submission 185990) | Bovine rumen microbial communities from Lethbridge, Alberta, Canada - RJG_01 | ecosystem: Host-associated > Mammals > Digestive system > Stomach > Rumen | place: Canada: Alberta | collected...
AGGGCATCCAATGATGCCAGGAACAGAGCAAAGGGTGTGTCACGGCTTGAGAAGTCATATCGTACAGGGAAACTTACCAAGGACAAGATCAACAAACGGGGATACCACAAAAGGTGATTAGGGTGACGCATCGACGAAGTCAGGTGTTTTATTAGCGAATAAACTTCGAAATAAAGAATAAAATTAAAGCATCCTAGTGCATGGCCAGGATGCTTTAATATGGAATTTATTTATCATGAATCAAAATCAGTTTTCCTTTTTTCATTGCTTTTTCCAACTCTGTCAATCTTATTTTGTCGGTTGTAGTTAAGTCTGCTTTATTAGATTCAAAGAATAGTGGTGCAGAAGAGCCAGTGTAACCAGTTGCTACATGGCAGTTTCCTATGGTTCCACTTGATGATACACCCCAAGTACAAACAGTAAGGTATTGACATGTTCCAGAATTCAAGGTTGTTTGTACGCTTGTCCAATCATATGTTTGAGCTTGCCCTGAAATTGCATATTGGTATGCATAATACCCAATCCAGTGCCAATTACCTGTGTAATCATCTGCATCTGTTGAAGTCATAAGATAGTATGACGTTGCATTGTTTTTAAGAGTAATATCAAAAGTCCATTTTGTAGAAGAAGTGGACTTGATATTAGAAATCTCAGCATATGGTGATTGTGATGATCTTGTTTTAAATGCTGATATTGAAATAGTTCCTTGTTTGTTGTTGCTGTCAAATGCAACAGCGTAAATATAATAGTTTGTGTTGGCAGATAAATTGCCATTATAAAATATGTAACCATCAACATCCTGTTTGGTGCGCATAACTCCCTGATTTTTAAGTTCACTTACAATTTCATCGTCAGTATATGATGTCAACATAGAAGTGTATATTTTATAATAGAACTTATTAACATTACTTTCAGCATTCCATCCAAATACAATAGCATCTGTAAATGTCACCAGATCTTTGGTAGTTACAGAACAATTAGTTATAGGACCTTCATTGTTTTCCGTCCGTTCCCATCCGTTATAGCTCGACGATGTTGGAATATTGAAATAACCACTTGTGCCATAAAGTAAGTCTGATTGCTTTAGATTTCGCGAAAACTTATAATTAGGATAAGTGTTATTAATGAGTGTAATGGGATTGTTGGTTATATTACTATTAAAATAGCTATCAAATTCACCATAGATATAAGGGGTATAACCACCACTAACACTTAATGTAATATCTTTTTTCTCATGAGTAAAAGAACCGTCTTTACGATTAAAGCTTGTATAATAATTAATACCATTTTCAGTGCCTGGCAATTTTATCTGTGTGCCATTTGTTCCTTTAAAACGCATACGCCATGTATATGGAGATAATGCCGCCGTTATAGATATTGAATTTGATGTTGGATGCTTATAAGTTGCACTATATGTATAATAACAAGATGTTTTCTCATTCATATTCACTTTTTCACTGGTTACACTTTCAGCATTATCGAAATAAAACAAATAACATGTTGCTTCATTAGTGATAGCCAGTGATGAAGAGGCCCTGACTGTCCATTTATTACTTGCCTTGTTATAAGTGGCCGTTCCTGGTATGTATGATGTGCCGTCTTTGAATCTCACATATATCGTGGCATTATCATCCCATGTGTAACTGAGAGCTCGTGTTGTTCCTTCATTTTCGAAATCGGGTGTACCACAATCAAGCTCCAAATCATAGACAAAATACCCTTCTTCATCTACCAGTACCGTTTCGTTATTGCTAACAAAATCATCATCATTAGAACACGATGAAAAAGTCAGCCCCATAGCCATTATAAGGCTAAATCCATATAATAAAAAAAACTTTTTCATATTAATACTTAGTTTTAATGTTTTACTTTTTGTTCAAATCTATATCATTATCATAGTCGTTGCGTCCAACTGAGGAATCCTCCTCTGCCGGTTTAGCCTGCGTAACACTAATATTGATGGTAGTCCCGTGGGAGGGAGTAATTTTGATATTAGCAGTTCGCTCAGAACTTGTAGTGTTCTGAGTTGCGGTTACGGAAATTGAACCGTTTCCCGTTCCACTTGTCGTTGAAAGTTTACACCATGTCTGGCTGGAACTGGCTGCCCACGTGTCATTACCTGTGATAGTCAGCGTTTTTGATTCACCTTGAGCCGAGAATGATAGAGAAAGGGGTGAGATAGATAGTGAATAACTGCCTAACTCGATGTCATCGTCATAGTCATTACGCCCTAAATCTGAAGGGTCTGAGACTCCATGTTGCATGACTGTAACAGTCTTCTGGATGTTGCTTTTTACACCTTTTATTGTAAGAAGCGTGGAACGGTCATTGCTTTCAGTATTCTGGCTTACCGTAACAGTGACAGATGTTGTACCCTTGTTGCCAGAAGTAGATGATAAGCTGCACCAAGACGTGCTGCCCGTTATACTCCATTCGTCGTTGGTGGTAATGCTGAACGACTTGGTACCACCATTATCGTCAAGTGTCAACTCTGTGTTATCTACATTGAGATAAGCCGTTTCCCCGTCTTGCGTGACATTCACCTGTTGTTGAATTTCACTGTTCTTACCTGTTACAAGAATGGTTGTTGTTCGTTTATCCAACGAACTGTTTTTCTGTACCGTTACAGATACTACCTGTGTTTCACTACCCGTGACAGGAGACACGGTACACCAAGCATCCTGACAAGTAACTGTCCACTCGTCGTTTGATTTAATTGTAAACGAGTCTTCACCTCCAGCTGGTTGAAAGTTTAGTGCCTCCTTACCCGTTATCAAGAAATAGTTAACGGGCGGCGGGTTTTGTGTAACAGTTACCGACACCCTCTTTTGGCCTTTCTTGTCCGAGATGGTCAGTGTTGCCGTTCGAGCGGTGTTTCCTTGATTGGCACTCTTAGCCACTAAGTTCAAGGTTTGCGTGCCGGTACTTTCCGATGGAGTAACCGTCAGCCACGACTCAGCACAATAAACAGACCACGCAGTGTTCGACGTTACCGTCACTTGCCCCGTGTTCTGTTCGTTTAGTGTTACTGTAGTCTGCGAGACCTGCAGTTCAACGGCCGTCTCGTCGTCACCACCCCCATCATCAGACGGACACGATGTCAATGATAGCACAGCGCATAGCCCCACCACTACATTTAGAAAGATTCTTTTGTCCATAAGCAATTGTTTTTATTTAGAATGAATACTTAACCCCTATATTCAAAATTCCGACAGGACTTACAGGAAAAACTTCTGAAAAAACACGAAAGTTCCTCCATCCGAATTCAAGTGCAGCAGGCGTTACATTAAAAGCAAAACCAAGATATACTTTATCCTCTATGTCAACCAATAATCCTGCACCTACTTTAGAATAGATAGCAAACCATTCGTTATTGAACCAGTAAAAACGAGAAGTCGGCATTATTGATATTAGTTCTCCATGTCCTTTTCGCTTATTATATCCAAAATGCTCATATACCAACAATCCACCTAAGCCAACATGTTTATTTAGGTTATAAAGGTATTGACCATGTATTTCAAGAGAACTTTTATAATTTCCAGAAGTTCCAATAGCAGCCATCAAATCAACCAAAGAAGCAGTTCCTACTCCAACAGAAATCTCATGTCGTAACAACAAGGAGTCCTTTTCTTGACCATAACATGATAAAGAACTCCAAAATACTATTCCCATAAAGAGTACCACAAACCGTTTCATATACATTTTATTTATCTATATACACTTTCCTACATGTGCCGTCTGCCATTCGCAGTATATTAATACCGTGTTGTGGTGATGAGAATCTTCTGCCATCTAACGTGTAAAACAAAGGCTCCACTTCTATGGTTTTGTCATTACTAATGGTCTGTACTGATGTCTCTACACTTGGAATCTCCTGAACAACTTTAATATCGTCAACGGCAAGAACACTTTTGGCTGATGCCATACCTTCAATATAAATTGTCGGTATTATTCCCGATGGCAGATAGAGAGAGAATTGCTCCCAGATAAAATTACGTGTTGACTCTATGGTTTGGGTTTGCCACTCTCCTGTGTCTTCTATTTGATACCTTACTGTAATAGTATTGGGGAATGACCTAAGACTACTTGACGTGTAATAACCAGAAAGTTTGATTTTTCCTGTTTGATGAATAGGGGTGAATGAAAAAGAAAACTCGTCTGCCCGATAGTCAAAAAACAGGTCTTCTGCAGACAACTGTAAAGAGCCTTTACCCTCGTAAGCTCGCGGATAAGTTACCAATGATGTTTGGCTTGTCGGATTAAACACTTGTTTCCAGGCATTTCCTTGCAAACTGACACTTAGATTACCCTCGAAGTTTTCTGAAAACACCTCTGCTGTCTCAACAGGTACAACCCCTGCACCAGTACTTTCATTTGACAGGAGAATTGAACCATCACCAAGCTGTGTTATATTATTTAGGGCAATTCCGCATTCATCGCCCGACCAATAGAATGCTTGCGGTGTCGATGATTGCGAAAAACTGTTGTTGTTGGAGCTCCCGGGATACGGACACCCGTCAGAATCTATATTTCCATACGTTCCGGAACTATCGCTCGGTTTCTTATAACGGGATGATGCACAGACAATGTAACAATGCTGAGGTGCAGCAGCATTAATCTTATTACTGACGTTTGCTATATTCTGACTAACATGGAATATCAACAGTCCATCACCAGGAACACCTGCCCCCCAACCTGTTCTGCTTCTGTTTTCTAATAGATAATAATCACTTCCTTCTGACGAACTCAATATGTAGTAATGGTCAGGCGACATGTTTGATGCTGGTATTTCAATCTCTCCTCCTGGCATAGCTTTTGGTTTTATCCAGCCATAATTATATGCTTTTACGTATGGGTTAAAATCAGCAGGAGTTATACCGCTATTGTTCCAGCTTCCAGAAGCCATCACGTCCCATGTGCCTGTTCCTTGATATTCTCCATTAGTTTCATAATCGGTATCGTAATAATCCATAGCTCCAAGTGCATGACCTATCTCGTGGCAGTGAGGACCAATGCGCGATATCCCGCTGCCAGAGTTTCCTCGTAGTTCTGGAGCACAGGAATAGCGGTCAATTTTAAGACCCTGTATTTCGTAAGGTTGGTAAAAAGTTGCTTCGTGTGACCAAATGGCGTCAGCTGCTGCACCCGCCTCTTCACCGTAACCTGCAAAAATGATATGGACATTGTCAATATAGCCATCTCCATTGCCATCGTAAAGACTCAGGTCTGTTGTTTCTGACACTTGCGTAATGGCCTCTTCGAACAAGTCAAAAGTATTGGTATCGCCACCCTGTATGGCATTCCTGCCATAGTAAGCCATATTGTGCTTCGTTTGATATGGTCCGTAAATGTCACTTGTCAGCATTAATTGGCCGTAAGAAACAGCCTCGTAAAAGTCTCTGACACTTCCCTGAGCATTGTCCTCATGATAACCTTCTTCGTTGAACAACTTATAAAAATCGTTTGCGTCTTTGACTAAAGGTAAGTCAGAATATTCCATCAAGATAATGAGGACCCGTCTTTCACCTACAGCGGGGGCTGTACTTGGCTGTCTATGTATTGTCGTGTGTTTTTTTGTAGGTCTCATGTGTCGTGGAACACCTCGCAAATAGTTTTGTAATAAAGTATCTTGAACGTTCTTCTTCTGTACCCGATGAGTTGAAGCAACTAACAGGCCGTTATCATCTTTAACCGCATAACACCACTGATTAAGACTGTCCTGAACAATGCTGTAACCGTCCTCCGTTTCTGCCCACTTGCTGTATTCATCTCCGAACATCTTGATGGTTATCATTTCTCCGTCAATATTTACATATACTTTATATGGATAGGCGGGGCCACCCATCATATCGCAAACAATTATTAATGTAAGGTAAAATAGTAATAGACGTTTCATAGGCTAAAAATAGTATGAGTCCGAAGACTCATACTACAAAACAGAATTAACAAACATTACTTCACACCTGTATATGACAGCATGTAGCCACCTGCTGACAGATAATTCACAATCATCGTGTTTCCGGTAACGTACATTTTGATATTCGCTAAAGTTGAATTCGAGAATTCAATCTGGTTCACACCTTGTGAAAGATTGAAATTCTGAGGAGTATCAAAGAATGCCGCAGTTACATTGACAGCCGTATCACTCAACTTGGTCACAATTATTGGATAGGCATCCTCAAGAACCTCATCTCCGTAAGTTAGTCTTCCGACGTATGTTCCTATTACTTGGTCTGCCAAAGAACTTGGCACAGGTTTGCCCAGCTGAGTAACCTGAATTGTTGCCATAGCACTGCCAGCCTGTACTGTTAGCGACGCTGTGCGTGCACTCTCAGTATTCTCACTTGCTGAGACTGTAATCGTACCATTACCCGAACCAGTCATCGGTGACACCATCAGCCACGATGGAGCACCGCTGACCGTCCAGTTGGTATTGCTGGTAATTGCAATAGATTGCGAGCCGCCAGTCTGACTTAATGATACCATGGGGGAACCGACAGCAACATTGTCCGGGTCATCATCACCTCCACATGATGTTAGACTTACACTAAGCATAGAGCCCATCAGCAATACCAACGAACTCAAAAGAAACTTTTTCATTTTCATAATCACTTTTTTTTAATTTTGTTAAACCTAAGTATTTGTTTCAAGTATATACACAAAAAACGTGGAACTGCAATTGCTCCACATCTCTAACTCGCGGCTCTGGTAAAACCTTGTAACAAAGATATAGACATAACAGATCCACGTTATACAACGTGAACCATTGTTATTCCATCTTGTGTTACAGTGAAATTTACCAGATTTCGAGTTACAAGACAGAAGCACAATGCTTCAATTTTATTCCCACGAAAGAAGCTCCCGCCCTTGTTGGAAGAGGTGTTCTGAGCCTCGTCGGCAGTACGCTGGCTGCCCGTCACTTTAACAGCAACGGGGCAAAATTAAGCAATATTTATGAAATCTCCAAATTTTTTGAAGGGAAAATGCGGAAATACCCTTTGTATAGAGTCAACCGGCACACGTTTTCTTGCTTTAAATTTTTGCAGTTTTCCTTGCATTTGCCAAGAAAATTTTGTATCTTTGCATAGTAGTTTCGTTCATCCGCAGCAGCCCGCCGTTTGCTGAAGTTTTAGCAAAACGGACACAAAGGGGGATTTGAGCGGGCGGTCAACTTAACTTGAGCGGGTGGTACAATTAATTGCGGCGGGCGGTGCAATCAAGTGCACCGCCCGCCGCAGTTGCTCAACTCGGCACCTTTGCACCTTAAACTCGGCCACTTCCCGTTCCAAAGTCACCCTCTTTATCCAGAAAAGCCTCCTTCCGTCCCCCCGAGGGGGGGAAACCGCTTAGCAAAAATCGCCGCCGTCGTTCTGCTCGCCGCCACCGATGCCGGCAGAGTGAGTGGCTTCTGAGCAGCTGGCAGAAATGTTACCACCGTGAATCACCAGCTTGCCCATGTTCAGGCGACTGCCGATGCCAGGCAGGTTGGTGACATCCTGTATGACGCCGTCGTCGTCTTTCTGGCTTATCCAGGTAAAGCCCTTGGCTATCAGTTTTCCAGAGTCGTTCTGCTGTCCGTAGATGTGAAGCGCGTTATCCTTGTCGATGTCGATGCGGGCGGTGAGCGTTGCCCCGTCACATATAATGAGGTGAGCGGGTCTTCCCTTGGGTGCATAGATGCTCTTGCACTCAAAAGAGGTCTTTACCACATACCACTTGCCTGACTCAAGGCGGCGGAAGCCCTCTTTGTCGCTGCCCGACAGTTCGGTGTAGTCGCAGATGGCCCTGGCCGTGGAAACCACCTTGCTGCCGTCCCAGCTGCGTTCCACGTAGGTGACGGGCTCGATGCCGTTGCTACGGGTTATTTCCAATTCGGGGTTGGTAACTGCCGATTCTAAGATGTCGTTGTCTTGTGAACATGCTGTGAAGCTCATTGTCATCACTGCTGCTGTCATGAAGGCTGCCAGGGCCTTCGTCTCGTTCTTAAAGAAATTCTTTGTCTTCATAATTGTATTTTTTTTAGTTGTTATTATTTTTGTTAAATTGTTGTTTTTGTCTTTCGACACTGCAAAATTATGAAGATAAAGGGCTGAAAACAAATAAAGTCATCTTTTTTGTCTTCAGTTGTAGTGACAACCGCCCCTATTTTGCGACAAAGAGCAGAACACCCCTCATTTTTTGTCATGTGGGAGCTAAAAAAAGAACTGCCGCATCTTGTAACACAGACGCGGCAGTTCTTTATAATATAATATAAGGTATAAGCCTTATTTTACTTCTTCTTAGCCTCTACTGCGGGGGTCTCTTCCTCACGGATGGTGCGACCCATGGTGAGGTAAGCGATAGGAGCAGCAATGAAGATGGACGAGCAGGTACCGAAGATGACACCCAGAATCATAGCGAACGAGAACGAGCGGATGCTGTCACCACCGAGGATGAAGATACAGAGCAGCACGATCAGGGTCGTTACAGAGGTGTTGATGGTACGGGCCAGCGTCTGGTTCAGCGAGTCGTTGAACAGGGTCTGGCGGTCACGCTTGCCATAGAGCTGAATGTTCTCACGCACACGGTCGAATACCACCACCTTATCGTTGATGGAGTAACCAATCACGGTCAGGATGGCACCGATGAAGGTCTGGTCTATTTCGAGCGACATGGGCACGAACTTCCACAGCAGTGAGTAGAAGCCGATGACGATGAGGGCATCGAAGGCCAGTGCAACGGTAGAGCCTACTGAGAAGGCCACGTTGCGGAAGCGGAACAGGATGTAGAGGAAGATGGCGATCAGAGCGATGGCAACGCTGATGAAGGCGCGGTGGGTAATGTCCTTAGCAATGCTCGGGCCTACCTTGGTGGAGCTGATGATGGAACCGCCCTCGCGAACGTCGGGGTTCTTGAAGTCATCAACATTGGCCTGTGTCACGATGCCGGCACCCTTCAGGGCCTCGAAGAGGATTTCCTCTGCCTCGTCATCGACGTTCGGGTCGTTAGAGTCAATCTTATAGTTGGTGCTGACGCGGATGCGGTTGCCTTCTGCACCGAGGGCGATGGCCGTGGTGTTGGCTACCTTCTCAGCGCCGTTGGCATCCTTCTCGACGAAGGCCTTGTTCAGTACTTCGCGAATCTGCTCAGGCTCTACTGACTTCTCGAACTGCATGACGTAGTTACGTCCACCCGTGAAGTCGATGCTCTTGCTCAGACCTAAGGTGAAGAAGCTGATGATGAAGATGAGTGCAGCAACGCCCCAGACGGTGAAGGTCTTCTTGTACATACCCATGAAGTTGAAGTGGGTGTTCTGCATCATGTTGCGAGAGTAAGCGGTGGTGAAGGTGAGGTTGCGCCAGCGGTCGCGCTTCAGCTGATACTCATAGACCAGACGGGTCATGAAGACGGCGGTGAAGAACGATACGCAGATACCGATCATCAGGGTGGTGGCGAAACCGCGGATAGGACCTGTACCGACCACGTAGAGGATGATACCGGTAATCAACGACGTGAGGTTAGAGTCGAAGATGGCCGAGAAGGCGTTAGCGTAACCCTTGCCGAGAGCCTCCTTGACGTTGAGACCCTTGCGAAGCTCCTCCTTGGTACGCTCATAAATCAGCACGTTGGCATCGACGGCAGTACCCAGGGTGAGCACGATACCGGCAATACCCGGCATGGTCAGAGCTGCCTGGAACGAAGTCAGAATACCCAGTGTGAAGAACAGGTTGAACAGCAGGGCGATGTTGGCCAGCATACCGGGAATCCAGTTGTAGAGCAGCACCATGTAGATCATCAGCAGCACGAAGGCTACAACGAATGAGATGGCACCCTGCTTGATGGACTGAGCACCCAGTGTAGGACCGACGACGTCAGACTGTACGATGCGGGTAGGAGCCGGCATCTTACCAGAGTTCAGCGTGTTAGCCAAGTCCTTAGTGTCCTGAATGGTGAAGTTACCCGTGATGGACGAGTTACCACCATCAATCTGCCCGTTCACGCGGGGAGCGCTATAGACAGCATCGTCAAGAACAATGGCTACAGCCTTATTGATGTTGTTATGGGTGATCTGTGACCAGCGGCGTGCACCGTCACCGTTCATCTGCATGCTGACCTCGGGACGTCCGTGCTGGTCGAAACCGTCGCGTGAGTTGACGATGACGTCACCTTCCAGCGGAGCACGTCCGTTGATGGCGTTACGGGTGTCGATGGCATAGAGCTCGAAGCGCTCCTGGTTGTCGTTGAAAGCCAGGTCGCTGGGCTTGGCACCCCAGAGCAGCTTCACGTCGGCAGGCAGAATGCGCTTGCCAACCTCTGAACGCAGAATCTTGTTAACAGCTGCAGTATCGCGTGTCAGCGCAAAACCGACGATAGCGAGTGTCTGTCCCTGTGAGGGAGTAAAGATAGAGAACAGCGGGTTCTGCTTGTCGAAAGCAGCCTTGGCCGCGTCGGTCAGAGCCTTGTCGTCAACCTTGGTGCTGTCCTTCTTGGCCAGTGCGTCGGCCAGTGTGCCCTTAGCCTTTGCGGTATCGGGGGCAGCCTCGGCAGCCTTGGCCACCTTAGCGGTGTCGGCAGCGGCAACAGCCTTAGTGGTGTCGGGGGCAGCGTCGCCGTTAGCAGCATACTGAGCATTCAGCTGGCTGAGCAGGGGAACAATCTCCTGACTGTTGTAAGTCTCCCAGAACTCCAGGTTAGCACTACCCTGCAACAGCTTACGAACGCGCTCGGGCTCCTTGACACCAGGCATTTCTACCATGATGCGTCCAGACATACCCTCGAGCTTGCTGATGTTGGGCTGAACAACGCCGAACTTATCGATACGGGTCTGAACAACGAGCAGAGCGTTGTCAACGGCTGCTGATACCTCAGCACGCAGGGCGGCTTCCACCTCAGAGTCAGAGCTCTTCGTGGTCACCTTGTCCTTCATCTGCTGGGTAGCGAAGATAGAAGCCAGCGGCTTGCCCGGGGCATTCTTCTTCCAAGCGTTGATAAACAGCGAGATGAAGTCATCCTGACTGTTCTCCTCTGCCTTCTTGGCCTCTTCCATAGACTTCTTGTAGAGGGGGTCGGTCTTGTGGTCGGCCAGGATGTCAACAACATCAGGCACTGAGACCTCCAAGATAACGTTCATACCGCCCTTCAGGTCCAGACCCAGGCCGATTTCCATTTCACGGCACTCACGCAGTGTGTAAGCACCAAAATAAACTTTCTCGTTCATCAGTGAATCGAGGTAGGCCTTCCCGGCTTCCTCTCCCTTCAGGGCGCTGATTTCTGCTGCTTTGCCCTCGTAGTGACGGGTCACGAACGAGAACGACAGGTAGAAAATGCACACCAGAATGAGCATCACTGCTACAAACTTTACAATTCCTTTGTTTTGCATTTTTTATTGTTATTTTTGATAATTATTTCTGCTATTGTTCATTTTTAGCCTGCAAATATAGACATTTTTCGGCATTTGACGAAATTTATTATGCTTTTTCATGCATTTTTTAATGATTTCGGTCTATTTTTAGCCAACAAATGACAGGATAATGGTCACTTGCGACAATTTTTGAATCGACAAAGCAATGATAAGGGGTGATGTTTTCGGAACACATCATGTGGTCAATGCGGAAGTACATGTCGTAATGATTGAACGATATGCCGAGTCCGTTTCCGGTAGAGACGAAACAGTCGGTCAGACCCTTGGCGATGGTGCGGCGGGTATAAGACAGCGGATGGTCGTTGAAGTCGCCGCACACCAGGATGGGGTAGTGGGCATGCCGCTCAATGTACTGGTGGACGGAGTCGGCAGCCGGCGCACGCTTGACCGCGGCTTCTGCCAGCTTGCCTAACAGCCGGCGCGATTCGGTCCTGGCCGTGTCGCCCTTCATGCCGCCAGCTACTATTTGCTCGTACTGACTGCGGTCGCTCTGGTTCAGATGGCTCGACTCCAGGTGGTTGTTGATGACGATGAGCGTGTCGTTGCCCACCTTCAGGTACCACGCTACGCTGCCGTTCGAGGGGGAGTAGTAATCGATGACCTCCTTGCGCAGAATGGGGAAGCGGGTGTGGATGCCCAGGTTGTTGGGGGAAGACTTTGACGTGTTGACCTTCACCGTGTCGTTGTAAGGGTAGAGGCTGTTGTAGAAGTCGGTCATCTTCTGCTTCCCGTTGTTGTCCTCCTGAATGCAAAGAATGTCGGCCTTGCTCTGGCGCAAGTAGTCGGTCAGCTGCTCAAAGGGGTTGTCGCAGTTGATGTTATAGACGAAGCCTGCCGAGTTGAAGGAAATAACCTTGATGGCATCGTCAGGCGGTGACGACGGCAAGTTCATGGGCATATAGACCCGCATGGGGGCATAGGCGACCAGGAAGCCTACAAAGGGAATCAGCACCCAGCGCCACTTGACGATGAGCCAGAAGAACAGGAAAGCCAGGTTAGCCAGGGCTGCAAAGGGGAACAGCAAGCCCAGGGTGCTCAGCGTAGGGTGGTCAGCCGGACTCACATGGTCGGCAAACCCCAGCAGCAACATGACCAAGATGGTGACGATGTTTGCACCGGCTATCAGGCCAAATATTATCGATTTGAGTTTCTTCATGACGCTCTACGCTCAACCCTTAACGCTCAACTCTCAACGCTCAACCCTCAACTCTCCTTGCTTGCCTCGAAGAGGCGTTTCTTCTCTTCCTTGGTCAGACTGTCGTAGCCGCTTTTGCGGATTTTGTCGAGTATGGCATCCACCTCTGCCTGCCGCTGCTGCTTGCGGGCATTATACTCCATGTCGGTCTCATGGGTGTTGGGTGATGAATGTTGGGTGTTGGGTGACGGTTTCCTCCTTTGTTCGAAGTTCCGCTTCATGTTGTTGAAGAACTCCTGTCCGCGGCTGCGGCTGAAGCGGGCATCGCTGCCCGGGTGGCGTCGCCAGTAGAGAATAAGCAGCAGACCGAAGAGCATACCGCCGAGGTGGGCCACATGGGCCACGCCGTCCATAGAACTGCTGATAGAGGAGAACAGCTCCAGTGCAGCATAGCCAATGACAAACCACTTGGCCTTGATGGGTACGGGAATGGGGAAGATGAAGATGCGCTCGTTGGGGAACGTCATGCCGAAGGCCAACAGGATGCCATAGACGGCACCGGAGGCGCCCACAGTATTCCACAGGTTAAGGAACTCACCGGTGGTGATGATGGCAGTGCCTGTGTTTACCTGCTCGTAGGCATACAGGCCTTCTATGTAATACGTCCCAAGCTGGGCTACCTCCTGCATGATTCCGGCACCGATGCCGCACACCAGGTAGTAGTACAAGAACTTGCGGGGTCCCCAAACGTTTTCCATGACGCGTCCGAACATCCAGAGGGCGAACATGTTGAAGAAGATGTGAGTGAACCCTCCATGCACAAACATGTAGGTGAGCAGTTGGTAGATATGGAAGTCGTTGGCAAGGAAGAAATGCAAGCCTAAGTAGTCGGTCAGCGAAGGCATCATCCAAGTGAAGGCAAACACCAGCACATTGATGATGAGCAGATTCCTCGTTACAGTTGGTAAATTATTCATATTTTGACGGTTTGACGTTTTACTAATTATTACTTTGTTATTATCGTAAGCGGGCGCAAAATTACGAAAAAAAACCGTTTTTAAGTACAAAATCAGGGCTTTACGCACTTTTTTTCAACAAAAAAGTCATTTTTTTTCATTTTTTGTTTGTTTTCTAAATACTTTACACTATATTTGCGGTGGATTTTGCGACATTTTAGAACATCTATTTATATTTTTAAAACAAAAACATTATGAACAAAACAGAATTAATTGAGAAGATTGCAGCCGGTGCTGGTCTGACTAAGGCTGATGCAAAGAAGGCTCTCGACGCTACAGTAGCAGCTATCAAGGACGCTCTCGTAGCAGGTGACAAAGTAGCTCTCGTAGGTTTCGGAACATTCGCCGTTAACGAGAAGCCCGCTCGTGAAGGTGTGAACCCCGCCACAAAGCAGAAGATTACCATCGCTGCCAAGAAGGTTGCTAAGTTCAAGGCTGGTGCAGAACTCGCTGAGGCTGTAAATAAGTAATTATTTCTTCTTGAACAAACTAACGGCGCCCCTGCTTGCAGGGACGCTGTTTTTTGTTATACCACCTCAATGCCTAACTGCTCGCAGAGCTTGAGGCTCATCTCCTTGAGCTTGAACTTCTGAATCTTGCCGGAGCCGGTCAGTGGAAACTCGTCAATGAAGAACACGTACTTCGGAATCTTATAGCGGGCTATCTTGCCACGGCAGAACTCCTGCACGTCCTCGGGTTCCATCTTCACGCCCTCGTTCAGAATGATGAACGCACCCACGGCCTCGCCATATTTCTTCGACGGCACGGCAGCCACCTGCACGTCCTTGATGCCGGGCATGTGGTAGAGGAACTCCTCAATCTCGCGCGGATAGATGTTCTCACCACCGCGGATAATCATATCCTTGATGCGGCCTGTTATCTTGTAGAAACCTTGCTCGTCTTTCACTCCTAAGTCACCGGAATGCAGAAAGCCGTTCTTGTCAATAACTTCAGCCGTAGCTTGTGGATTCTTGTAGTAGCCCTTCATCACATTAAAGCCCTTGCAGCACATCTCGCCCTGTACGCCGACGGGACATTCCTCGCCCGTTTCAGGGTCCAGCACCTTGACTTCAACAAAGGGATAGTCACGTCCTACGGTGGTGCAGCGCTGTTCGAAGGTGTCGTTCAGGCAGGTCTGCGTCATGCCGGGTGAGGACTCTGTCAGCCCATAGACGCTGGTGATGGTCATGTACATCTTTTCGCTGACCTGCCTCATCAGTTCCACGGGGCACAATGAGCCGGCCATAATGCCAGTGCGGAGACTTGTCAGGTCGAACATGTCGAACATGGGGTGGTTGAGCTCTGCTATGAACATGGTGGGGACACCATACACAGCCGTACACCTTTCTTTATGGATAGAGGCCAGCACCACGAGGGGGTCGAATTTCTCGACCATCACTTCAGTACAGCCGTGCGTGAGACAGTTCATTGTGGCCAGTACCACACCAAAGCAGTGGAACAGCGGCACACAGACGCATAGTTTGTCATCCTGTGTGAATCCCATGTTCTCGCCGGTGAAGAATCCGTCATTGGAGATGCCGTAGTGTGTCAGCATGACACCCTTGGGGAATCCCGTCGTACCGCTGGTGTATTGCATGTTGCATACGTCGTGGCAGCTGACGTTCTTCTTCATCTCGTCAAGAGTCTCGTCCTCCACATTCTGTCCTAACAACAGCAGCTCGGCAGTGTTGAACATGCCGCGATACTTCTCCATGCCGATATAGACCACGTTCTTCAGACAGGGGAAGCGCTCACTGTTCAGATGTCCACGCTCACAGGTTTTCAGTTCCGGCAGCATGGTGTAGGTCATATCCACATAGTTGCAATCCCATGTGCCGTCAGTGATGCAGAGCGTCTGCATGTCCGAGTCTTTGCAGAGATACTCCAACTCGTTCTGTTTGTAGTTGGTGTTTACCGTTACCAGCACCGCCCCAATCTTTGCCGTGGCATAGAGGAAGGTGAGCCAGTCAGGCACGTTGGTGGCCCAGATACCTACGTTTGAGCCTTTCTTCACACCAATGGCGATGAGTCCCTTGGCAAGGTTGTCAACACGCTCATTGAACTTCGCCCAGGTGAAGCGCAGGTCACGGTCGGAATAGACGATGTACTCCTTGTCGGGTGTGGTCTCAGCCCAATACTCCAGCCACTGGCCGAGTGTACGCTCGTGGAGCGTGTATCCGGCACTGCCTGTTTCGGCAGGGTAGGTCCTGTCTGGCAGAGGTCTGCCTGCCATGTCAAATCTTACATTACTCATGCTCATTACTCGTTTAGAAAGGGATATATACCAAAGCGAGAATCTTTGCCGATTTGCCGGGAGCACCATGCACATGATGCTTCACGATGGAGTCGTAATAGATGCTGTCGCCTTCGTGAAGGGTGTAGGTCTCTTTGCCGTATTTCACTTCCACCTCGCCCTGCATGACGTAGATGAACTCCTCGCCTTCGTGGGCCGAGAGCTGGAATTCTGGTGTCTCACCAGGATGGATGTCGATGATGAAGGGTTCCATATGGCGTCCGGCTTTCTGCTGTGCCAGCGGATGGTACTCCATGTGCTTACGGGCATCAGTGGCACCGTTAGAGAAGCTGATGCTGGTGTTGCGCTCCCGTTCCTCTGCACGACAGACAACAGGCCCGATAGCGTCGTTATCATCCATAAAAGTACCTAAGCGTACTCCCAATGCACGCGCAATCTTGATAAGCGGGCCTAAGGAGGGCAGGTTCTGGTCATTCTCTATGGAATTGATTTGGTCAACAGTCAGACCACTACGTTCGGCAATCTCCTCAATGGAGAGATTCTTGGTTTCACGAAGGCCCTTGATTTTGGAGCCGACGATGTTGTTGTTATTACTCATATCAAGCTGCAAAAAACTTTTGTCTGTTTAATTTCGGTCGCAAAGGTACGAATAAGTGAGCAAAGTACAAAAAGAAAAAGTGTTTTTTTCTTTTTTTACTTTCGGACGGAAGTACTTTCAACGCAAGTTAAAGGTACGAATAAGTGAGCAAAGTACAAAAAGAAAAAGCGAAAAACCAATTTTTTTTTGTTTTTTGCTTGCTTATTCGTATCTTTGCAAACGAATTGTACTATATATAATAAGGTATATGAAAAAGATACAGATTATTAACGGCCCGAACCTGAACCTGCTTGGAAAGCGTGAGCCAGGTATTTATGGCTCGTCATCGTTCGACGAGTATCTGCCAAAGTTGCAAGCCAGGTACCCTGACGTGGAGATAGACTACTACCAGAGCAACATTGAGGGTGAGCTCATCAACAAGATGCAGGAAGTGGGGTTCGCCTATGACGGTATTGTGCTCAATGCCGGTGCCTACACCCATACCAGCGTGGCGCTGCAAGACTGCATCCGCTCGTTGAACTGTCCGGTCATTGAGGTGCACATCTCCAACGTTCACCAGCGTGAGGAGTTCCGCCACAAGTCACTCATTTCGTGTGCCTGCCGCGGTGTCATCTGTGGTTTCGGACTCGACAGCTACCGGCTGGCCATTGAAGCGATTTTAAGTGAATAGTGAAGAGTGAATAATTTGCTACCGCCTTTGACCTTAGAGGACTATATTCTCCAGCACATTGACGAGGAGCCTGAGTACTTGTACCGGCTTTATCGTGCCACCAACATCCACATGCTGCATGGCCGCATGGCCAGCGGACATCTGCAGGGACGCTTGCTGAAGATGCTGGTCAGGATGATACGTCCCAAGAATATTCTGGAGGTAGGAACCTTCAGCGGCTATTCTGCCCTTTGCATGGCTGAGGGACTCGGCGACGAAGGTCACCTCTATACCTTTGAAATCAATGACGAGCAGGAGGATTTTACCCGTCCGTGGATAGAACAGTCGCCTTTGGCCGACAAGATAACGTTCATTATAGGCGATGCTATCAAGGAAGCACCCCGCCTGGGCATCACGTTCGACATGGCATTCATCGACGGTGACAAGCGCACTTACCGTGAGACTTACGAGATGGTGCTTTCCCTACTCAGGCCCGGAGGCTTCATCATTGCTGACAACACGCTGTGGGACGGCCATGTCGTTGACCCAGCCTATGACCGTGACAAACAGACTGTGGGCATTGAAACCTTTAACGACTATGTGGCCAATGACCAGCGGGTAGAAAAAGTTATTCTGCCCCTGCGCGACGGCCTGACGATGATACGGAAGAAGGACGAAGAAAGAGGGACGACCGATACAGCATCATGAGGGGACAGTTTGCCGATTTGCTATTTATTAAGAGGCTGAATTTCTTCAAGACCTTTCTGCATGTTCTCGCCCAATACGAGATTGGGCCGAAGGTGCTGCTGCCTTACACGCGGCAACTGCTGAACATGCTTCTGCACATTGGCGACATGACGGCTTACGGTATTTCCTATCATACTGTTGACCCACAGGGAATGCCGGTTCTGGCATCAGGCGTTATCTACATACCACGTAAGGTCGAAGGTCTAAGGTCAAAGGGCAAAGGTCAAAGGTCAAAGGTCGAAGGGCAAAGATCGAAGGTCAAAGGTGTCATAGAAGTATCACCACTGACGCGCAGTAAGATAGACTGTGCCAGCCGTGACATTATGGCGGCGGAAATATTTCCCGGCATGATGGGTTACATCACCATCATCCCGGACCTCATAGGCTGCGGCATCTCTGAACAACAGCCCATTGCCTACCTTCAGCATGACAACGTGGCACAGGTGAGTGCCGACATGCGCATGGCGGCAGCACAATTCCTGCTGCAGGAGCTGCATTACAAACTGCCCTCGGTGTCTATGCTTTTCGGCTATTCGCTTGGCGGGTCGGGCGTGTGGTCACTGGCCCGTTATTATCAGCAGCATCCCGAGACGGGCGTGCATGTTACCCATATCTTTGCCGGTGGCGGGGCCTATTACCCCGAGGTGGCGCTGCGAGCTTTCCACTCCACGCGCCACAGTGACTATGCCATTCTGCCCAATATCGTCTATTCCATGAACTACTACGACCGGCTTGGACTGAACTTTGACCATATTTTCAAAGGCAAGTTGCTCAAGAACTACAAGCACTGGTGTAAGGGTAATATTCCTATTCCTGAGCTGACACAAATCATCGGGACGAAGCTGGACCATTATCTGAACTTCGACTTCTTCAACGACCAGAATCCGGAATACATGAGGCTGCTGAAGGTTATAACAGAGAAAACCATTCCCGAAGACTGGGTTCCCAAGGCCAAGGTTCACCTGTTCCATTCGCGTCATGACACCTACGTGCCCATAGCCTGCTTCTGGGAACTGTACAAACGGCTCAAACGCTGTGGTGCCACGGTGGAATACAAACTGCTCAACCTCGACCATGTGCCTGCTGCCGTGCCCTTCGAGCTTGACTTCATCTCGTTCCTGATTAAAAAATAAAAAGGTAAAAAAGGTTAAGCCGGGGAAAAAACTTTCAACGCTCCACGCTCAACTCTCAACTTATTCGTACCTTTGCACACGGAAATTGTAAAATAGTAAAATAATCAAATAAACAGCGATGCAAGAGACAAGACAAAACAAAATAGCCCGTTTGCTGCAGAAGGAACTGAGCATCATCTTCCAACAGCAGACACGTGCCATGCACGGCACCATGGTCAGCGTCACACGTGTAAAGATTTCACCCGACCTCAGCATCTGCACGGCCTACCTGAGCATCTTCCCCAGTGAAAAGGCAGACCAGCTGTTGCGTAACATCACTGCCAACGAGAAGCAGGTGCGCTACGAGCTGGGTACTCGTGTGCGGCATCAGTTGCGCATCATCCCCGAACTGCGCTTCTTCATTGACGATTCGCTCGACTACATAGAGCACATCGACCAGCTGCTGAGAAGACCCATCCCCGACCCCTCCCTAAATGGAGGGGAGAAATTACCTATAGACAATGACAAGTAACGCCAACAGACAAACCTCTCCCCTCCATTTAGGGAGGGGGCGGGGGTGGGTCTCCTTTTTCATAGCCCGCCGGTATCTCTTTTCCAAGAAGTCAACCCACGCCATCAACATCATCAGTGGTGTGAGTGTTGTCGGTGTGGCTATAGCCACTATGGCTCTCGTCGTAACGCTGAGCGTCTTCAACGGGTTCCATGACCTTGTGGCCTCCTTCTTCACTGCCTTCGACCCGCAGTTGAAGGTGATGCCTGCCAAGGGAAAGACAGCTCCCGCTGACGACCCCGTGCTCATGCAGATACGACAGCTGCCGCAGATTGACGTCGTCATGGAGAGTGTCGAAGACCAGGCGCTGGCCGTCTATAACCAGCACCAGGCCATGATAACCGTGAAGGGCGTTGAAGACAACTTTAACCAGCTTACCCACATTGTCGAGATTCTGGAGGACGGCGACACGCTGCTCTCTAATAATGAGGAGAAATACGTGCTGCATGCTGCCGACATGGACTACGGCATCGTGGGCATACGCGTTGCCGAGCAGCTGGGCCTGGGTTATTCCTACCCAGGTACTATACAGATTTATGCTCCTGTCCGTGAAGGCCAGCTCAACATGGCCGACCCCTCACAGGGCTTCACCGTTGATGAGCTTTATTCTCCAGGTGCCCTGTTCTGTGTGCGGCAGGCCAAGTACGACGGTAAGTACATCATTACCAGCATAGACTTTGCGCGCAGGCTCTTTGACCTCGAAGGGCGCCTCTCGTCGCTGGAGCTTCGCCTGAAGCCCGGCAGTGACTTCGATGCCGTAAAGCGTAAAATACAGGACATGGCAGCCGATAAGTATGTAGTACAAGACCGCTACGAGCAGCAGGACGACACCTTCAAGATTATGAAGATAGAGAAGTTCATGGCCTACATCTTCCTCACATTTATTCTTATTGTAGCCTCGTTTAACATCATTGGCAGCCTCTCCATGCTCATCATTGACAAGAAGGACGACGTAGTAACCCTTCGTAACCTGGGAGCCAGCGACAAGCAGATAACCCGCATCTTCCTTTTCGAGGGCCGCATGATTTCCGCCATTGGTGCTGTCATAGGCATTCTGCTCGGTCTGTTTCTGTGCTGGCTTCAGCAGACCTACGGCCTTGTCAGCCTTGGCTCGTCGAGCGACTCCTTCGTTGTTAATGCCTATCCCGTCAGTGTTCATCCCTGGGACATCGTTCTCATCTTCTTTACCGTCATCGCCGTCGGCTTCCTCAGCGTCTGGTATCCCGTGCACTATTTCGCCCGCCGGTTGTTGTGAGAGGGATAGGGTCTAAGGGTTGAGCGTAGAGCGTTGAGCGTTGAGGGTTGAGGGTTGAGCGTAGAGCGTAGAGCGTTGAGCGCAGACCGGCTCCCTATGACCTTCGCCCTTTGACGCTCAACCCTCAACCCTCAACGCTCAACGCTCAACCCTTAGCCCTTCCATATTATAATAATGTACGCGCGCGTAGAGGTTTTCCCCCGAATGTTTAGGGAAAGCCGAATGCGAGTTTAGGGATAATCCTTTGTTTTGAGCCCGAAAAAGGCGTACCTTTGCCCATGAAAAAAAGAAATAAGTAACATGTCGAACAATTTAAAACTTACGACTATGAAGAAGATGATGATTCTCTTGGCAGTGATGGTAACGATAGCTACCCGTGCCGCAGGTATGTCATACACAGAGGCAAAGGCTGAGGCCCTGTTCCTGACCGACAAGATGGCTTACGAGCTCCGTCTGACGGACGCACAGTATGAGGAAGTGTATGAAATCAATTTTGACTATATCGCAACACTCTCTCGTCACGATGTCTTTGGCAACGCATGGTCGCTCCGCAACGTTCGTCTGCGCCACGTGCTCAACAGCTGGCAGTTCGACCGCTTCATGGAGGCAGCCTACTTCTACCGTCCCGTGAGCTGGACAGACCGTGGCTGGCACTTCGGCATCTACACCCGCTATGCTGACCGTAACCACTTCTATCGTCCGCGTCCGCAGGCCTACATCCACTATTCAACACCCAGCGCCCGTCGTCCAGCACCTAACACCCCTCCCGTTCATGTCGGTACAACTCACCGTCCGGGCAATGGCTCCGTTCACGCAGGTACTACCCCTCGCCCGAACACCCCGCAGGGCCATGTGACAACCACACCGCGTCCGAACAGGCACAACAGTTCTACGGGCAGCGGTACTCCAGCCGGACACTTCGGAGGTCGCATGCACTAAGCGCCCCTCCTTCCCTGAACCCAAGCGGGCGTGCTGAACCATCAGCACGTCCGCTTTTTGTTCTACAATAAAAAACTCAACTTTCTCAAGTTACACGCTGTTCTTCTGCTGTTTTGTCCTTACTATTCCATGCTTTTTTACATCAAATAAGGCGGTTTCCTACCGGCTTCAGCGAACCTTTATACCCAGTTCGCGCATGAATTGTATGTTGTTTTCCCGAGATTATTATAACTTTTTCCCGAGATTTAAGTTACTTTTTCCCGAGATTCTCACCTACAATCTCGGGAAAAACACATAAGAATCTCGGGAAAAAGTTATAACAATCTCGGGAAAACTTATAACAATCTATCGTCCAACATGATAAAAAAGCACGCAGAAGAGCAGGGAAAACCCTTGCAAAATGGTTGGATTTTCCTTGCTTTTTAACTTCACTTCCTCAACTTATCACTTTGCTTGCAAAGAATTTCGCTAACTTCAATAAAGAAGAATTTGCGAATCTTGAGTAAAAAACAAAAAAAGGCAACGATATAGCATTACTTAAAAAACTTCGTATTTTATTTTGTATTGTTCTCACTTATTCGTATCTTTGACCTTCGGTCGAAGATACTTTCGTTGACCTGCGGTCCACCTCTGTCACGACTCGGCCATTCAAACAAGTTTGATGGCTCTCGCTGCTCCATCGGTTCAATAATAAAAAATAAAAATAAAAACTTCGTATTTTATTTTGTATTGTTCTCACTTATTCGTATCTTTGCAGACAGCAAAAGACTTTAAAAACTTAAAGCTTAAAAAATTATGGGTAAAATTAAGACTATTGGAGTTCTGACGTCGGGCGGCGATGCTCCCGGCATGAACGCAGCCATTCGCGCCGTGACACGCGCTGGTATCTACAACGGTTTCAACATCAAGGGCATCTATCGTGGCTACGAGGGACTTATCCATGACGAGGTGAAGCCATTCACTACCGAGGACGTGAGCGGCATCATCAGCCGTGGCGGCACCATCCTGAAGACCGCACGTTCCAAGGATTTCATGACCATGGAGGGTATGCAGATGGCCTACGAGACGTGCAAGAAGGAAGAAATTGACGCTCTGGTGGTCATCGGCGGCAATGGCTCGCTGACGGGTGCCTGGAAGTTTGGCGTGGAGTTCGATTTCCCCTGCATCGGTCTGCCTGGCACCATTGACAATGACCTTTATGGCACTGATGCCACCATTGGTTACGATACGACGATGAACACCATCATGGAGTGTGTTGACCGCATACGTGACACGGCCAACTCTCACGAGCGCATCTTCTTCGTCGAGGTGATGGGCCGCGATGCCGGCTTCCTGGCTCAGAACAGTGCCATTGCCTGCGGTGCCGAGGCTGCCATTGTGCCCGAGGAGACCACCGACGTGGACCAGTTGGCCGAGTTCATGAACCGTGGCATACGCAAGTCGAAGAAGTCGTGCATTGTCATCGTCTCAGAGAGTCCCAAGTGCGGCGCCCTCTACTATGCTGACCGCGTGAGACATGAGTTCCCCGAGTTCGATGTGCGCGTCTCCATACTGGGACACCTGCAGCGAGGCGGCAGCCCCACGGCAGGCGACCGCGTCTTTGCCAGCTGTATGGGCTATGGAGCCATCGAGGCCATCAAGCAGGGTCAGCGCAACGTGATGATAGGCTACAGGCACGACGATGTTGAGTTGGTGCCCTTCTCCGAGGCCATCCGCACCGACAAGCGTTTTGACAAGCGGCTCATTACCGTGCTCAACGAGCTGAGCATTTAGACAATGCGCTAACGCCAACAGCCCCCTTCCGTTCATGAGGGGGCTGTTATCGTTAATCAACCTTAAACTGACTTATATTTCTTGCATATCGCGAAGACACCATCCTGATCACCGCCTTTGGCGGCATGCTCTATGATGAGCAGGGGTAACGTCAAAAAAATAGGGGCGTAATGTTGGAAATTTCGTTTTTTTTTACGAACTTTGCAGCAAATAACCTGAAACGTAACCCTTATATTAACAAAAAAAGAGCCGAAGCGTATGAAAATTAAAGCAGAGTGCGTCAATGCCCCGCAGTGGAAGACGTTGACCGTAAAGGCTACACTGCCTGAAGAACTGAAGTGCCTGGGCGAGATGGCCCATAACATGTGGTGGGTGTGGAACCACGAAGCCCGCGACCTGTTCCGTGAACTTGACACGGACCTCTACCACGAGACGCGTCATAACCCTGTGATGCTGCTGGAGCGGCTGACCTTTGCCCGTAAGGAGGAGATACTGCGCGACAAGGCGCTGATGAAGCGCATTAACGATGTCTATGCCAAGTTCCGTGCGTACATGGACGTGGAGCCCGACCGCAGCCGCCCCTCGGTGGCATACTTCTGCATGGAGTACGGTCTGCACTCAGCCCTGAAGATTTACTCGGGCGGCTTGGGCATGCTGGCGGGCGACTATGTGAAGGAGGCCAGCGACTCTAACGTGGATATGTGTGCCGTAGGTTTCCTGTATCGTTTCGGCTACTTCACCCAGAGTCTGTCCATCGACGGTCAGCAGATAGCCAACTACGAAAGCCAGAACTTCGGCTCGCTGCCCATAGAGCGGCAGATGGACCAGGACGGCAACCCGCTGGTGGTGGATGTGCCTTACCTGAACTTTCATGTTCATGCCTACGTGTGGCGTGTCAACGTGGGTCGCGTAAAACTGTACCTGCTGGATACTGACAACGACATGAACTCAGACTTCGACAAGCCCATTACCCACTCTCTCTATGGCGGCGACTGGGAGAACCGCCTGAAGCAGGAGATTCTGCTGGGCATCGGCGGCATGCTGCTGCTGAAGAAGCTGGGCATTAAGAAAGATGTGTATCACTGCAACGAGGGCCATGCAGCACTCTGCAACCTGCAGCGTCTGTGCGACTACATTGAGGAGGACGGCCTGACGTTTAACCAGGCCATGGAGCTGGTTCGCGCCTCGTCACTCTATACGGTCCACACGCCCGTGCCTGCCGGCCACGACTACTTCGACGAGGGCCTGTTCGGCAAGTACATGGGCGGCTATGCCCAGAAGTTAGGCATTACGTGGGACGAGTTCATCGGCATGGGCCGTACGAACCCCGACGATCACAACGAGAGGTTCTGCATGTCAACCTTTGCCTGCAACACCTGTCAGGAGGTGAACGGCGTGTCGAAGCTGCACGGATGGGTGAGCCAGCAGATGTTTGCCCCCATCTGGAACGGCTACTTCCCCGAGGAGAACCACGTGGGCTACGTCACCAACGGCGTTCATCTTCCCACTTGGGTGGCTACGGGCTGGCTGACGGGCATCTACGAGAAGTACTTGGACAAGGACCTGATGGCCGACCAGTCGAACGAGGAGCGCTGGAAGGGCATCTACGACTGTCCTGACGAGGTGCTGATGAAGTTGCGCCTGCAGATGAAGAGCAACTTGTTCTACTACATTGAGAGGCAGTACCGTGCCACTTGGCTCAAGAACCAGAACGACCCGTCGCGCATCACTAAACTGGTGGAACGGTTCAACCCCAATGCGCTGGTCATTGGCTTCTGCCGCAGGTTTGCCACCTACAAGCGTGCGCACCTGTTGTTTACCGACCTTGACCGTCTGTCGAAGATTGTGAACAACCCCGAGCACCCTGTGGTGTTCCTCTTTGCTGGTAAGGCTCATCCTGCCGACGGTGCAGGACAGGGGCTCATCAAGCGCATCTTCGAGATATCGCAGCGTGACGAGTTCCAGGGAAAGGTCATCTTCGTTGAAGACTACGACTTCCTGCTGGCGCGCCGCCTGGTGTCGGGTGTTGACATCTGGATGAACACGCCGACACGTCCCATGGAGGCTTCGGGCACGTCGGGCGAGAAGGCGGAGATGAACGGAGTGGTGAACCTCAGCGTGAAGGACGGCTGGTGGTTAGAGGGCTACCGTGAGGGTGCCGGATGGGCGCTCACCGAGAAGCGTACCTACCAAAACCAGGAGTATCAGGACCGTCTGGATGCGGCCACCATCTACTCGCTGTTGGAGAACGAGATTATACCTCTTTATTATAATAAGGACAAGAAAGGCATCTCGAAGGGCTGGTGCCAGGTGATTAAGAACTCGATAGCCCAGATAGCCCCGCACTACACCATGAAGCGTCAGTTGGACGACTACTACAGCAAGTTCTATGAGCGGGAGGCCCGGCGATACAAGGAGCTTGCCAAGGACGGCTACCGTCTGGCGAAGGAGATAGCGCAGTGGAAGGAGACGGTGGCTGAGCGCTGGGACTCCATCAGCGTGGTCAGCAGCGAATGGGACTTCCCCCTGACGGGTGGCGAGACCAACGAGAAGTACCACCTGAAGTTTGTCATCGACGAGCAGGGGCTGGACGATGCCGTAGGACTGGAGATGGTGGATGTCCGTACAGACAAGAACGGCGAGGAGCGCATCTTCCACGTTGAACCGCTGAAGCTGACCGGGCGTGAGGGTAGCCGCTACACCTTCGAGGCAACGCTGACGCCGATGCAGTTCGGACTGTTTAAGTCGGCTGTCCGCATGTATCCGAAGAACGAGCATCTGCCTCACCGTCAGGACTTCTGCTACGTTAAGTGGATAGAGCTGCCGGAGCTGAAACAGTAGCTTTGATCGAGGATTCTTTTCGAGAAACCTCGTACCTCGAAAAGAATCCTCGGACCTCGAAAACAAATAAGGATGAAAAATAACGGTTATGAAAAAAACAGGATTATTGGTTGTCTGCCTTTTTACGCTTTTACCATTGGCGGCACAGAAGAGTCCGGTAGGCATTGTGAGCGTGCAGGACTCGGTGAAGGGCTTTCAGTTTGGCGTCTTCTCGTCGGTGGCTGCTGACGGCGCCAGAGCGGCTGTACTCGCTGCAGGCACGCGTGAATGCCGACTACCAGATAACCGAAAGGATAGGGGCCTTTGCCTCGGTGGGCTGGGACTGACTCGATAGTAAGGTTGTTAAATAAGCCTAACAAGTATCCATAAATCTCAATTCTCAAATCTTAAATCTCAAATCTTTTCGTATCTTTGCAGTCAGTAACACTAAAACAAATAAAAACAAACAATGAAGACAAATTACGAAATCCGTTATGCTGCGCATCCTGAGGATGCTAAAAGCTATGACACACAGCGCATTCGTCGCGACTTCCTAATTGAGAAAGTGTTTGCTGCCGACGAGGTGAACATGGTGTATTCTATGTATGACCGTATGGTGGTGGGTGGTGCCATGCCCGTCGAGGAGTGCCTGAAGCTGGAGGCTATCGACCCGCTGAAGGCTCCGTTCTTTACTACCCGCCGCGAGGTGGGCATCTTCAACGTCGGCGGTGCTGGCTGCGTGAAGGTGGGCGACGAGACGTTTGAGCTGGACTTCAAGGAGGCGCTCTACATTGGCCGTGGCGACCGTGACGTGGTGTTCTGCTCGAAGGACGCTGAGAAGCCTGCCAAGTTCTACTTCAACTCTACGACGGCTCATGCCGAATACCCCTGCAAGAAGATTACCAAGGCTGACGCCGTGGTGGCTCACATGGGGTCGCTGGAAATGTCGAACGAGCGTAACATCAACAAGATGATTGTCAATCAGGTGCTGCCCACCTGTCAGCTGCAGATGGGTATGACGGAGCTGGCCACTGGTTCGGTGTGGAACACGATGCCTGCTCACGTCCACTCACGCCGCATGGAGGCTTATTTCTACTTTGAGGTGCCCGAGGACCAGGCGGTCTGCCACTTCATGGGCGAGGTCAGCGAGACGCGCCACATCTGGATGCGCGGTGACCAGGCTGTGCTCTCTCCCGAATGGAGCATCCACTCTGCTGCTGCTACGCATAACTACACATTCATCTGGGGCATGGGCGGTGAGAACCTCGACTATGGCGACCAGGACTTCTCGCTCATTACGGACTTGAAGTGATTTTTGGGGAGTTCAGGAGTTCAGGAGTTCAGGAGTTACAAGGAGTTCAGGCAATACTTGGCAATGCAGACGTTTTCATTTGAGCAAATTATTGCATGGCAAAGGGCACATCGGTTTACTATTTTGGTGTATCAGATGACAAAGAATTTCCCTGAAGACGAACGTTTCGGACTTGTTTCCCAATTCCGGCGTGCAGCAGTATCTGTCGAAGCCAATATCGCAGAAGGATATAAAAAACTGAGCAAGGCTGACAAACTCCGTTTCCTCAACATTTCTGAAGGTAGTCTGGCAGAATGTCGTAACTATATTATACTGTCAAGAGACCTGGGCTTCATCAGCGAAGAACAACACGACATGTTATATGTGGCGATTGAAGAAGCAAGCAAACTCCTGACCTCATATTGTAAAGGAATTATTAATAACACCGGGATGAAGGATTAAGTAGTCACCAGTTTCAGTACAAAGGCATTCCAAGCGGAACAGCTATTGTCTGAACTCCCCGTAACTTCTGAACTCCTGAACTCCCTATAAAAAATAAAAAAATATGGCAAATCCATTTTCATTAGAAGGAAAGAATGCCTGGATTACAGGCGCTTCCTATGGCATCGGCTTTAACATTGCCAAGGCTTTCGTGGCTGCCGGTATTAAGAACATTATCTTCAACGACATTAACGAAGCTGCCCTTGAGCGCGGACTTAACAACTACAAGGAGGCTGGCATCGAGAACGTGAAAGGCTACGTCTGTGACGTTACTGACGAGAATGCCGTGAAGGCCCTCGTAGAGAAAATTCACGCTGAGGTGGGGCAGATTGACATTCTGGTGAACAATGCAGGCATCATTAAGCGCATTCCCATGCACGAAATGAAGCGCGCTGAGTTCCAACAGGTCATCGACATTGACCTCGTAGGGCCGTTCATCGTGTCGTCTGCCGTTCTCCCCGAGATGATGGAGCGTCGCGAGGGTAAGATTATCAACATCTGCTCTATGATGTCGGAACTGGGCCGCGAGACTGTCAGCGCATACGCTGCTGCCAAGGGTGGCCTGAAGATGCTTACCCGTAACATCTGCTCGGAGTACGGTGGGTATAACATCCAGTGTAACGGTATTGGTCCGGGTTATATTGCTACTCCGCAGACGGCCCCCTTGCGTGAGCGTCAGCCGGACGGCAGCCGCCATCCGTTCGACTCGTTCATCTGTGCCAAGACTCCTGCCGGACGCTGGTTAGAGCCGGAGGAACTGGGCGGCCCCGCCGTGTTTCTGGCTTCGCATGCCTCTGATGCTGTCAATGGTCACGTGCTCTATGTGGATGGTGGTATCCTGGCTTATATTGGTAAGCAGCCTTGATGAGAAGAGGTCAAAGCGGCACTTCCCAAGCCTTTGACCTTTGACTTTAGACCAACCAAAAAAGCGGCACCCTGAAGAAGGATGCCGCTTTTTTGGTTGTCCAAGGCGGATTCGAACCACCACAAACAGAACCAAAACCTGTTGTGCTACCATTACACCATTGGACAATCTGCTTGATAGCGGGTGCAAAGGTAAGAAAAAATTGGCTTACCGCCAAATTTTTCTTACCTTATTTCCTTATTTTACAATGAGGAGGTAGTAATTCTTCTTTCCCTTCTGGGCCAACAGGTATTTGCCGTCAATGAGGTCTTCGGCTGTGACGGGACGGTTCTGGTCGGTCAGTTTCTCCTTGTTCAGGCTGACGCCGCCACCCTGTACCATCTTGCGCATCTCACCCTTTGAGGGGAAGACGGGAGCCGCTGTGGTGAAGAGCTCAATAGCGGGCTGGCCGAGCTGGTCCTTGCCAATCTCGAACTGGGGGACACCGTCGAACACGTCGAGGAAGGTCTGTTCGTCCAGCTTCTGGAGTGCGTCCTTCGTAGATTTGCCAAAGAGAATGTTGCTGGCCTCAATAGCTGTCTGGAGTGCTTCCTGTGAGTGAACCATAACGGTGACCTCCTCGGCCAGGCGCTTCTGCAGCATACGACGGCCAGGGTCCTGCTTGTGCTCCTCAATGATGGCATCGATGACGTCCTTCTCGAGTGAGGTGAAAATCTTGATGTAACGCTCGGCGTCTTCGTCGCTGACGTTAAGCCAGAACTGGTAGAACTTATAAGGCGTGGTGCGGTTGGGGTCAAGCCAGATGTTGCCAGACTCTGTCTTGCCGAACTTCTTGCCGTCGCTCTTGGTGATGAGCGGGCAGGTAAGGGCGAAGGTCTCCACGTCGTTGCCTAAGGTGCGGCGGATAAGCTCCGTACCAGTAGTCATGTTGCCCCACTGGTCGTTGCCGCCTAACTGCAGCTTGACGCCTTTGTGCTGGTAGAGATAGAGGAAGTCGTAGCCCTGCAGCAGCTGGTAGGTGAACTCAGTGAAGCTAAGACCGTCTCGGGCCGTTCCGTTCAGGCGCTGCTGTACGCTCTCCTTGGCCATCATGTAGTTGACGGTAATGTGCTTACCCACCTCACGGGCGAAGTCGAGGAACGTGAAGTCCTTCATCCAGTCGTAGTTGTTGACCATTTCAGCGGCATTGGCATCCTTCGATTCGAAGTCGAGGAATTTAGCCACCTGGGCTTTGATGCATTCCTGGTTGTGACGAAGGGTCTCATCGTTGAGCAGGTTGCGCTCCTGGCTCTTTCCAGAGGGGTCGCCAATCATGCCAGTGGCACCACCGACGAGGATGATGGGCTTGTGGCCGCAGCGCTGCAAGTGGCGCAGCATCATGATACCGCAAAGGTGGCCGATGTGCAGTGAGTCGGCTGTGGGGTCGGTGCCTAAGTAGGCTGTAACCATCTCCTTCTGCAGGAGCTCTTCTGTTCCTGGCATTATTTGTGCCAGCATTCCGCGCCAGCGGAGTTCTTCTACAAAGTTCTTTCTCATTGTATCAATTCAATTATCAATTGTCATTTATCTATTTGCGTACGCGTATTCACGGCACCGGGTCATAGCCGGAACCACCCCAGGGGTTGCATCTCAGTATGCGCCAAATGGCCAGTGCGAGTCCTTTTATGGGGCCATGCTTGCGCAGTGCCTGCTTGGCGTATTCGCTGCATGTTGGAGTGAAACGGCAGGCGGGTGGGGTATAGGGCGATATGCAGGTCTGGTAGAACACTATGGGCAGACATAGCAGCCAACTGAGGCCTTTCGACAGGTAGTGCAATACGCGTTTCATAGTTGTCCTGCTAATCTTTGCAACAATTTCTGTACACACTCCGTAACATTGGCTGTAGCATAGAGCTCGTCTGACTGCCAGATGAATGCCAGGAGGAGGGATGTCTGCGGGTGTTGTTCGAGTGCGTCAAGCAGAATCTGCTTGTTGAGCCTGTAGGATTCGCGCACTTGTCGTTTGACGCGATTACGATTGACAGCATGCTTAAAGTGGCGTTTCGACACGCAGACCATCATTTGTGCGGATGGCTGTGCCGTTGTGCGCTCTCGCTTCATATATACTACGCGCAGCGGAAAGGCGGCTAACGAACGGCTGTTGCCGCCCGTGAAGAGCGTATCGCTCAGTTTGCGGCTTTTGATTCGCTCCTGTCTGCCCAGCGTTGCGCGTTGTACGGTCATCGTGAATTAGTCCTGCTGTTCGAGCAGAAAATGCTGCAAGGCACCCGTCATGGAAGGGTACTTCTCTGACGGAGCTTCAAGGTCCAGTCGCAACCCTGCGTCCTTCACGGCCTTGGCCGTTGCGGGGCCGAACGTTGCAATAGCTACCTTTTCCTGATTAAAGTCAGGGAAGTTCTTCATCAGCGACTCTACTCCTGAAGGGCTGAAGAAGATGAGCATGTCGTAGTCGAAGGTTTTCACCTCTTCGGGGGTGAAGTCGTTGCTGACCGTACGATACATGACACACTCCTGGTGATGCAGTTTCTTGCTGTCAAGCAGTTCCTTAACATTATTATTATGTACGTCACTCATGGGAATGAGGTACTTCTCCTGCTTATGTTTCACCATGGCAGGAATAAGGTCGTTGATTTTACCAGTGTCGCCAAAGAATACCTTGCGTTTGCGGTACTGGACGTACTTTTGAATATATAGGGCAATGGTCTCGGTCACACAAAAATACTTCATGTCTTCGGGAATGGCGACGCGCATCTCCTTAGCCAGTGTGAAGAAATGGTCAATGGCATGGCGCGAGGTGAAGACGATGGCAGTATAATCAAGAATATTGATTTTCTGCTGACGGAATTCTTTAGCCGTCAATCCTTCCACTTTGATAAAGGGACGGAAAATCATTTCGACATCAAAACGAGTTGCGATGTCGTAATAAGGTGACTTCTCACTAGATGGTTTTGGCTGTGATACCAGAATCTTCTTAATCATTGTCCTAATAATTTATCTTTAAATAATTACCGGTTAGCACCAGAATACTCCAAAATAGCACCAAAGGCGCGATTTCGAGGGCACAAAAGTACAAAATTATTTGTAAAAAACCACCAATTTGGCGAAAAAAGATGATAAAACACTTGTAAAATGTCAATAATTTCGTCAAAATAAGGATAATTGCAAAGTTTAGGATTACACTTTGCGTCGATAAATCGAAATAAACTAACAGCATGACAAGCGGGAAGAGAGCCACTCCCTCTACTGATGAAATGAAGAGCAGCGTCTTTAGCCAAAGGGTGTTACGCTTACCGTTGAAGAACACCAGATTGACGACCGTATAAAGCAGGGCATGCAACAGAAAATAGCCAGCTATCATGACAAAATAGATACCAACCAGGAGGTAGTCAGACTGCAGAATAAAGGTGGTTCCTATGAACTGCTGTGTGAAAAAGAACTGCAGGATGGCCAGTAGCAGGCTTGTCTGTGCCAGCAGGAAGAACTGACAGCGCAACTCATTGCTTGTTTCAGGCAAGAAGGTGTCGTCGGTTCGGGGAACCTTGAAAAAGTTCTTCAATTGGTGAATAGCAAAAGAACGGACGTTAGTCAGCAGGATGATTGTCAGAATGAAGGACGCCAGCAACAACGAGGTAATGACGTTGTCATTATGCAGGTTGTAGGGCACAGGGTCGCCTGGCACACCGTATATGGTCGTTGTTTTGCCGGCTTGCTGAATGCTGTTGGCAAAGAACGTCTTTTCGTAATAGATGGGAATGTCAACGTCGGTTACCTTGACACCTTTCTCGTGTCCAGGCAAATGCAGCGTGTCAGGCTGGTTGCTGTAATGAATCTCTGCCGGCTGGAAGGTAGCCTGAATGGCAGAGTCCTGTTGGGCAGGTGTGGCATCACGAGGCAGGGAGCGCAGCACCTGATAGGGTGTGCGCGGCCGGGCTGGTCTTGCGGTGGAGTCGATAGAACGTACACTGACGGCTTCAACCGGTTGTTCTGCGTGTGTGATGGAATCCTGCGGAAACACCTGTGTTTATTTTCGATTTTGTTGACGTTGACGTTATCGTTGACGTTATAACAATCCAAATTCCTTCTTAATGTCATCCACTCTATCGAGCTTTTCCCATGTGAACAACTCAACGTCGATGGTCTTTGTTTCATGATAGCGGCTGGTGAAAGTCTTCTTCACCACCTCTGACTGACGCCCCATGTGTCCATAGGCTGCTGTCTCCAGATACATGGGCTGGCGAAGCTTCAGTGAGCGTTCAATGGCTTTTGGACGCAGGTCGAAGAGTCTGCCAATGTGCTCTGCTATCTCCCCGTCGGTCATATTAACATGCTTGCGACCATAAGTATTGACGTAGATATTCATGGGCTTTGCTACACCGATGGCATAGCTGATTTGTACCAGCATTTCGTCGCTAACGCCTGCGGCTACCATGTTCTTGGCTATATGCCTGGCGGCATAGGCAGCAGAGCGGTCAACTTTCGATGAGTCCTTGCCTGAGAAGGCTCCGCCTCCGTGAGCACCCTTGCCTCCGTAAGTGTCAACAATAATCTTGCGGCCAGTCAGACCCGTGTCGCCGTGTGGTCCGCCGATGACGAACTTACCCGTGGGATTGACGTAGTACTTGATGTCGTCACCAAAGAGGTCGAGCACCTTCTGGGAATGAATGTGCTGTTTGACACGAGGAATCAGTATGTTAATGACATCGTCCTTGATGCGTTGCAGCATACGCTCGTCGTCTGTGTCGAACTCGTCGTGCTGCGTTGAAACCACGATGGTGTCAATGCGTTCAGGAATGCCGTCGTCGCTATATTGGATGGTTACCTGGCTTTTGGAGTCAGGGCGCAGATAGGGCATCAGCCTGCCTTCTTTGCGAATGTCTGCCAGTGTCCGCATAATGAGATGGGCCAGATCAAGGCTTACGGGCATCAGGCTCTCCGTCTCGTTAGTGGCGTAACCGAACATCATGCCTTGGTCACCGGCACCTTGATTCTCGTCTTCTTCACGATCCACACCGCGGTTAATGTCCTCACTCTGCTCGTGGATGGCAGTGAGGATGCCGCAGGAGTTGCCGTCGAACTGGTATTCGGCCTTGGTATAGCCAATACGCTTGATGGTGTTGCGGGCAATGGTCTGCAGGTCAATATATACCTCACTGCGTACTTCACCCATAATGACCACCTGACCGGTAGTGACGAACGATTCGCAGGCTACGCGTGCATGCTCGTCGTAGGCTAAGAACTGGTCAAGAATGGCGTCACTAATCTGGTCGGCCACTTTATCGGGGTGGCCTTCTGATACTGATTCTGATGAAAAGAAATATGACATCTTTTTTATTTACAATTTACTTATTGACGATTTACAATTTATTTGAAGGTGCAAAGGTACGAATAAGTGAGCAAAAAGCAAAAGGAAAACTTGTTTTTCTTTAATTTTTCGAACGAGAGTACCTTCGACGCGGTCAAAAGTCAAAGGCCACTTCCCAAAAAGCCTTAGACCGCTTCCCTTAGACCTTAGACAACAAAAAAGCGGCACCCTGAAAGGATGCCGCTTTTTTGTTTAAGTGATTTTACTCTGCAGGCATCATGACAATCTCTGCACGGTTGCCAGCTTTCAGCATCTCCTTGACGAAAGCAGAAATGCTCTCAGGAGTCTGAGCCTGAACAACAGCCTTGAAGTCGGTGTGCATGTCAAGACCCCACTTGCGCCAGTCGCTGATAACACCGGCCCAGTAGCCGTTGGTCTTTGCCTGGTCGTCAACGTTCTTGAGCATGTACTCCTTCACCTTGGTCAGCATGTCGGCATCGCAAGTGTTAGCCAGTGCCTCGACCTCAGAACGCAGAATCTCTACGGCGATGTCGCCCTTCTCAGGCTTCATGGGGCAGTAAGCCAGCAGCTGTACTTCGTTGGTGAAGTCGTTGCGGTCAGCATTGCCCTGTGCTACTACAGTGTAAGCAGCGCTGGCATCCTCGCGGATTTTCTTCAGATAAACCATCTGGAGAACCTGTCCTGCGATGCTGGCCTTGATGTCGTTCTCAAGAGTGTAAGGTATCTGCTTGGTGTGCCATACCATGACGGCAATAGCCTTCGGGGTCTCAGCCTTGTTCTTGAAGTTGTTGATGACAACACCCTTGAAGTCGGTGCTGACGTCCTGACTCTTCACTACCTTCTTCTCGGCGGGCAGCGAAGCAATGTACTGCTCGATAAGCGGACGGATGGTTGCCTCGTCATAGTTACCAATGAGGGTGAAGGTGTAGGCAGCGGCGTTGGCAGTGCGCTCCTTGGCCATCTGCAGAATGCGGTCGTAGCTGACGTTAGCCAGATCAGCACTTACCAAAGGCATGTTACGGCTGTTGTGGCAAGAAACCGTAGCAACCAGTGAGTCGCTGAACACAACTTCGGGCTGCATTGAACGGTTCTTCAGCTCCATTTCGGTAGTCTGCATCAGGTTGTCGAACGACTGCTGGTCCTTGTTGATGTTCGTGAAGGTGAGGTACATCAGCTGCAGCATAGCCTCTACGTCCTTCGGTGTTGAAGAACCGCTGACATGCTGTCGATTAGTGCCTAATGAGAGCGAGATGCTGGCCACCTTACCAGCCATGGCCTTTTCTAACTCTGTATGAGAGAAGTTGCCCAGACCACTGGCCTCAATAACATTGTCGAACATCTTGATGTTGGCAAAGTCAGCAGCACCGTAGAGTGCTGAACCTCCGAAGCCTTCACCACTTAACAGTACCTGGTCTTTCTTCAGGTCTGTCTGCTTCAGAATGACTGTAGCGCCGTTAGAGAGTGTCAGCTCAGTATAGCCGAACTTGTCGTTCTTCACTTCCTTTGTAATCTTACCAGGAGTGGGCAGGTTAGCCATCAGCGGCTCGTCCTTCACGTTATCGACGTATGCCTCTAACTGTGCGGCACGTGCCTCGGAAATGGCTTTCTTGAAACCGTCAGCAGTGGGATAAACGGCTCCGTCTTTCTCGGTGTTGAAGTTCAGCACCACCATGTTGGTGTCGTTGGCCGGGATAAGTTCCTTGTAAAGCTCGTTGATAACCTCAAGGGGCAGCATGGGAACAACCTGCTTCATGGTTGAATAGGTATAGTCGATAGAAGGAATAGGCTCATTGGCCAGGAAGTGCTGTACGTAACGGTTGACAAACTGAGAGTTATAGCGCTTGTCCTTGTTTGAGTACTGCTTGTCCAACTGACTGATGTAGTTGGCCTTATAGCGGTTGTACTCTGTTGCGGTGAATCCGAACTCAGCAGCACGGCGGGCCTCCATAAAGGCAGCCTTCAGGGCATCTTCGGTCATGCCGTCCTTGGGAAGAATATCCATTTCGAAGGCATCCTTCGTCTTGGCAAAGATGTAACGGCCGTCAGCGGCAGAAGCCTGCAGGAACGGGCACTCCGGCTTCTCGGCAAACTCCTTCAGACGGTCGTTCAGCATGCTGATGGCAGCATTCTTCATGTACTCGGTCATCATGTACAGCATGGAACCCTTCAGCGTGTCGGGGAATGCTTCGTGCTTGAACATCAGCATCAGGTAGTTATACTCCATTTCCTTGTCCTTGTCGATGACGTAGATGGGCTCGTCATTATCAGGAACGGGAACGTCCTCAACCAGTGCGCGGTTAGCGGGCAGTACGATGCCACTGAACAGTTCCTTGATCTTGGCTTCTACCTTGTCAACGTCAACGTCGCCAACAATGATGAGGCCCTGGTTGTCGGGACGATACCACTTCTCGTAGTAGTCACGAAGGAACTGAGGCTCGAAGTTGTCGATAATCTCCATCAGACCGATAGGCATGCGGTAGCCATACTTACAGTTAGGATAGAGCTGTGGCAGGTCGCGCTCGAACATACGCTGTGAAGCACTTGTACGCAGACGCCACTCTTCGTGGATAACGCCACGCTCCTTCTCAATCTCTTCCTTCTCTAAGAGCAGACCGTCAGCCCAGTCGTAAAGAATGAGCAGGCAAGAGTCAACGATTGACTCACGGGTAGTGGGAACATTGGAAATGTTATAGACCGTCTGGTCAATAGAGGTGTAGGCGTTCAGGTCGCGTCCGAACTTAATACCTACGCTCTCACACCAGCGCAGCAAGTCGTTGCCTTTAAAGTGCTTAGAGCCATTGAAGGCCATGTGCTCCAGGAAGTGAGCCAGACCGCGCTGGTCGTCGTTCTCCTGTAGTGAGCCCACCTTCTGGGCAATGTAGAACTCGGCCCTGTTCTCAGGCCAGTTGTTGTGACGGATGTAGTAAGTAAGCCCGTTGTCCAGTTTACCGATGCGCACTGCCTCATCTACGGGAATGGGAGGCATCTCCATCTGTGCCATCATCGCTGCGCTACCGATTATCATCAGTATGGCAGCAGCAAAAAATCTTCTTAGTTTCATGTATAATAAGCGTTAATATCAAATATAATTAAATGCAAAAGTACACATTTTTTACCATAAGTCGTTCATCTGGCGCGAAAAACTACAAAAAGCCTCCCATTTTTTTCATTTCTTAACCTTTTATCCTTCTATCTCTTCATGTTTCTTGGGTGGTGATGCAGTATTTCCTCGCGCAGTGTTGTCATGTCTATATGGGTGTATATCTCTGTGGTGCCTATGGATTCGTGCCCCAGCAGAGCCTGAATGACGCGAAGGTCGGCACCTCCCTCTAACAGGGCTGTGGCGAACGAGTGGCGCAGGGTGTGTGGTGAAATGGTCTTTGTGATGCCGGCTAATTCTGCCTGTTGCTTAATCATGATGAGTATCATGGTTCGTGTCAGGTGGGCGCCGCGACGGTTCAGGAAGACGTAGTCCTCCTCGCCAGGCTTGATGTTCATGAGTTTGCGGCACTCGAACCAATTGTTTAATTCATTGATGGCTTTCTCGGAGATGGGTACCAGCCGTTCCTTTGAACCTTTACCGAAGACCCTTACATATTGTTCTGCAATGTAGAGGTTTGAGCGTTTCAGGTTGACCAGTTCACTGACGCGTAAGCCACAAGAGAAAAGGACTTCGATGATGGCCTTATTGCGGTGGCCTTCAGGTTTCGACAGGTCGATGCTTGCCTCCAGTGCATCCACTTCTTGGGTGGAAAGCACTTCGGGTAGATGCTCGCCAAGCACGGGCGATTCCAACAACTCTGACGGGTCATCGTCTCTGAACCCATCCATCTGCAAGTAGCGGAAGAAGGAACGCACACCGCTCAGAATGCGGCATTGCGAGCGTGGCCCGATGCCAATGTCGTGTAGTGAAGCCGCGAAGGTCTGCAGGTCGCTTAATGCCACGTCGGTCACCTCTTTCTCCTCATGTTTCAGAAACGTCAGCAGTTTCTCCAAGTCACGCTGGTAGGCATCTAACGTGTTAGCCGACATCCCCCGTTGCAGCTTCAGGTAGCGCACGTAGCCCTTTACCATGTCTTTCTTTCCGTTCATGCGCTCAGATGCTTTTTTCTGTAATGTATTTCTGGAAGGCTTCACGGTAGGCCTCGGTGACGTGTATGATTTCCTGGCCTATGTAGATACAGTCGTTACGGTCGATGGACCGTATTTTGTCGAGAGCGACGATGTAAGAGCGGTGTACACGCATAAACCTTTCGGCGGGCAGCATGTCTTCTACGGCTTTCATTGTCAGATGGGTAATGAGCGGACGGGGTTGTGACAGCAAGTAGAACATGACGTAGTCCTTCATGCCCTGTACGTAAAGAATGTCGTCTGTCTGCAATTGGCGCAGCTCACCGTCAACGCGGATGAAAAGACTCTCCACTCTCCACTTTCCTTTCTCCACTCTCCTCTTTTCACACTTCTCCACGGCCGCCAGGAACTTGTTGTAGCGGATGGGCTTCAGCAGGAAATCGACGGCGCTGACCTCGTAGCTGTCGAAGGCATACTCCTTGAAGGCGGTGGTAAAGATAATCATTGTCTCGGCAGGCAGCATGTGTGCCAGTTCCATACCGTCAAGGTCTGGCATCTGGATGTCCAGAAACACCAGATCGACGGGCTGTTGTCGCAGGGCGGCAATGGCCTCTACGCTGTCGGTAAACGAACTGACGAGCTGCAGCTGTGGCGTGCGTGCCACGAATGATTCTAATAGTTTGACGGCCAAAGGCTCGTCGTCGATGATGATACAAGTCATGTTTATTGACGATTTACGATTTAAGCCCAAGGCGGGCTGTTTTTTTACTCTATCTTAAGTGTGACTCGGGTGGTGTAGATATTGTCCTCACCGAGGGTCTGTTCCCACGTGTATCGGCCTGGGTACATCAGGTCGAGGCGGCGGCGGGTGTTCTCTATGCCGATGCCGCTGCCGCTGCGGTTCTGGTCGTTCTTGGGGTAGTTGGTGTTCGAGCAGGTGAAGGTGAGCGTCTGTTGTTCATTGTCCATGAATAACGAGATGTCAATGCTCGACGGCCGGCTGCTGCTGACACCGTGCTTGAATGCGTTTTCAATGAGCGAGATGAAGAGCAGGGGCGGTATGGATGTCTGCGGTGGAACCTCAGACCACTTGGTACATACCGTCAGCTTCTCGTTGTGGCGCAGGCGCATCAGGTCGATGTAGTTCTGCATGAAGTCTATCTCGCCTTTCAGGGGCACCAGCTGCTTGTCGGTCTCGTACATGGCATAGCGCAGCAGGTCGCTCAGCTGGGCGATGCTGTCCTGTGCCGTGTCAGGGTCTATCTGTATGAGGCTGGAGATGTTGTTCAGCGTGTTGAAGAGGAAGTGGGGGTTTATCTGGTTCTTCAGCCATGCCAGCTCGGCCTCGGTGTGCTTTTGCTGCTCCTCCTTCAGCATTTCCTTCAGGCGGCGCGAACGCATGTAGTTGCGTAGCCCAACGGTAGTAGCAACCGTGGCAATGCAGAACAGCAGATAGATGAACATTCCCATGGAATATGCTATGTATTCAAAATCATTTTGCATGGGGAATTTGCTGAAGTCAATGATGAATATCCAGTAGTTAGTTAGCAGAATAAGCACCACATTGCTGCTTATGAACTGCCAGCGGCGGCCCTTGCTCCACAGCAGCGGCTCCAACAGGTAGAAATTAACAAACCACAGAATGATTGGAGCCCGCAGCATGTAAAACAACAACCAGAACGTGGCTACGGCATTGTCCCATTTCTGCGTGAAGAAGAGAACAGGCAATACAGGCAGCAGCAGGACGACGGCCCATGCTGCAACCTGTATGGTAAATAGCAGAATGTCACTGCGTGTAATCTTGAGTTTCATCATTCCATTCCTACGTTATTGATGCGTTCCTCGTTGCTCTGGTGCTCCATGTAGTCGCTCTGCACACGGCTCTGGAACTGCTTCATCTGCTTCTTCGTGTTGCCGAAGGTAAAGCTGACGTTGAGTGACACGCTGCTGATGGGCACACGGATGAGCATGTGGTTGGTGAAGTCACGGCCGCGACTGAAGTTCTCGATTTCTAAGCGCCCACCGCTGGATAGACCTACGATGCCCTGCACGCCCACGGTCAGCTTGTCGTTGAGGAACGAGCGGTTGATGGAGCCTGTCAGCAGGTTGAAACCAGATGACCAGCCTTGCAGCGTGTAGCTCTTGGTCGAGGTGATGGCGAAGAGGCTCAGTTTCAGGTCGGCAGGCAGCGTCTGCTGGATGCCGGCCATGGCGTTGGCCGTCCAGCCGCTGTTGCGGGCGTCCAGCTCGTTGCTTCGCAGGTCGGTATAGCTCACGCCGCCGTTCACAAAGATGCGTGTGTTCTTGGCGGGCATCCACGAGCCATAGACATTCAGGCTGCTCAGGTTGCGCTTCACGATGTTGCCGTAGGTCGTGTTCAGCAGGTCGTTCTCGTAGAAGCTGAACTGCTCGATGGCATTGTTGCAGATGGCGTGGCTCAGCTTCACGTTCAGCATCAGCTTGGGGCTGTACATGTTATAGACCAGTCCGACGGTGTGCGACTTCTCCACGTCGAGGTCGGTGTTACCATAGGTGAGTGCCGTGGGGTTCGAACGATCTACGTATGGGTTCAGGTACGATATGCCTGGTCGTGAGATGCGCATGTTGTAGGTCAGTCCGATGTTGCTGGTCGGTGTCAGCGTATAGCTCAGCGAGGCCGAGGGCACCAGATTGCCGTAGTTCTTCTTGAAGTCAAGGCCGTTGCCCAGTTTGTACTCCACGCTCTGCCAGGTGTGCTCGTAGCGTAATCCCGTCTTCAGGCCCACGTTGCCGAAGTGCCCGTCGTACTCTGCATAGGCAGCAGCAATGGTGTTGTCGTGGTGATAGTCGCTGCTGAGGCTTTCAGTATAAACGTCGTTCAGATAGTACTTGGCGTCAGCGTTTGACAGGCGTGCCGACAGCTTGGCACCGAAGTTCAGCTTGTGCAGAGAAGACAGCGGTGTGGTAAAGTCAGTCTGCAGGACGTGCTCCGTGGTGTGCTCATTGTTGTTGGAATAACGGTCTGTCAGGTCGAGCGTTGAGCGTGAAGAGTGAAGAGTGAAGAGTGAAGAATTGACGTTGTCGTTATCGTTATCGTTGACGTTGTCGTTATCGTTAACGTTAAAATCGCTCCATTGCTCGCTATGGGTGGGCGACGTGCTCAGCTGGTACGTGATGGCCATTGAGCTGGTGCGCTCCGCATTGAAGAAGCGCTGGTAGTCAATGCTTCCGTTGAACGAGGTGCGCTTGTTGCGCATGGTCAGGTCGTTGGTGTAGCCGAAACCTGTGCTGCTGTTAAAGCTGCCTCCGGTCATGGTGGTTACCGACGTGGCAGGGTTCTTAATGTTGAAGTTGGTGAGCGAGAGCATGACGTTCATGGACGACAAGGAGTCCAGTTCGTAGCCCATGTTCAGCGAGCCCATCAGGAAGGGCGTCTTCGTGTTCGTCTTGCTTGTAGTGATGATGGACGAAGGCGTCGGCCCTAACTGTTCCTGCGTCATGGTGACGTCAGACTCACCGGGCTTGCCGTAGTTGTACATGACGTTGGCACTATACGAGAACTTGCCCTGTTGCCCATTGACGAAACCACCGGCACCCAGGCTCTTCGTGCCAACGTTGCCGCGGATAGTGGCATTGTATCCGTTCAGGCTGGCCTGCGCCTGTGGTGTCTTGTTCATGACGATGTTCAGCACGCCGCCCGTGCCCTCAGCGTCGTAGGCAGCACCAGGGTTGGTGATGACCTCAATGTTCTTGACGGCCGTGGCGGGCATGTTCTTGAAGATCATGCTGGCGTTCTGCGAGAACATGGCATTGGGCTTGCCATCCACATACACCTTGAAGTTCGTCTGGCCGTTCACGGTGATGTTGTCCTGTCCGTCAACCGTCACCATGGGCACCTTACGCAGCATGTCGAGCACGGTGTTGGTCTTCGAGTCCTCATCCTCACTGACGTTGTACGTCATCTTGTCGGTCTCCATCTTCACCAACGGCTTCTGTGCCACCACCTCGACGGCTCCCAGGGCTTGGTCGTCGTCCTGCAGCAGAATGGTGCCGAGGTCGAGTGTCGGCTGTCCGTTAAGCGTCAGGCTGATGGTGCGCACCCGTTTTCCTACGCTGCTGACGGTCATGGTGAAGCTGCCCTTGCCGCTGACCTCCTGGCGGATGTTTCCGTCGAGGTCAGACACTGACATGGCCAGTGGCTTGGTCATGTTGCCTTTCTTATATACGCGTATGGTAGCGTATGGTTCCGTTTCTTGAGTCAAAGAGTCACGTAGCAGCCCCTTGACAATGGTGGTTTGTGCGGTTGCAGGCAGGACCATCATCATGGTCAGCACTGCCAGAATAGTTTTTAATGTCTTCATCTTTTTGCGTCTTGTTTATTAATTTGTCGCAAAGGTAGGGCAAAAAACTACAGCCTCCAAACATTATTCGACGACTTGTTGCATTTTCTTCGACCACTTTCTTCTCACCCCTCGCGTCAGCGCACGGCAAAGATTCACGTTGCAAATTTAGCAACATTTCTCCTTATCACAAAATTTATATCCGAAAAAAAGCGCACGCCCCCTTGCCGAGCATAGTTGGTGCCATGATTAGCGGTCAGGACCGTTATGTATGGACCGTGCGTGAGGGGAAGGTGCATCATCAGAATGTGATTTTTGAGGACTAAGATCAAAGGGAGCCCCCAACACCTACCTTCAAATGGCTGAAAGGCCGATACACAAAGGGTTTGGGGACAGGTAGGTGTTGCCGAAACACCTACCTATGACCTACCTGACACCTACCTCAACACCTACCTTTTTAGGTAACAAATTGGCTCGTAAATAGCATGGTTTGACTGTGAAAGTGGCGCATTTGGCTGGCCAAGTGGCGCATTTAGGTAGTGAAAACGGCACTTTTAGTACGGCAAAGTGGCACTTTGAGTAAGGAGAAGTGCCACTTTTTTTGGAGAGAAACGACATTTCTCTTGGACAATGGTGACTACCATTTTTTGTCCTTCATTTCGTAGGTAGGTGTTGAGGTAGGTCTTAGGTAGGTGTCAGGTAGGTGTTACGGCAACACCTACCTGCTCCCAAACCCAGTGTACATCGGCATTTCAGACGTTTGGAGGTAGGTGTTGGGGGAATTTAGAAATTTGCATGCAGTCTTCATCATCCTCGAAGATGTCCTGACGGTTAATGCCTCTATGCATCACTAACATATTCTGATACAAAGAAATTAATCACGAAGAAAGATCAATAGAACCGACCCCGTGATTCAATATCTTCAGACCCATAGGCAATCGTTACATTTGACGGCAAAGATAAGAAAAAAAGTTGAAATAGCAAAATGATTTTGGAAGTTCCATTATCTCCAATGACATATTAGGTGGCAACGTACCTGTCCCTGATGTCACCTTGGAGTGAACAACAAAAAATCGGACTGACTAAACATCAGTCCGATTTTTATTGTTGAGCAAGCTCTGCTTTATTCTCACTTAATCACGACCTTGAACTTCGTTCGAGCTCGTTCACGTTCGGAAGTGTAAGTGAGCTTTCACTTCACTCACTTAATCACGACCTTGCGACCATTGATGATGTTGATACCCTTTTGGGGAGCATCGAGGCGCTGGCCGTTCAGGTTGAAGATACCCTCCACCTGACTCTCACGGTTGTCTTCCACCGTGATGTTGTCGATGTACGTGGTGGTCTGTTCACCCTCACCGAAGTCCATCACAATCTCCTGAGCCATGGAGATTTCATTACTAGAATAGCAATCAAAGTAGGCACGGGTAGCATAGACATACATCTGCTTTGTAACCTTATAGATCTTGTTATTAGCACCGAGCACAAACATATTCTCGTTTGCCTGCAACTGAGTCGGACCTAAGACTGCCTGGAAGCGAACGTTATTACTCTCTGTCTCGTATTCGTTGTATGGATCATCATCATCCAGAACACTTTGGTCAGTCAGCGTCACCTCTACATTCGTGAAGCAGGGGTCCTCGATGACCTCGCCAGTGGCTGTCTCGGGTGTTCCCCAACGGATGATGTAGGGTACGCCCGCCTCTATCGCACCTAAGTTCGAGCTTGAGAAGTTAAGAGTCAACACTCTATCTGTGCCATTCCACGCTGCATTCTCAAACTTACGGATGTCGGCACCAGCCAGACAGGTGGTAGCCAGTTTTTCGTCAGAGAGGCTGAACGGCAGCGTCAGTGTGTTCCAGTAGCCATCCTTGTAGAGCTTGCGGTTCTTCAGGTTGACAACAGCATACTTGCCACCGGCAAGGTAGGCCCAAGTGGTATTCCACCACTGTTCTGTCTCGCTGGCACAGTCAATCGTACAGCCGATATAGATAGCGCAGAACTCGATGTCGCCATAGATGTTGCTGAGGTTAACTTTTGTACCTGGCTCATAGACATAACCATTAGGACCGCCACAATGGCTCGACGTTGCCCCCAGTGTATTGCCATAGATGCTCAGTATCCACTTATAGTTCTTGCCATCAGTTGAAGTAATTGTAGGCAAAGTAATTTCGGTATCGTTGCCAACCTCGTATTCTTCTTCATTCTTTGATAAAGTTGCACCTACGGTGTAGTAGCTGACTTTATATTTAGGAGCGACAGCTACCCCGACCGATGAAGACTTGTCAGCGCTTACGGGTGTGCCTGCAGCACCGCCTACGCCGCCGGGCTTGTGATTGTCCATATCATCAAACTCACTGTCATCACCCTGGAACCAGAAAGTAACACCAGCAGCACCATTATTGTCCTCGGGGCCATAACCACCTTGACCGCCACCAGCACCTACAGAGCCCCAGTTGTCGTTCATCCAACCGTTCTTTGCACAACCGCTGCCGCAGGCACCAGAAGCACCGCCGCCGCCACCAGCACCACCGGTACCGATAGCATGGGCACTGCCACCACCGGCGCCGCCGCCGCCACCGCCGCCGCCGGCAATTGACTGCAAGTCTGTGATGTCAAATGTAGGAATAGGGATAGGAATACCATTTATCGTTTGAATCTCAATATCCATTGTGACATTGCCACCGTTGTAAACACCCTTACCTGTATAACCAGCAGCGCCACCATTACCTTTGGCACCGCCACTGATCTGCTGCGTGATGGTGTTTGCAATGTTGAGCGTACCCATAGTAGCCTCTGCTGTCGAGCCGGCACTACCGGGATCACCAGCACGTCCAGCGAGGTCGCCACCTTCCCAGTCCGGTCTTGATGAAGGTACACGTTCGTCATCCGAAGCGAGCATGGCAGCACCCTCGCCGCCATTGCCGCCAGCCGTACCGATGCCAGCACCGGCACCACCGCCGCCATAACCACCGTAGCCACCGCGTCCAGCAGTAATTTTTGAGCCTAAGAGCCATGCCCATTCATCGGCTTCGCCTTCATCGCCATCTTCATCAGGAGTAAAAATAGCGTCTGTTCCGTTACCGCCTTTCTCTCCATCAGCTGCATTACCGCCCGTGGCTTTCAGCGTACCGTTGCCGATGATGTTGAGCGTAGAGCCCGAAGGCAGTAGGATGCCTGCACCGGCACCTTTGGTTCCGTTGGCATCAGCACCCTTTACGGTGAGCGTCACGCCGGCAGGAATGTAGAGGTTCACCGTCTTGCCTGCCTGCACATACATACCGCTGCCCTGACCAGGACCGTTGATGGTATTGGTGAAGGTAAGGTCTTCCGATACATAGTAATATTGGTCTTTCAGTTCGAAGCCCGCAGCCGAGCTTTCGGTGATGTGCGTCCACTTGCTCGTCACTGTCGGCACCTGACCCCAGTTATCGTCTTTGGTGTCCTGTGCCCAAGCGCCACCCTGATGAGTCAGGGTAGCCGCAAAGAGGGCGAGGAGTGTTAATATAGATAACTTTTTCATCTGTTACAATATTAATTAATGTATAATATATACTTAACGGACGTCGTCAGCATCGAAATCTTCAGGAGTCTCTCCTCCATATTTGAATTCAACGTTCGAAACCACATTCGGACTTCCGCAAAGCATCTGAGTGATTTGTACTTGAACCACCATCATGGTGGGTTTTAAATAAGTCTTTTTCATTGTTCTAAATATGTTATTTGATTATTACTTTTTTACCATTCACGATATTGATGCCCTTCTTCGGAGCGCTGAGGCGCTGGCCGTTCAGGTTATAGACGGGAGTGTCATTCTGGCTTTCGGGAGTGACGTTGAAAGTCTGAATGCTGGTGGTCTCTCCTCCATCGTCGAAGCTCATCACAAACTGTGGTGCGTTTGCTGCTGCATCAGGGATGATGAAGTAGCCACGACAAGAGTTGACACTCATGTTCTTAGTGGGATAGTAGAGCTTGTCGTCATTACCCAGCACCAGTTTGGTCTTGTCACCGCCAGTCAAGGCTGTCGGCGAGTAGGTGCCCACGAACTGGATGGCACCCTCATGGGCACCATTGCCTTCCCAGAATGTGGGTGCTGTTGAGCAGATCTCCACACCAGAGAAATCCAGCTGATGAACGGCATTCTTTTTCCCCTTAGTGGTATTGTCCACCAGGTCGGTGCCTGATGCCCATTTCACTAAGTATGGATAGCCGGCTTTTAAGGTCTCTGTGCTGGTATTAACAGTAGTAAAATAGAAGTAGAGTGTTGGCCCGGTATAGGTCGTAGCACCTATGGTGCCACCATTAGGATAGTAGCCCGAATTTTCGTCCAGCTTCTTTACCTGAGCGCCTTTCAGTGGAGACTGAGCAAACTGCGTCGGGGTCAGGTCGAAAGGCAGACAGATGGTGTTCCAGTGGTTGTCCTTATACAGTGTGCGGTCCTTGAGGCGCACGGTGATGGGGTAATTCAGCGTATTGTCTGAAAAATCTTTGCAGAATTCTGAGATAGTCTGGTCGTTGGTATTATTATTGTTGAGCTTGCAGAGGCTTGCCACCTCGACGAAGGTCAGATTGCCATATACATCAGCGAGCATGATGGTGCGTTCAGCATCGTCTTCCTCATTACCACCGTATGACGTCTTCTTCGCCTGGGTGAAGACACTCGGGGTTTGTGCATTGGAACTGCAGTCTTTGCCGTAAACGGACAGTACCCACTGGTAGCCCTCCACGTTCTTGGGCAGAATCACAGAAGTAGCACTTGATGGAGCATACTGAACAGTTACGGAATTGGTGTTTATTCCGTTTACACGGGTCTTGATAGGCTGATAAGTGATGTTGTACTTCAGCTGGCCAGCATTCATCGATCCTGCAGAAGAGGCACCGCCCAAGTTGCCGCCGTTGCCACCGCTATGCATACCATTACCAGCTTCCCATCCATTATTAGTATATGCAGAACTATTCACTCCTGCTTGTATTTCAGCAGCATGTATATCTTCTAAAGTACTCGTCACACCGTCAGATGCAGAACTGCCATCAGCATTGTGGCCACCCTTGCCACCGCCTGCTCCAACTTGGTAGAAACCATAACCCGCCCATGCGCTGTTACCTGCGGCACCGCCGCCACCGCCGCCACCGCCGGGGCCACCTGTACCGATGTTGCTGGCTGCGCCGCCGAAACCGCCGCCGCCACCGCCGCCACCGCCGGAAGCAGTGTACTGGTTATAAGGATCTTCAGCAGCATTCTTACCACGGTTGCCACCAGCACCGCCGCTGGTTGCTGCGCTGCCGCCAATAGCAGCTACCGTGATGCCGAAAGTCTGGTCAACATAAAGTTCACCCATGTTACCAGCGGCAGAACCGGCAGAACCTTCACTACCATCTACGCCGAAGTTGGTACCTTCTTTAGTAGCCTGAATCGCAGTAGCACCTGCACCACCTGCACCGCCATTGCCACCGCGTGTGCCGATGCCGGCACCGGCACCGCCGCCGCCGTTACCGCCATTGCCACCCGAGCCCGGCAGAATCTTTTCATCATATTCTAAGTATGCATCATAACCATTGTTACCAATGACGCCGTTGGCAGCCTTACCGCCTTTGGCGGTTACTGTGGTGTTCACACCATCACCGCTACCGATGATGTAGAGCGTGTTACCCTCAGCGAGCTCAATACCTGCACCAGCACCTGTAGCTCCACTGGCATCGGCACCCACACAGGTAATCGTTAAGCCATAGGGAATGTACAGATACACAGTTCCCTTGATGGTCAGTCCGCTACCACCAGCGTTAGTGTTGGTGAAAGTCAGGCTTTCCTGAAGATAGTAGTACTTTGTAGTACCTGATTCACCCAGCGTCTTACCCGTAGTGGAGCCCGTTGACAGGGCTTCCCACGTAGTCGACGTGGTCTGCGACTGGCTGAAAGCCGACTCCCAGCCGGCCTGCGCCATTGCCCCGCTGCCTCCTGTGAAGGTGCCCAGCGCGAGGGCAAGTGTCGTGAAAAGTAAATGTCTTTTCTTCATGTCGTTAAAATTTAATTGTTGTTAAATTGTTATAAAAAAGATATTTTTCGTGTAAATTCGATTTGCAAAATTATCGTTTTCTATTTAAAAGTAGTATCTTTTGCGTGTTTTGCGTAAAAATAAATTGTACAATCGGGAGGCAGGTTGTTTGAATGAAGAAAAATTGTTTCTTTGACAATCGGAAATTGTTTGTTTGACAACTTACGGAAGCAAGTTCTCTATGCAAAAGAAATGGTCTCTTTTTTTATTCTTTTTTTTTTCATACCTTTGCAGGAGAAACTTCTAATCATCTAATCAGAGAAATCAGCATGGCAGCTATAGAATTTTACCAATACCTCATTCACTTCGCGGTGATGATGACCATCTTGACGTCGATGGCCGTCTATCTGCTGGTGTCGAAACGTAATGCTTTCGGAAGTGAGATAGTCACCGACCAGCGTCTGCGGCGCAGGGCGGGCTGGATGATACTCATTTATGTACTTGTCTATCTGGCAAACATTCCGATGCTGCTATGGCTTGCTGATGACCGGCAGCTCCTGCAGATGGCATCTGTCACAGTCGACATGACAATATGGTGTCCCGTGGTACTGCATTTCTTGCTCGAACTGCTGCAAGACCGCCGGCACTGGGACAACCGGCTGTTGCTGATCAGCGTGCTGGCGGTGATGCCCCTGACGGGGTGGCTGCTCACTGGACACGCGTGGTGGAAATGGGCAGTATATGGCATGTACATAGCTGAAGTGGTCTTCTTCATCGGCTGGTACATCAGAGCTGCAATAGCCTACCACCGCTTCCTGGCCGACAACTACGCAGACCTGGAGCATAAGGAGGTCACATGGAGCTGGATTATTCTAAGCTCCATATTCTTCTCCATCATCAACTATCTGCTGATGCTGTTCCAAAGCGACATGCAGATATGCGTAGCCTTATCATACATTTTCCACCTTGCTGACATCCTGTTCATCGGTATCATTGTCTGGTTCATTGACCATCATCAAGTACTGGAGCCGTTGACGGCGGAGGCTGGGGTGGAGAAGCTGCCAAAGGAACAGGAAGCAGAGACTGACGAAACAGCCCACACCCTGACAGACCAAACCACCAGGGAGGACATCATTATCGCCAGGACGGGTGCGCTGCTGCGTAAGCACTGCGAGGAAACACAGCTCTACCTGAAACATGACCTGTCACTCAAAATAGTGGCCCAGGAATGCAATACCAATCGCACCTACCTGAGTCGCTATTTCGCCTCGCAGGGCATCACCTATTATATATATATTAATAAGCTGCGCATAGACCACTTCCAGTCGCTCTACCGCGAAGCCATGAAAGAGAAAAGCACCACCTTCACCCTGCAGCAGTTGTCAAAAGACAGCGGCTTCTTAAGCTACAACACTTTCTCACGTGCTTTCGTCTCATGCACTGGCATCAGCGTCAGCAAGTGGCTGGAACAGGTAAACCTGGAAGGTTAGAAATGAATCGGTGAACGCAACAAGTTTGATTTCATCAAGCAAAAAAGGAGAAAAGAAGCCTTCAAATCACATGGGGTCTCTGTCCCCCCTGTGCTCCTGGAGCC
>Ga0256404_1001785_pt1 | contig 50205 bp, 37 predicted proteins | sample RumenRJG_01DNA_FD_185990 | JGI IMG/M metagenome (GOLD analysis project Ga0256404, IMG submission 185990) | Bovine rumen microbial communities from Lethbridge, Alberta, Canada - RJG_01 | ecosystem: Host-associated > Mammals > Digestive system > Stomach > Rumen | place: Canada: Alberta | collected...
CGTATGCTCCGTGTATCAACCACGGCATCAAGAAGGGCATGGGCAAGTCCCAGGATGAGGAGAAGCTGGCAGTCGAGTGCGGTTACTGGCAGAACTTCCGCTTCAATCCGGCAGCCGAGAAGCCGTTCACTCTGGATTCCAAGGCACCTGACTTCACGAAGCATGCAGACTTCCTGAACGGCGAGGTCCGCTACAGCTCACTTGCACTGAAGGACAAGGAGCGTGCTAAGCGTCTTCAGGAGATGAACTTAAAGAGCGCTGAGGAGCACAGAGCATACCTCGAGAGCCTCAATGAGATCTACAACAAATAAGCCCTGTCGCAAAGCTTAGATGAAGCGAACGCGGGCTTATGAAAAAAATAAGCGCCCTGTCGCAAAGCTTACATGAAGAAAGCGCCCCGTCCGGGGCGCTTTTCTGTGTGAAAAAACAGTCTGCAGTTATCAGAAGATGCCGGCAGCGCGCTCAAGGCCGCCCTTGGTATACTCGGCCCAGCTGTACTGCTCCATATACTCTCCGCGGAAGGCAGGAGCGCCTTCCTTTTTTTTGAGCCAGTCATAGTAATCGCAGTCCAGATGCTGTGAGTCTGCAGCGATGCCGATCCGGCCGCGCTGCCGGATGATAAGGTCATCGAGACCGTGGCGGGCAAGGGTGCTGATCAGATCCAGGCGAAGATTCTTGAGGTAGGAGATCTTGCGCTCGGGATCATCCGCGTCATCCCAGAGGATCCCGATCAGTTCGCCGTTGGAGCAAAGTGCACCCTGACGGTCGATCAGATAGGCGAGGAGCTCTCTGGTCTTGCTGCTGTAGCGGAAACTGAGGGGAGTATTATTGACATAGACTTCAAAGTTGCCAAAGGTGCGTACCGAAAGTGCCGTACGGATTCCGGGAGCCTTGGCCCGGCCGGTAAGACCGGCTTCTGCAGGCTGGGCGGGAGCCGTTGGCGGAGCTGCCTCAGCAGAGCCTGTGCTATGGCGCGGCTTATCCGGTGCCGTAGAGTCGTAGCTTCCGGAGGGCAGGGGATAGCAGAGATCCGTAAGCTCCTTCCGGAGCTTTTCCGGCGTGACGGGCTTCATGATATATCCGCTTGCGTGCAGCTCCATGGCCCGGCCGGTGTATTCACTGTATCCGGTCGTGAATATAACATTGATCATGGGGTTGGCGTCCCGGAGGATCTTTGCGTATTCGGTGCCGTTCATGCCGCGCATTTCAATATCCAGCAGAGCAATGTCGATCTCTTTGGGATCGACTTCCTTGTTTGCGCGGTTTACATCCGAATAGCTGACTACTTCGGCATCCGGAAGGACCTGGCGCACGGTGGCGACCAGACCCTGCAGCAGACGGTATTCATCATCGATAGCTAATATTTTCAAGGCAGTTCTCCTGTTTATCACAGATAGGCTTAATCATATCGTGAGTTGCCAAAAAATGGATCAATTCACATGAGCCCCGTGATTCTTCGTGCAGAGCACTCCAAAATCACTGAAAACATTCGGGACCCATGAGCATAGATTTGCAAGTAAACTTTCAAATTATGCTCATTTGTCCCTTGTCTCATATTGTACCACTATTTCAGTGCGTGCAGATATACTTTTTCAGCACAGATGTGGTATGATAAAAAAGGTGATATATCTTACCGACAGGACAGATCTATGCTTTCGGATGATTCTTTCGGCAAAGCCCGGGGCATGATTCTGCCCGGCATGCCACACGCGTCAACAACACAAACAAAGTAAATCTTTAAATAAGCTCCGCGGGGCGGTGCCCGGAAAGGACAGACCATGGAGATCAGAGAGTATGTAAAGGCGGCTTCCTTAAAGGAAGCCTGGGAACTGAATCAGAAGAAAAACAACCGCGTCGCCGGAGGGGGAATGTGGCTGAGGCTCAGCAAAAGGCCCGTGGGAACCTTCATCGATCTTTCCGGGCTTTCGCTTGACAAAATCACAGAAACCGGAGATTCGTTCCATATCGGTGCCATGGTCACGCTTCGTCAGCTGGAACGGCATGAGGGGCTCGATGCCTATAGCTGCGGGAGCTTTCGCGAAGCCCTGAAGGGAATTGTCGGCACCCAGTTTCGAAACATGGCTACGCTGGGCGGCAGTATCGCCGGACGCTTCGGCTTTTCGGATGTGCTGACACTGCTGATGGCCATGGACTGCGAGGTCGTGCTGTACCGGGGAAATGACCCGCATGGCGCGTTCCTTAAGATCCCGATCGAAGAGTTTGCCGCAAACGGCCCCGGCACGGATATCGTGACGGGTGTCATCATACATAAAACGCCTGCCGTATATTCTTATCAGTCTGTCAGGATGTCCTCGACGGATTTTCCGATCCTCAGCCTGGCGGCAGGAATGTATCTGCCAAAGGCAGCCGGCAGCGCAGAGGTGTCCGGGGAAAATGCTCTCTGGCGCTTTGCGGTGGGTGCCGCGCCGTACCGCGCCGTGCGGATGGAGGAGCACGGAAGAACCGGAGACATCAGCGCGGAAGAATGGACTGAAAAACTGAAGGCCCGGCTGCAGAAGGAGATCCGCACCGGCAGCAATATGCGGGGGAGCGCCGCCTACCGGACACATCTGATCGGCGTGCTCTCAGAGCGGGCGGTCCGGGCACTGTCAGCAGCATACGGAAAGGAGGCGTGACCATGCGGATCCAGATGACACTGAACGGAAAAAGGCTTGAGGAGGAGATCCGTCCGGATCTGACACTCTTTGAGTTTGTGCGTGCTCACGGATGCTTCAGCGTCAAATGCGGCTGCGAGACCTCAGGCTGCGGACTCTGTACCGTGTTTGTTGATGAGCTTCCGATATTGTCCTGCTCGTTTCTTGCGGTTCGCGCGGACCAAAAAGAGGTCACGACCCTGGAGGGCCTGCAGAAGGAAGCCGAAGAATTCGGTGCCTTCCTGGCAGAACAGGGTGCGGAGCAGTGCGGCTTCTGCAATCCCGGAATGATCATGAATACGATCGCGCTCTTACGGGAAAAGGAAGATCCCTCCGATGAGGAGATCAAGGCATACCTTGCCGGAAACCTGTGCCGCTGCTCCGGCTATGAGGGGCAGCTGCGCGCGATCCGGAACTTCCTTTCCTGGCGGGACGAAAGACCCGGCGCCGCCGTGATCAGAGTACGGGATAAAAAAGATCAAAAGAGCGCAGGAGAAGAAGAGGACAGTATATCGAAAGAAACGGCAGCGGGAGGTGCGGTATGAACAAAACGGTAAATGAAACCTTCCGGAACGAAGCCTTTGGAGCCGGTCGGCAGGAAGCAAAGCAGGCGGAAAAGCACAGCCGGATCCTAAGCGAATCCTATGGGGAGGGACTTAAGATCGTAGGAAAGCCGGTTCCCAAAAAGGACGCAATGCAGCTCGTGACAGGAAAGCCTTTGTTTACGCAGGATCTCGCTCCGAAGGACTGCCTTGTGGTCAGTCTCAAGAGAAGCCCCCATGCAAACGCGATGATCAGAAGTATCGATAAGACGGCGGCAATGAAGGTGCCGGGCGTGGAGGCGATCTTTACCTATGAGGATGTCGACCAGAACGGGAGGCGCTATACCCAGGCGGGACAGACCTGGCCGGAGCCAAGTCCGTATGACCGGTTGGTTTTAGACCGGCATGTGCGTTTTGCGGGTGATGTGGCGGCAATCGTTGCCGCTTGCGATGAGAAAAGCGCGGAAAAGGCAGTGGATCTTCTGAAGATCGATTATGAGGTCCTTCCTGCAGTGCTGGACTTTCATACGGCACTTGACAACCCCGTGCTGGTGCATCCCGAGGATAACTGGAAGTCGCTTGCGCCGGTAGGCGCGGACAACAAAAGAAATCTCTGCGCGCATGCGGAATGCGGGGAGGGAGACATTGACCGGGTGCTCTCGGAATGTGACGTGGTGATCGATCAGGTATATCATACCAAAGCTGTACAGCAGACCATGATGGAGCCCTTCTGTACCTTCTGTACGATCGATCCCTATGGCAGACTGGACATCTTAAGCTCGACACAGATCATCTTCCATGCGCGGCGCATCGTGGCCAATGCCCTGCATATCCCGAAATCACAGATCCGGGTACGAAAGCCCAGGATCGGCGGCGGCTTCGGCGCAAAGCAGACAGCGATCTCGGAGGTCTATCCGGCTTTTGTGACCTGGATGCTGAAAAAGCCGTCCATGCTGGTCTTTACCCGGGAAGAGACACAGACGGCCTCCTCCCCGCGGCATGAAATGGAAATGCATGTGAAGGTCGGCGCCATGAAGGACGGCAGCATCAGAGGCATTGACCTCTATACGCTGTCCAATACCGGTGCTTACGGCGAGCACGGACCGACGACCGTCGGGCTGTCGGGACATAAATCGATCCCGCTGTATGGAAGCGCAGAGGCCTTTCGCTTTGTAGATGACGTGGTCTATACCAACCATATGTCCGCCGGAGCGTATCGGGGCTACGGCGCGACCCAGGGTATCTTTGCCGTAGAGACTGCGGTCAATGAGCTTGCGGCAAAGCTGGATATGGACCCGATCGATATCCGTCTCAAAAACATGGTCCATGAAGGCGAGCGGATGATGGGATACTACGGGGAGACAGCCACAAGCTGCCACCTTGAGCAGTGCCTGAAAAAGGTACGGGAGATGATCGGCTGGGACAGCTATGCTTTAACGCCCGGCAAAAACCGGCACTATAAGCTGATGCCTGACGGAAAGATCCGAAGCGTCGGCGTGGCCCTGAGCATGCAGGGCTCCGGCATCAGCTCCGTGGATGTGGGAAGCTGCAGCATAAAGCTGCAGGATGACGGAACCTATACCATGCGCTTTGCGGCTGCAGATATGGGCACCGGCTGCGATACCACCCTTTCACAGATCGCAGCGGAGGTCCTCGAATGCAGTCTCAATGACATTGCCGTAGCCGGTGCGGATACGGATACCTCGCCCTATGATTCCGGCTCCTATGCTTCCTCTACAGCCTATGTGACCGGAAAGGCGGTGGAAAGAGCGGCGCTTAAACTGAGGGAGCTGATCTGTGAAAAGGGAGCGGAAAGGCTCGGTGTTGATCCAAAGACCGTGGAGTTTGACGGAAAGAGGGTATATATCCGCAGAAGGCTTTCAGCATCATCCGACACTCTGCAGGCGAAGGCACTGAAGAAGATGAAGGAAGAAACAGCAGCGGAAAGTCCCGGGATCTCGTTACAGGAGATCGCGGCAGCTTCGCAGTGCTTTAATAATCTTGCACTCGAGGTCACGGAGAGCAACAGCTCGAAGACCTCCCCGCCTCCGTTTATGGCAGGCGCAGCAGAGCTGGAAACAGACCTTCTGACCGGAGAAACAAAGGTGCTCCGTTATTGCGGCTGCGTGGACTGCGGTACTCCGCTCAATCCGAACCTGACAAGAGTCCAGACCGAGGGCGGTGTGCTGCAGGGAATCGGCATGGCGCTGACGGAGGATATTCAGTATAACGATCGGGGAAGGCCAAGAGAAAGCTCTCTGATGCAGTATCATATCCCTGCCAGGACCGACATCGGGAAGATCGAGATCACCTTTGATCCGAGCTATGAGGAGCTTGGACCCTTTGGCGCCAAGTCGATCGGTGAATGCGTGATCAACACGCCGGGTCCTGCGATCACGGAGGCTGTTTACCAGGCAACGGGAAAGCGCTTCCGCGAGCTTCCCATCACACCGGAAAAGATCGCGATGGCTGCCGGAAAGTAAAGAAAGTCCGGCCCATCAGGAAAAGTATTACAAAGACAGGCAGATACAGAAGGCTGCTGCTTTCCTTAAGCTTAAAGCAGAGGGCTGCCTCAGACTGAAGCTGTGACCAGGGGGATCAAAAGGGCCTCCCGGAAACGCTCGAGGAGGTCCTCCAAAGAAGCATTCCCGGGGCTTAAGCTTTGCGCGCGGAGCTTCGCTTGCGGGGGAAGGGGGCTGACAGTATCATTCTGACAGAACAGATCCGTCTGCGTGAGCAGGCAGATGTCCGCGAGCCCTTCCAGATTGATAAAGGCGGCGGCAAGCTCGGGCGTGACGAGACTCTCAGGCGTCAGAATACAGGCATTTTTGAATATGTCAGAAACACAGGGGCTGCCCGTCGATATCAAATCGTCTTTAAGCCTCTGCGGCTTTGAAATATCCGGATCAGAAGACCTGGCCGTCATTTCGGGAAAATCATCCGTGGTATGGCAGTCACGGTAAGAATAAGCGGAAAAAGAATTCAGTTTCCTTAGAAAGATCTCCGGACGGTGGACAGCTTCGGCAATCGGGCGCATGAATGCACAGGCGCCGGCAACCAGGATGGTCCTTGCCGTTCCTTCCGGTATGACAGGCTCATAGGATGCGTGCGCCTTGAAGGGGCGTCCTTTGCTTCCGTCCGCTTCCACGAGAACATAATCCGCAAGTTCGGAAAGCTCCAAAAAGGAAAGGGGCGGCGCAGTATATTTCCCGCTGCTTTCTTCCGGGGTGCCGATGCAGAGGACGGGGGAATACGATAAAGCTTCCCGAATAAGCCTGGTGATGGAAGCCGAAACATTCTTTCCGGCATTTTTCTTTCCTCCGGGTGCCGGAAATGATACGGGTCCCGGAGCAGGATCCTCAGGATCATTTCGCGGCATTTTTATAAGGCAGTTTCCGTCCGGCAAAGCTTCGATGCAGGGGTACTCCTGAAAAGGATAGATGTGCGTGCTCGTACAGAGGATGACAGTTGAACGGGGATCCCCTGCAGGAGACCTGGAAAGCTCCGCGGCAAGCGTACGGAGCAGTGTGGTTTTCCCGCCTCCTCCGATGACCGCAGTGATGCCGGGGCGGACCGAAAGTGCATCACAGAGGGGAGTATTTGTTTTATTCTGCTTATAAATCATGATCAGATTCCGGCTTTTGTGAGATCAGTGTGCATAAAGCGGTTCTAACAGGACCCTTCATGATTCCGTATGGCATGCTTCCTACATTATTCTAAATGAAAACAGGCTGAAAATCCACGGGAACAGGGAGGAAGCAATGATCCGCCGGGAACAATGTTATCGGTTTTGATACTCATTATAAGAACACGGCCGGCTGCCGCCTGTTTGTCTGTCAGGATGCAGGAAAACAGAAACTTCAGACATTCAAGACGGCGCCGGATCGCTAAAGGAGGGAGATATTATGCTGGACGCAAGAGGAAAGGCCTGTCCGCTGCCGGTCGTACTGGCTATGAAGGAACTGGACAGGATGGATCCTGGAGAGATCCTGGAGGTCCTGGTCGATAATGAGGCTGCCGTCGGCAACCTCACCCGCATGGCATCCGGAAAGGGTGCCGAAGCCAGAAATGAAAAAGACGGGGATGACTGGCGTGTATTTATAACCAGGGGCAGCACCGGCGAGGCAGCAGCTTCCAAAGAGCTTGCGGGTCAGGAAGCGGAGAATGCCTTCTGTGATGCATCTGGCGGACGCAGGGGCACTCTTGTGGTGGCCATTGGCACAGACTGCATGGGACAGGGTGACGATAAGCTCGGCAGGATCCTTATGAAGAGCTACCTTTTCTCTCTGACACAGCAGGAAGAGATCCCGAAAACCATACTGTTCTTTAACGGCGGCGTAAAGCTTACGACAGAGGGAAGCGAATCACTGAAGGATATCGAAGAGCTCGCAGCGCGCGGTGCGGAAATCATGAGCTGCGGCACCTGCCTGGACTTTTACGGTTTGAAGGAGAGCCTGAAGGTCGGAGGCATTACCAACATGTATGCCATCGCGGAGACGATGCAGAAGGCAGACCGCCTCGTGCGGATCTGAGTTACTGTCAGTTCCTTCCGACCGGAAACCGATGCCGGAAGGGAGGACGGATGAAAGGAAAACAATCAGAAGGATGCTGCTCTGATGATCTATATGAATCATGCCGCAACTGCATATAAGCGCCCGCCGGAGGTGGCGGAAGCGGTCATGGAGGCGCTGTCCTCCATGGGAAACGAGTACCGGGGGAGCTCTGCCGGGGAGATGAGTGCAGCGCGTACGATCTTCGGCTGCAGAAAAAGACTTGCAGAGCTGTTTCATTTTCCGCATCCTGAGCGTGTCGTACTGACTGCCAATGCCACCACGGCCATGAACATGGTCCTTCTGGGCAGCTTTTCCCGAGGGGACACCGTGATCGCAACCGACTGGGACCATAATTGCGTGCTCCGGCCGCTGCACATCCTGGAACAGCAGGGGATTCGTGTGCTCTGGTGGAGAGCGGATCAGGACGGCCGGCTGGATCCGGTCAGCCTGCAAAGGCTGATCGAGGAGGAAGGCGGGATCCGGGCCCTGATCTGCACACATGCCTCCAACCTGACCGGGCGGCTGCTGGATCTTGAGCAAGTTTCCGGAATCATAAAGAAACACGGGATCCGTCTGATTGTGGACGCTTCCCAGACGGCCGGGGCTTTTCCTATAGACATGGAGGCAGCCGGGATCGATGTTCTGGTCTTTACCGGTCACAAGTCCATCATGGGACCCCAGGGGACCGGCGGAATGTGTGTTGTTCCGGATCTGGATATCCGGCCGCTGATCAGCGGCGGTACCGGTTTTCTGTCCTATGAGCCTGCGCAGCCTGAAAGCTGGCCGGCACACCTTGAAGCCGGCACGCCGAACGGGCACGGCATCGCCGGATTGAAGGCTGCTGTGGAGTATATCCTCGCAAGAGGACCGGAGAAGATCCACCGCCGGGAAATGGAGCTGACAAAGCGTTTTCTAAAGGGCATTTCAAGGATTGACGGCCTCGGGATCTACGGCTGGGATGATGAGGGAGCACGGGAAGCTTCTTTGTATGGCAGCTTACCGAAGCCTTCGGGCGGGGAAAATGCCATGCCTGATGCGGGCACGGGAATGACCCCGTCGGGCCACATGCCTGTTGTGGCGCTGAATATCAGGGACATCCCATCCGAGGAAGCGGCAGATATGCTGGCGGAGCATTTCGGGATCTCCGTGCGCGCAGGAGCTCACTGTGCCCCGCGGATGCACAGGGCGCTTGGAACCATGCAGCAGGGAGCCGTTCGTTTTTCCTTCGGGTATTTCAATACCGAAGAGGAGATCGACAGCGCTGCAAGAGCGCTGAAGGAGATCGCCGCAGGATGAAGACATATCTGGTCTTTACCTTTGCCTCAACCTTTGACGCCATGGAGGCAGAGGAAAAATGCAGGGAGAAAAATGTTCCGGGGCGCCTGATCCCGCTTCCCCCGGATATCCGGGCAGACTGCGGTCTGGCATGGCGTATGCCGCCGGAAGCGGAAGAAGAGTTTGATCAGGCGGTGAGAAACACATCCGGAAGGTATCTGAAGGAGTTCAGATACTGATGTACGGGACGGTGATGGACTGCGGTCATAACGCGGCTGCCAATATCCTGCATGAAGGCATCCGCATGGCGGCTGAAGCGGGAAGCCCGGTTACTTTAAGCGGAGCAGTTCACACAGTTCAAAGGAGAAAAGATTCAGATGCTGGTGTTGATACGGGGTGCCGGAGATATAGCCTCCGGGATCGCCCTGAGGCTATACAGGGCCGGAATGGATGTCGTGATGACCGAGATCCCTCATCCGACGGCGATCCGGAGGACCGTGTGCTTTTCGGAAGCGCTGCGGCTGGAATCTGAGATCAGGGTCGAAGATGTTGCTGCCGTTCCGGTCCTCCGAAAGCCGGCGGATAAAAGAAACAGGGAGAAGCTGCGGGAGCAGGTCTTTTCGATCCTTGGTTCCCGAAAGATCGCGGTGATCGAGGATCCGGATGCTTCCTCAAAGGAATGGCTTCAGCCGGACGCGCTTGTAGATGCGATCCTTGCAAAGAAAAACCTCGGTACAGGGATCACGGATGCGCCTGCGGTCATAGCCGTGGGTCCCGGTTTTACTGCCGGTCTTGACTGTCATGCCGTGATCGAGACCAAACGGGGGCATACGCTCGGACGCGTTATCTATGAGGGAACGGCGATCCCGAACACCGGAGTGCCGGGAAATATCGGAGGCTACACCACAGAGCGGGTGCTCCGGGCTCCGGCGGCAGGCATTTTCCATACAGTACGTAAGATCGGGGAACATGTGGAAGCAGGAGATACCGCAGCTTATGTGGAACAGCCTGACGGCAGCCGGGTGCCGCTTTGCTGCCATATCGGGGGCGTTCTCCGCGGGCTTCTGCCGGATGGAACTCCGGTGGAAATGGATATGAAAAGCGGAGATGTAGATCCGAGAGATGTGGGAAAAAACTGCTACACCGCCTCTGATAAAGCTCTTGCTGTGGGAGGAGGAGTGCTTGAGGCGGTCCTGAACCTTACGGGAAAACTCAGAATGTCACGCGGATGATATAACGGGACTTCGCTCCTTTTTGTTACGGCAGGGGCGCTGGACTGTGTTATACGAATTTTTGTGCAAAACGGCGTTCACCGGTCACGGGAAGATGCGGGATCGGCCCTTGGCCGTGCTGCGCAACTGGAAGAATCAGGAACAGATCATGAAAAAAACGGATTCCGTAAAACTTACCAAACTGGCGGAATGTGCCGGCTGCGGAGCCAAGGTGGGCGCAGGAGAGCTCGCGAAGCTTCTGGGAGACCTTCCGGTCAGAAAAGATGAAAATCTTCTGGTAGGCTTTGATAAGAGCGATGACGCGGCAGTATATAAAGTAAGCGGAGATCTGGCAATCGTACAGACACTCGACTTCTTTCCGCCGATCGTGGACGATCCCTATGCTTTCGGAGCGATCGCCGCTGCCAATGCGCTCTCGGATATCTATGCCATGGGAGGAGAGCCGAAGACTGCCCTCAATATCATGGCCGTGCCGGAGGATATGCCGAAGGAACATGTGCACGCGATCTTAGAGGGGGGCTATGCCAAGGTCGCCGAAGCGGGCGCAGTGATCTGCGGGGGACACAGCATTTATGACAGGGAACCCAAATACGGGCTTTCTGTCACGGGCTTTGTCCATCCGGACAGGATCCTTACCAATGCCGGTGCCCGGCCGGGAGATGTCCTGATCTATACCAAGAGAGTCGGCATCGGGGTACTGACAGCCGGCTGGAAGGCGGAAATGCTTTCTGAAGAAAGCAAAAAAAGCATGCAGGAACAGATGATGCTTTTAAATAAAGCTGCGAGAGACATTATGATCCGATTCCGGGTCCATGCCTGTACGGATGTAACGGGCTTCGGAATGCTCGGCCATCTTCTGGAAATGGCGGAGGGCTCCGGCACCCGGATCAGCATAGAGACCGGGCAGATCGATTTTATACCGGAGGCGGCAGAGCTTGCGAAAATGGGGGTGCTTCCTGCAGGAATGTACCGCAACCGCCATTTTGCGGAGGAAGAGGTGGATCCGGGTGATGCCCCCGTCTGGATGCAGGATCTCCTGTATGATCCGCAGACCTCCGGAGGCCTCATGATGGCGGCTGATCCCGGGGATGCGGACGCTTTGCTTTCGGAACTTTTAAAGGATCCTCAGGTACAGTCGGCACAGCGGATCGGTACTGTAGAGGAATATACCGGTGGAAAACGGATCCGTCTGTACTGACGGATGACAGTGATCATGCAGGAACATAAGTATAAGGAAATGCTGATCTGATCAAAGGTTCCTGTGCGCAAAAGGTGTCTGATACGGAGAAACTTATGAATCTGGAAGGCAGAGAGCTGTTTAAAAAAGCCGCGGAGCTGGAAAAGGCAGGGATGCCAGTTATCATGTGTACCGTTGTGTATACGGAAGGGTCTACACCCAGGAAGCCCGGGACCCATATGATCGTTGCCGGGAACGGCGAGAGCTTCGGCACGGTCGGCGGCGGCCGGGTGGAGCATCTGTGCCTGGATCACGCGATGAAAATGCATGCTTCCGGAACCTCAAAAGAGCTTTCCCGCTTTCTTTCCTTTAACATGAACAGCGCTGACAATGAGGGGCTTGTCTGCGGCGGACAGGCAGCGGTCGTATTCTGGCAGTCGGAAAACGAGAACGGACAGAAGGGCTTCTTCTCCCGTCTGCTGGAAGTGACCGAAGACCAAGGAGGATGGCTGGTGCTGGATTACCGTGCGTCAGACAGCAGGTTCAAACGGGAAGAACCCCGGCAGGAAAAAGCGGAAACAGAATCCGGCAAGTCACGGGAGGTCCTTTGCGGCTGTTATCCTGAAGGCAAGCTCCCGGATGTATACGGCCCGTTTATGAAGCTTGCGGCAAGCAGCCGGGAGGGCGTCTATCTCGAAGAGCTTTCCCTTCAGGAAAAAGCGATCCTCATTGGCGGCGGCCATGTCGGTCAGGCGCTTTCACCCGTGCTGAAAAGTCTCGGATTCAGGGTGACGGTGGCAGATGACCGGAGCTTTGTGAAAGATGAAGGGCTGTTTCCGGACGCGGATGAGATCATCTGCTGCAGTTATGACTCGCTGAGGGAAAACATCAGGATCACGGAGATGGATTACGTGGTGGTGACGACCTTCGGACACAGGGGAGATCTGGAGACCCTCAGGAATGTGCTTCCCTGCAGGCCGAAATACCTTGGCTGTATCGGAAGCAGAAAAAAGGCGGCTTATATCAGAGAAAAGCTTAAGGAACTGGGCTTTGATCAGGATGCGGTCGGGAGTATACACTCTCCGGTCGGACTTTCCATCGGAGCGGAGACACCCGGGGAGATCGCGATCAGCATAGCGGCGGAAATGATTGCGGTCCGGCGTCATATGATCACCGGAAAGGGTTTGCCGCTGGTCGTTCCCGGAACCAGAATCCATACCTCGGAAAATGAATAAATCAGGCAGGGCAGCATCGCTGTCCTGCCTTTGATGTTTTAAGTGAAAGGGCGGTCATGGCAGAGCTGTCTGCCTGGCTGATGAAAGGCGTTTTATCTGTAAGAAAGGGGATGCAAGTGATGGAAGAGAAGAAAGCAGTCGGTGTGCTTCATGATTTTTACGGACCCTGTCCGCGGGTGGGGGAGCTGATCCCATTAAGCCTGCAGCATGTGCTGGCAGCAGTCGTCGGAGTCATTACACCCGCCATTATTGTTGCCGGGGTATGCGGTTTGAGCGATGCGGAATCTACGATGATGATCCAGGCCGCACTCATCATGACTGCGGTTGCGACTCTCCTGCAGCTTTTTCCGGTGTTCAACCGGATCGGCGCGGGACTTCCTGTGATTATGGGTACAAGCTTTGCCTATGTTCCGACACTTCAGGCGATCGGTGCACAGTTTGACCTCGGCACGATCTTCGGAGCACAGATCGTCGGCGGGTTTATCGCGATCCTCTTCGGCATTTTTGTGAAGTGGATCCGGAAGCTGTTCCCTGACGTGGTGACCGGCACGGTCATTTTCACGATCGGTCTCTCGCTGTATCCGACGGCAGTCCGCTACATGGCAGGCGGCTCCGGAAGCGAGAGTTTCGGCGGCTTAAAAAACTGGATCGTTGCGATCATAACCTTTACTGTGGTGTTTATTCTGAACAATTTTGCCAGAGGCATCCTGAAGCTGGGATCCCTGTTTTTCGGCATGATCGTCGGATATCTTACAGCGCTTTGCATGGGTATGGTGAATTTTGCGGCGCTGTCGGAGGTGCATGCGATCGTAAGCCTCCCGCGCATTCATTACTTTGAGATCAAATTTGTGCCGGCTGCCTGTGTTTCTCTGGCGGTGGTCTATATCGTCAATTCGGTGCAGACCATCGGTGACCTGACATCCACTACCATGGGCGGCATGGACAGGGTCCCCACAGACCGGGAGCTTTCCGGCGGCATTATCACCCAGGGCGTGGTCAGCATCCTGGCCTCCTTTGTCGGCGGACTTCCGACAGCATCCTACAGCCAGAATGTCGGCATTGTTACCGTGAACCGGGTCGTCAACCGTTTCGTGTTCCTTCTTTCCGCCCTGATCCTGCTTGCGGCGGGACTGATCCCGAAGCTTTCCGCATTGCTGACAACGATCCCGCAAAGCGTCATCGGCGGAGCAACGATCTCGGTATTTGCCGTGATCGCCATGACCGGTATACGGATGTTCACCAAAGACGGATTTGATTCACGAAAATCCACGATCGTGGGGCTCTCGGTCGCCATGGGCGCAGGCATCACACAGGTTGCGGGCTCTCTTGCAGGTCCGGGTATGCCGTCCTGGATCGCAACGGTCTTCGGTTCGTCATCGGTCGTTGTTTCCGCGATCCTTGCAATCGTACTGAATCTGGTGCTGCCGAAAAGCGCGAAAAGCTGATGATATGACGGCCTTGATTTTGAGGTTTTGAAAATCAGCACTGTACACGTGAAGTATTGTAGGGAACATCAAATGGTATATGGTCAGCCGGAACATGAAAATAAAGATGCGCGCGGCATCGGATGCGTGCTCATGGCTTCGGGAGCATCAAGGCGCTTTGGCGGCGGCAAAAACAAGCTCCTCGAAGTGCTCGGTACAAAGCCCCTGATCCTGCATACGGCAGAAAGCTGCCGGGCAGCGGGGCTTTCCCCGGTGATCGTGACCCGATCGGAGGAGATCCGAAGGCTTGCAGAAGAAAACGGATATGACTGTGTTCTGCACGATGATTCCGAAAAGAGTGCGACCATCCGGCACGGTCTTGGATCCCTCCTTCAGAGGTCCGGCTCCGGTTCTTCAGCTTCTCTTTCCGGCTGCCTGTTTGTTCCCGGGGACCAGCCTCTTATTCGGCCGGAGAGCATTCGCCGTATGAAGCGTGTTTTTTATACTGCCGCCAATAAGAACAAAGCTCCTTACGGTAAGGCGGAGAATGAGGCGAAGGCGTTTGAAAGTACCGGAAAACAAAGCCTTGAGGAATCTCCTGCGGCATGTCCGGACGATCAAACCGGGTCCGCACCCATCGTCCGGCTTTCCTGGAAGGGGGTCGGCAAAAGTCCGGTGCTTTTTCCGAAGAGTCTGTTTCCTGCGCTTATGTCGCTTAAAGGCGATCAGGGAGGCAGCACGATCCTGAAACAGACAGCCTTGCAGACAGAGTATGAAGCTGAGCCAAAGCACGCTGAACAGGTCGTGCTTGTGGAGGCGGAAACGGAGTGCGAGCTCTGGGATGCGGATACCCCGGAGGCGCTGGAAAGAATCTATGAGGCGTATATCAGACAGATATGCAAAATCTTTCCCCGAAGCATGTAAAGAAGTGTTAGAATAAATACATGAGTACACATGGTGACAGACAATTTAACAGGCTGTTTCTGAGGCTTTACGGGATCCTGGTCGCGGCGGCCATCGTGATCTGCATTGTGGTCGGGCTCCGTCCGGCTTCCAGGCTCTATACGTCCTGGCAGTCAGAGCCCAGCAGCTTTATCAGGAAGTACACCTATCTCGAATATGAGGAAGAGGATACTCCGGCAGGGATCAGGAGAGAGTATGTCTTTACCTGTCCCGAGATCCCCGCAGGAGACAACATCCTGGCGGTATACATGATCCACCAGTTCGGTGCCGTTTATATCGACGGGGAGCTTAAAACGGAGCTGAAGGAACCGGATACGAAGGGGATCGGCAAAACGCCGGGCAGCAACTGGCTGATCGTACCGCTGGGCCCTGAGGATACGGAGAAGCTGGTCACAGTGGAGACCAGGCCTGTTTATCCCGAGGTGCGGCGTACTCCGCTCGCCATGCGGATCACGACCGAGGCGGAGCTTTTCAGGGACTGCTTCCGGGAGGATTTCCTGCAGATGATGATCAGCATCCTGATCCTGGTATCCGGTCTGATTTTCCTGGGTGTTTTTCTGTATTACCGCAGGTTTAACGCTGACCCGCAGTACCTTCTGCTTTATGTCAGCTGTGTAGGCATCATGACGGCCATCTGGCGGCTTACGGACCTTCGGTTCATGGATTATCTGATGGCAGGGTACACAAAGCTGCTTTCCTACATCAGCTTTTCGGCATTGATGATGACGCTGGTGCCGCTTCTGGTGATCGCGTCCACACAGGCGGACGACCGCTTCCAGGTATTCCTGAAGGGAAGCGCGATCGGACTGATGGGGTTTGACGTGATCGTTCTTTTCCTGCAGATCTTCAATGTCTTTGACTTAAGGCAGTTTGCGTACGGCTTTAATATCGGCCTGTTTCTGATCGTGCTGATCAGCACGCTGATCGTGGCAGTACGTGAAGGGGAAAGCACGGGGCCGGTCAATGTTACGGTCATGGTGGTATTTCTGGTCTGCCTGGGCGGAATCACCATCGACGTGACCAGCTACTTTGTGACGCAGAGCTCCACAGGCAGCGTTTACACGCTCATCGCGTTCCTGATCGTTACGGTGGGTGCCGGCATATACACTATGCGCAATTACCTGCGCCAGAAAAAGAGGCTTGAGGAACAGGACAGGGAACTTGCGGAAAACCGGATCTCGATCATGATGAGCCAGATCCAGCCGCATTTCCTTTACAATTCCCTGGCTTCGATCTACTATATGTGCGATGAGGATCCGCAGCTGGCGAAAAAGGCGATCGACGAGTTCTCCTCCTATCTGCGCGTCAACATGGATTCGCTTAAACAGACACGAAATGTCCCGTTTGCAGAGGAGCTCAAGCATATCCGCAATTATCTGAATCTGGAAAAAATGCGTTACGATGACCGGCTTCAGATCTTTTACAACATCGAGACCACGGACTTCCTTGTGCCCGCGCTTTCCATTCAGCCGATCGTGGAAAATGCCGTACGCCATGGCATCAGCAAGCAGCCGGAGGGCGGCATCCTTGATATCAGCGCATATGAAAAAGAAGACTGCTATGAGATCGTAATTGAGGATGACGGCGTGGGATTTGATCCGGAAAAGGGTTCGGACGATACTAGCCGCAGTCATATCGGAATTGAAAATGTCCGCTACCGCCTGAGGGAGATGTGCGGAGGCGAGCTGGAGATCACATCCGAGATCGGCTTCGGAACGACGGCCACCATCCGGATCCCGAAGGACCGGCAGGGGCAAGCTTCAGAAGGAAGCCAGAAAGCATAAGCGAGGAGAGTCTATGACAATACTGGAAAAGGCAATTACCTACGCCCTGAAAGCACATACGGGGGAGAAACGCAAAAACAGCACATTGCCGTATATCCTGCATCCGCTGGAGGCACTGGTGACCGCAGCATCCCTGACAGACGACATGGAGGTGCTGGCGGCAGTGGTGCTCCATGACACCGTAGAGGACACGGGGATCAGCCTTGCAGACATTGAGCGTGAATTCGGACATTATGTAGCCTGGCTCGTGGACTGTGAGACAGAGGACACGATCGAATATGAGACGGAAGAGATCACCTGGAACATCCGAAAGCAGGAATCCATCGATCATCTCAGGATCACCGCGGATAAAAACGTCCGTATCATCTGGCTTTGCGACAAGCTCTCCAACCTGCGTGCCATCCGGCGCGACTACGACCGCCTCGGCGAAAATATCTGGAACACCTTTCATATGAAGGATCCCGCCAGGCAGGCATGGTATTACCGCACTATCGCGGAGCTTCTGAAGGATGATCTGGGACAGACCGATGCCTTTTTGGAGTACAGCAGGCTTGTGGAGGAAGTATTCCACAGTGTGTGAGTTATTCCACAGCAGTTGTGGATAAAGTTTCTAATTTTATGCACTATTTATGCACTTATTATCATTGAAAGATAAGCTGAGTGATGGTATGATGCACACGGCAATGGAACTGTTTTCAGCGCTGTTCCTGTCTCCGATGAAATACCGCAGGCAGCAGCCCTGCGGTTCCGTCAGATCAGGAAATGAATCAGTGATCAAATAAGCATATAACTCCCCATGGCGGTGAGCTACACGGCTGGCATGGATGACCCGTTTCCAGGAAAGGAATAGATCATATGACAGATAACTATACCATTGAAGCAATTCCGGTAGCTCCGCTGCGTCTGGCAGCACACATCAGTGCAGATAAGCTCGCAAAGGAAGTAGACGAGGCCCTCGTAGAGTACAGGCAGCACGACATCGTCAAGCTGCAGGAGAAATTCAACGATTCCGTCCTGCTGCGTGATTTCGCGCCCGATTCCTTCCTTCTGGATCTGACCTGTCCGCGTTTCGGAACCGGCGAGGCCAAGGCAGTATTCAACGAGTCTGTCCGCGGTGTCGATGAGTACATTCTCTGTGACATTACCAATTACTCCAATACCTATACCGTCAGCGGCTTCACAAATCATATGTCGCCGGATGACAACTATCAGGACTTAAAGCGCATTATCGGAGCCAGCGTTTCCAAGGCGCACCGCGTCAATGTGATCATGCCGTTCCTCTACGAATCCCGGCAGCATAAGAGAGAGAAGAGGGAGTCACTGGACTGCGCAATGGCACTTGAAGAGCTGGTCAACATGGGCGTTAAGAACATCATCACCTTTGACGCGCATGACCCGAGAGTACAAAACTCGATCCCGCTGAACGGCTTCGACTCCTACATGCCGACCTATGCGTTCGTGAAGGCGATCCTCAGAAAGTTCCCGGATATGGTCATCAACAAGGACACTTTCATGGTCATCTCCCCGGACGAGGGCGCAATGGGACGCGCGATCTTCCTTGCCAACAACCTCGGCGTCGATATGGGTATGTTCTATAAGCGCCGTGATTACTCCAAGGTCGTAAACGGACGTAACCCGATCGTTGCGCATGAGTTCCTCGGCTCCTCCGTCAAGGACAAGACCGTCCTGATCGTAGACGATATGATCTCCTCCGGTGATTCCATGCTCGATACCGCAAGGGAGCTTAAGGAGCGCGGTGCGAAGAATGTTATCGTCTGCTGCACCTTCGGCCTGTTCACAAGCGGCTATGAGCGCTTTGACGAGGCCTACGCGAAGGAATATTTCGATCTGGTCGTCACCACCAACTTAAACTACAAGCCTCAGGACATCTATACCAGAGACTGGTACATGGAGGCGAACATCAGCCGGTATCTTGCGGCTATCATCAACTCCTTCAACTACGACATGTCCGTACAGGGCTTCAGCAACGCCGAGCGGATCCAGAGAGCGCTGCGCGCAAGAGAAGCCGAAAAGTAAACGAATTACAATGATCATCATAAAGCTGCCGTTCGGCAGCTTTTGTGATAAGTCCCCTATATATCAGGAGAACCATCGTGAAGAAAACCATCGTTGCCGTCGTGGGACGGCCGAACGTAGGAAAATCCACCCTGTTTAATGCCCTTTGCGGCGAAAATGTCAGCATTGTCGAAGATACCCCCGGCGTAACGAGGGACCGTATTTATGCTGACTGCGACTGGCAGAATCATCCGTTTACTCTGATCGATACCGGCGGCATTGAACCGGAATCCGGAGATGTGATCCTCCGTCAGATGCGTGAGCAGGCGCAGATCGCCATCGAGACGGCGGACGTGATCATTTTCATGGTGGATGTCCGGACCGGTCTTGTTGACGCGGACTATACTGTGGCGGATATGCTTAGAAAGAGCAAAAAGCCCGTTGTTCTGTGCGTCAATAAGGTCGACAGCTTCAAGAAGCAGCAAAATGACGTCTACGAGTTTTACAACCTCGGCATGGGGGATCCGATCCCGGTCTCCGCAGCAGGGCGGCAGGGCATCGGAGACCTTCTCGATGAGATCGTAAAGTACTTTAAGGAGAGCGATACGGAAGAAGCGGAGGACGAGCGGCCCAGGATCGCTGTGGTCGGACGCCCGAATGTCGGCAAGTCCTCGATCATCAACCGTCTGCTCGGCGAGAACCGCCTGATCGTGTCGGACGTGGCCGGCACTACCCGGGACGCGATCGATACGGTCGTAACACATAACGGCGAGGAGTATGTTTTTATCGATACGGCAGGTCTCAGACGAAAGTCGAAGATCAAGGAGGACATCGAGCGTTATTCCATCATCCGCACCGTAGCGGCGATAGACCGCTGCAACATCGCCGTCATTGTGATCGACGCGACTTTAGGCGTCAGCGAACAGGATACCAAGATCGCCGGCATTGCTCATGAACGGGGCAAGGGCGCGATACTGCTGGTCAATAAGTGGGATGCGGTCGAGGATAAGAACGACAAGACCATCTATAAATTCACGGAGGAGCTTCGGCAGAAGTTTGCTTTCATGCCCTATGCGGATATCATGTTCGTTTCCGCTGTGACCGGACAGCGGCTGATCAAGCTTTATGACGAGATCGATAAGGTTCGGCAGAATCAGAATCTAAGGATCCCGACCGGCGTGCTCAATGAGATCCTGACGGAGGCGACAGCCATGCATGAGCCGCCTCAGGACAAGGGCAAGCGCCTGCGTCTGTTCTATGTGACGCAGGTCGGCGTGAACCCGCCCACCTTTGTGATCTTTGTAAATGACCGGGAGCTGTTCCATTTTTCCTACCAGCGGTATATCGAAAACCGGTTCCGCGAAGCCTTCGGCTTTGCGGGAACGCCGGTCCACTTCATGATCCGGGAACGGAAGGACAAGGACAGCTGAGCCGAAATCCAAAGGCAAACCGACTCCGGATCAGCCTGCATACTTTGAGTGCGCGTTATATCCCGCACGGATGCAGCCTCCGGGAAAGGAATGTTCCCTGCATGCAGCAGGGATGCGGTTCGGAATCAATAAACAAGGATAAAGAGGAGATGAGTTCGATGATGATGCGTATACTGTGTCTTCTGATCGGATTCGCGTTCGGCAGCATTCCCACGGGCTTTGTGGTAGCGAAACTGCACGGTGTGGATGTGAGAAAGATGGGCAGCGGCAACATCGGAAGCACGAATGTGCTTAGGAATCTGGGAAAGAAGGCGGGCGCGATGACCCTCGCAGGCGACATCCTGAAGGCGCTGATCCCGCTGTTTATTACCAATGCGCTCTTCGGAGGACCGGCAGAAACGAAATATCTTGTGACCATGTATACAGGCCTCGGCGCAGTGGCAGGACATGATTTTTCTCCCTGGCTTTCCTTTAAGGGAGGAAAGGGCATTGCGACCTCCGGCGGTGTGATCCTGTATACGGATCCGCGTTTCTTTATTGCTGTCCTGGTGACCGTGATCGGAACGGCTGCGGTGACAGGATATGTATCCTTAGGCTCTCTGATGGCGGCTGTGATCTATATCGTCGTGCACTTTGTCGTAATCGGACGCGGCGACTTCTTCGCCTTCGGAAGCGCGGTAAGGACCTATGCGCCTCAGTATAAGGTCGAGATCCTCATCATAGCCGTGATCATGGCAGGTATGGCCATCTGGCGGCATAAGGGCAATATCCAGAGGCTGCTGCAGGGAAAAGAGAATAAGCTGAGCTTCAAAAAGAAGAAATGAAAAACCCCGCCGGAAGGCGGGGCATTTTATGTTTGTGGGTGAACATTTGCTTACGAAGGGATCGGATAGCTCCTGGTGCTGCGCTCGTAGGTCGTCTGAACGACATTGGTCACATGATAGCCCGCGTCTAAGAGGATACGGATCATTTCATCCGTCTCGATCTCGCCGGAAGCTTTTACCACGATCTCGGTGCCGCGCTCCTCAGAGCGGTAGACCGCGATCGACTCCACGTTGGCGTTGTTTTCCGCAAAGAGCTGGCCGATGCCGATCAGCACGCCCGGCTTGTCCGGACAGTTGATCACAAAGCGGCTGCCCTGCTTCTGGTAGCCCATGATGTCATTGAAGGCCTGGAAGATATCCTTTTCCGTAATGATGCCGATGACCTTCTTATCATCATCTACGACCGGAAGCACAGCGATGGAATGGTCGATCATGATCTGTGCAGCCTCCTCGAGGAAAACATCCGGCTTTGTGGTCTGGACATCCCGGATCATGATCTCATCGACAGTGGTCCTGGAAAGAAGATAATTCAGTTCAAAGATGGAAAGAGAGGTGCTTTCAGCGCCGCTCTTTTCTTTTACGAGGCCGCCGGTCACAAGGCCGATCAGACGTCCCTGTCCGTCCACGACGGGAAGACGGTGAAAGTCATGCGCCTGCATGATCTCCAGCGCCTTGGAGATGACGGTGTCCTTGGTGATCGTATAGGGATTCTTTGTCATATGATCTTTAACGTACATAATAACCTCCCGCATCTGTTCCGACGGTTTATGCTGTATACAGCCGCCGGAATCTGATAATTCATGAAAATGATTAAGTATTGTTCCGGGGAGAGCCGGTAATGAGACTTTCTTATCAGCCGCCCAGGTACGCCTTCCGCACACGCTCATCCTTTGCGAGCTCGGCGCCTGTGCCGGAGAGGGTGATGTTGCCGGTCTCCAGTACATAGGCCCGGTGCGCGATCGAAAGCGCGCGCTTTGCATTCTGCTCCACCAGCAGCACGGTCGTTCCTTTTTTGTTGATATCCTCGATGATGTGGAAGATCTCGGACACCAGAAGAGGAGAGAGACCCATGGAGGGCTCATCCATGAGAACGATGGAGGGCTTTGCCATCAGGGCTCTTCCCATGGCGAGCATCTGCTGCTCACCGCCGGAAAGCGTACCGGCCAGCTGGCTGCGCCTTTCCTTTAAGCGGGGGAAGGTCTGGAATACGTCCGCAAGGTCGGAAGCGATTCCCTCCTTATCCTTGCGGGAGTAGGCGCCGAGGATCAGGTTCTCCTCCACGGTCTGCTGCGCAAACACACGGCGTCCCTCCGGTACCTGCGCCAGGCCCATGTCCACGATCTTATGGGGCGGGACCTTGGTGAGCTCTGTTCCGTTCAATGTGATCGAGCCGGCACTGGGCTTTACCAGGCCGGAAATGGCATGCATGGTGGTGGTCTTGCCGGCACCGTTTGCGCCGATCAGGGTGACGATCTCTCCGTCATTGACCTCGAAGGAGATGCCCTTGATCGCTTCAATCATGCCGTACTGTACTTTTAAGTTTTCTACTTTCAGCACTTTTATGGACCTCCTTATTCGCCGAGATATGCCTTGATAACTTCCGGATTGTTCTGAATATCCTCCGGTGTGCCTTCTGCAAGCAGCATGCCGTAGTTCAGCACGGTGATCCGCTCGCAGATACCCATGACCAGCTTCATATCGTGCTCTATAAGGAGTACGGAGATCTTGAAATGATCACGCACAAAGCGGATCATATCCATCAGATCACCGGTCTCCTGAGGGTTCATGCCGGCTGCGGGCTCATCGAGCAGGAGGAGCTTCGGTCCGGAAGCTAAAGCTCTTGCGATCTCCAGACGGCGCTGGGCACCGTAGGGGAGATTGCCCGCAATGACCTCCGCCTGGTCGCCTAAGCCCAGGATCTTCAAAAGCTCCATGGACTTTTCGGTGATCTCCTTTTCCTGCTTTCTGAAGGCAGGAAGACGAAGCACTGCGGTCAGAGGGGAGTAGGTGATCGTGTTGTGGTAGCCGATCCGGACATTGTCGAGTACGGAAAGGTTGTTGAAAAGACGGATGTTCTGGAAGGTACGGGCAATGCCGGCCTTGTTGGTCTCAACGATGTTTTTGGAGGCGATGTTCTCGCCGCAGAAGATGATCTCACCGCGGCTCGGCTTATATACATGGGTCAGCATGTTGAAGACCGTGGTCTTGCCGGCGCCGTTCGGACCGATCAGGCCCACGATCTCGCCCTCATAAACATCCAGATCCAGGCCGTTGACTGCGGTAAGGCCGCCGAAATCGATGCCTAAGCCGCGCACCTTCAGGATGTGCTCTCTGCTCATTTAAGCTGCCTCCTTTCTGCTGTCTGCCTGTTTGGACCGGATCGATTTGAACCAGGTCTTGAGATGCTCATTGTTGGTGATCAGCATGATGACGATCAGGACAACGGCATAGATCAGCATACGGTAGTCCTGCAGGGAACGTAAGAGCTCCGGAAGCAGGACGAGGACCACGGTGGCGATCATCGTGCCGTTCATATTGCCGAGGCCTCCAAGCACCACATAGACAAGAATGAGGATGGAGGTGTTGAAGTCAAATTTATTGGGAACCAGTGTGGAGTAGTTCAGGCCGTACAGAGCGCCTGCGGCGCCTGCAAGGCCTGCGGAGACCACAAAGGAAAGCATTTTCGTATTCGTGATATTGATGCCGGAGAGCTCCGCGGCAATGCGGTTATCTCTGGCTGCCATGATGGCACGGCCGCTCTTGGACCAGATCAGGTTGTAGATGATCATCAGAGCGATCAGTACCAGGATCACGCCGGCCGTAAAGGTGGCGATCCTCTGGGTGCCGGTAGCGCCCATGGGGCCGTTTAAGAGCATCTTGCCGCCGGGCGCAAGCTCGGTGGTGTTCTGCACAAAGCTGAACTGGAAGCCGTTCTCATCAAAGCCTAAGTACATGTTGGTGATGATGCTCTTGATGATCTGGCCGAAGGCGAGAGTCACGATCGCAAGATAGTCGCCCTGGAGCTTTAAGACAGGGATGCCGATCACAAGTCCGAAGATGACAGCCACGAAAGCGCCTCCGATCAGTGCGATTGCGAGACGCAAAGGCGCAGCCGGGATGGATGCCGCGAGATATCCGGAGATACAGACCGCGGTAAAGGCGCCTACGCTCATGAAGCCGGCCTGGCCGAGGTTCAGCTCGCCGGAGATGCCGACGTTTAAGTTCAGGCCCAATGCTGCGACCATATAGCAGGTGATCGGGACCAGAAGTCCTGCGATCAGACTGGAAACATGCCCTCCGCGCTGCAGCACGGTCAGGATGATCCAGGCGGCGACCACGAGAGTATAGGAGATCGTACGTCCTTTGTGACGTTTATTAAGGAGTACAGACAGGATATTCTTATTCGACTTCATACTGCGACTCCTTTCTTATACTTTCTCGCTGAGCTTTCTGCCGAGCAGACCGGTGGGCTTGATCAGCAGAACGACGATCAGGACGGCAAACACAATGGCATCTGAGAGCTGGGTGGAGATATAGGCCTTCGCCAGGATCTCGATGATGCCGAGCAGCAGTCCTCCGAGGAAGGCGCCCGGGATCGAGCCGATGCCTCCGAAGACCGCAGCGGTAAATGCCTTGATGCCGGGCATGGCGCCAAGGGTGGGGAATACCGAAGGATAGGTGGAGCAGAGCAGTACCGAAGCGATGGCTGCAAGCCCCGAACCGATGGCAAAGGTCACGGAAATGATGAAGTTGACATTGATGCCCATCAGGATGGCTGCGCCCTTATCCTCGGAACAGGCCCGCATGGCCCGGCCGGTCTTTGTCTTGTTGATGAAGGTCGTAAGGACAGCCATGATCAGCAGACAGACGCCGATCGTGATCAGCGTGAGCCAGGAAATGGAAAAACCTCCGAGCGTCAGGGAGCCGGACGGCATTGCCGAGGGGTAGACCTTGGTCGCGGAGGTCCAGAGAAGCTGGGCTCCGTTCTGCAGGAAATAGCTGACGCCGATCGCCGTGATCAGGACAGCCAGGCTGGACGCCTGACGGAGAGGCTTGTAGGCAAGCTTTTCGATCACAACGCCTAAGATGGTGCAGCAGATAATAGCCAGCAGAGTTGCGGGAATGATGGGCAGTCCGAAATTCATCAGCGCGAAGAAGGAGATATAGGCGCCGATCATGATAACGTCACCATGGGCAAAATTCAGCATCTTCGCGATACCGTAGACCATGGTATAACCCAGGGCAATGATCGCATAAACACTGCCAAGGCCCAGACCGTTGACCAGATAAGATATAAATTCCATGTTGCGGTTTCCCTTCAGTAAGATAAAGCCGGTGCCGGGGGTGAGCAGGCGGCAAAAGCCAGGCTGACAACTCCGGCACCGGCAGCAAAATGTGCCTAAGAAGGTTGATGAAACAGTTTGAACTTCAGGACTTCTCTACAGAGGATCAGTCCTCAACGCCGACGTAAACGCCGTCCTTGATAACTACGGCCTTCGGAGCCTTGGAGACTTCACCGGTCTCTGACCAGGTCATATCCTGGCCGGTCAGACCATTGAAGGTCATGGAGGTGAACTGCTTTACAAGAGCATCACAGAACTCGGACGGGCTCTTGCTTGCATCAAGACCTGCAGCATCCACTGCCTGAGCGATCGCATAAACGCAGTCATAAGCATCGGCTGCGAACTGGTTCGGAACCTCACCGGTCTTCTCCTGATACTTCTTGACAAAGTTCTTGGTAAGATCGTCGGAAGCGTCAGCAGAGAACGGAGTCAGAAGATAAACGCCCTCGGCAAGAGAGGTATCGAAGCCTTCGAGGGTCAGGATGCCGTCCATACCATCGTTGCCGAAGAAGGTCGGTGTATAGCCCTCTGCAGCTGCCTTGGTCAGGATCAGGGAAGCCGGCTCATAGTAGATCGGAAGGTAAACAACATCAGCGCCCGCTGCCTGGCACTTCTGGATCTGTACGGAGAAGTCGGAAGCGTTGGAATCGTCGAAGGTACCCTCGTAGACGATCTCAAGATTCTTGACAGCAGCCTCGGCCTTGAATTTTGCGAAGATACCGCTGGAGTAGTTATCATCGTTCTTGTAGATGACAGCGATCTTGGAACCGAGATCCGGATGAGCTGCAAGGTAGTCCGCACTTGCGACACCCTGGTTGGGGTCGGTGAAGCACATCTGGAAGACATTGCCGAACGGATTTGCGGAGTTGTCGGGATCCTCGTAGATAACTGCGAGAGAAGAGCCTGACGGGGTGATGGCAAAGATGTGGTCATCCTTGTACATCGGAGCCGCAGCAGCGCCGGGAGCACTGGTGACGGTTGCAAGAGATGCCTGCATACCCCAGTCCTTTAAGATGCCGTAAGCAGTGACAGCCTTTTCCGGGTCATGCGCATCATCCTCGAACTTCAGCTCAAACTGCTGGCCGCCCTTTGCATTGATCTCCTCAACGGCGATCTCGGCAGCGGTCTTGACTGCAGTGCCGTAAACGGCAGCGCCTCCGGTCAAGGGACCGGAACCGCCGATCTTGATCGCGGCGGAGGAGCCTTCAGAAGAACCGGAGTCAGCAGCCTGAGCTGCTGCAGTCGTTGACGAAGTGGAGCCTGATGAACCGCAGGCAGCAAGAGAAGCTGCCATCACAGCGGCTAAAGTAAGAGCAAATGCTTTTTTAAATGAAAGATTTCTCATAAGTGCCTTTCCTCCTAAAATAAAAGTAAACTATATTATAATCCTAAAAGACAGACAGTTCAACTGATTAAAGGGAAAAAGCGTCGCCGTTTATCAAAAAAAGTACATATTCCTCATCGAAAATGCTGAAAGTAGGCTCAATATGCTGTTCACCCCTTCTTCCTGTTATTTTTACCTTGGTTTTTATCAGAATTGGGCCGCGAAATCATCGGGAGCAGGGAAGGGTGCGGGATCGTAGGTCTTGGCGGCTTCCTGTCCGCTTAAGGCACGGTATGCTCCCTTGGCAAGAGCCACCATCTCGTACTCGCCCGGATAGAGATAGACGGGTGCGAGGAAGCCTGCATACTCCTCGATCTTTTCGACGAGGAACTTGGAACGGGCGAGTCCGCCGGTGAGGATGATCGCATCGACCTGGCCCTTTAAGGCGATCGCGTTTTCTCCGATACTCTTGGAGATCTGGTAGGCCATGGCTTCGAGGACGAGTGCCGCAAACTGGTCGGTCGTTGCCTTTTCCTCGATCACACGTACATCATCGGTTCCGAAGTAGCTGACGAGGCCGCCCTGGCCGATGCAGTGCTTGATGACCTCGGATTTGGTGTATTTGCCGGAGAAACACATGTCGATCACGTCGCCGAAGTTCATGGTGCCGGCACGGTTGGGAGAGAAGGCGCCCTGACCGTCGATACAGTTGTTGACGTCGATACATTTGTTTGCGCGGTGCGCGCCGATGCTGATGCCGCCGCCCATATGGACAACGATGACATTGATATCAGTCACATCCACGTCGAGGTCTCTTGCAAGACGGCGGATCACGGCCTTCTGGTTTAAGGGATGCCATTTTGCGTGGCGGGAGAAGCCTTTGACGCCTGTGATCTTAGCTACGGGGACCATTTCGTCCACGCAGACCGGGTCTACGGTATACGCGGGAATGCCAACGGAGTCGGCGATCTCCTTGGCGATGATGCCGCCGAGGTTGGAGGCATGCTCGCTCCACGGGTGCTTCAGATCCTCGACCATGCGGTCGTCAATGAGATAGGTGCCGCTTTCTACAGGCTTCATGTATCCGCCGCGGCCGACAACGGCATCGAGCGTATGGATATCGATCTCTTCCTTCTCCAGAGTCTCCAGGATCGCCTTCTTGCGGTATTCAAGCTGATCAAGAGTCACATCGGAAAACTGCTTTAAATCCTCCGGGTCATGGGAGACCGTGAGCGTTTTCAGGCAGTAATTGTTCTGAAAGAGTGCGATCTTGGTGGAAGTGGAGCCCGGATTGATGACCAGGATGTTGAAGAGCTTGTGATTTCGAAGGAGCGCAGGCTCGTGGACGGATTTCTTCGGTGCGGATTTGCTGTTCTTCATGATGTCAGACCTCGTTTTCTTAAATCCGGAAACTATGTGTGATTGGCTGCTTTTATCATAGATGAAAAAGCATCCCCTTTCAAGGGACATCATAGACACGAAATGATTTGAAGTCAAGAAGTTTGCGCGCAAAGCGTAACTGTTCAGCTCCAGTCTGATTGCATGTCGGAAAGCGTGTTTACATGCTTTTCGACATGTAAGCAGGCTGTGTCTGATCAGCAGACGGTCCACACATGAGCAAAATTTTGATTACAGACTGCCTGATTAAGAATCAAAATTTTGCGAATGCTGTGTGGACATGTGCTGAACAGTGTTGAACAGTGCAATAAAAGAAAGAGCGCCTCCCAAAAGTGGGAAGCGCTCCTTTGTACAGCCTGTACTGTACTTATAGGGGATCAGGCCTTTTTCTTGTTGGTGATCGCATCCATCAGCATTGCGATAGCACCGTCGCCGGTGACGTTGCAGGCAGTACCGAAGGAGTCCTGTGCGATGTACAGAGCGATCATCAGGGTGAGCATGTTCTCGTTGAAGCCGAGCATGCTCTCAAGGATACCGAGTGCAGCCATAACTGCGCCGCCCGGAACACCGGGTGCTGCGACCATGGTAACGCCCAGCATCAGGATGAACGGGAACATCTGGCCGAAGGTGACCGGCCATCCGTTCAGCATCATGACAGCGATGGAGCAGCTGGTCAGGGTGATGGTGGAACCGGACAGATGAATGGTAGCGCAAAGCGGAATAACGAAGTCAGCGATCTTGGAAGAGCAGCCGTTCTTCTTGGTGCACTCCAGAGTGACCGGGATGGTAGCAGCAGAAGACTGGGTGCCGATTGCGGTCATGTAAGCCGGGATCATGTTGCGGATCATGCCGAACGGGTTCCTCTTTGCGAAGGTACCGGCTACAGTGTACTGGAAGATGATAATGATGATATGCATGCAGATGATGATGACGAAGACCTTTGCGAAAACGCTCATGATCTCGGCAACGGTGCCTGCATAGGTCATGTTTGCGAAGATACCATAGATATGGAAGGGTAACAGCGGGATCAGAACGCCTGCTACAACGCCTTCGACGATCTTCTGGAACTCATGGAAGATGTTTCTTAAATGCTCGGAGTTGGTGACCGCGATGCCGATACCCATGATGAAGGAAGTGATCAGAGCGGTCATAACGCCCATCAGCGGGGGCATCTCTACGGTGAACAGACCGGAGAGCATGGTGTCCTCAGCGTTCTGTGCGTTGTCCATGACGATGGAACCGAACTTCAGGAAGCTCGGGAAGAGCACGGAGTCTACGCAGAATGCGAAGGAACCGGAGATCAGGGTGGAAACATAGGCAACGCCTGCGGTCAGAGCCAGGGTCGCGCCTGCGCCTGCGCCCAGGTCAGCAATACCAGGAGCGACGAAGCCGATGATGATCAGCGGAATACAGAAGCTTAAGAAGTTTCCGAAAATGCTGTTGAAGGTCGCGCCGATGCGGATGATGATCGGAAGATCTGCGCTGCGGGCAATGGTACCGACGACAAGACCGAGTACAATAGCGATCACCAGCTTGGGCAGCAGACCGATTTTCTTTTTGCCAGTTGACATGATTACTTTCCTTCCGCGGGCAGTGCGTTTTGCGGAAGGCCCCTCCTTTTCTTTTTTCTGGTAACCGGTTTCTATCCGGCTACATTTGATGATTATATCTGTTACTTCTTCTGATTCCTGCAGGTGCCTGAAAGCCCGCAGCTGAACCGAAAAAGCGACATTCATGGTTAAAAAATACACCGGACCGATGTAAGGATCGCTTCGGTAAAAAAGGATGGGGGAGCCGGATTGCCGGCGGATGCGCTTTAAGATGCAGTATATCATTGATATCTGTCAGCAGCGGCTCCCGCGTATTGGGTTTTGCACCGGTCAGGACCGGTACAGGGGATGGGTTAATGAAGCTGTTGAATGATCAGACGGAATGGGTGATCATTCAAGGATGCGATATCCGCGGTTTGCCATCTCCTCACGGATCTTCTGGATATGAGCCTGATCGCGGGTCTCCAGGGTCAGAGTGACGACACAGGAGTTGACCTCGGTCTTGGCATCCTCACGCTCATGCTCGATATTCAGAACATTGGCACCGGTATCGGCAACGCAGCTAAGAAGCTGAGCAAGGTTGCCGGCCTTATCGATCAGCTTGGTGGAAAGCTGTACGATACGTCCGGTCTTCTGCAGACCCTTGGTGATGATACGGGAAAGGGTGGTGATATCGACATTGCCGCCGGAAACCAGAGCGACCGTCTTCAGGGAGGTGTCGACCTTGTTGAAGAGGTAAGCGGCTACGGAGGTAGCACCTGCGCCCTCGGCTACGGTCTTCGGACCCTCGAGCAGTGCGACGATGGCAGCTGCGATCTCATCCTCGGATACGGTGACGATATCATCAACATACTTGGATACGATTTCGTAGGTCAGATCGCCAGGGGTCAGAACATGGATACCGTCTGCGATGGTAGCGCCGTCCTTGACAGTGGTGATCTCACCGTTTCTGCGGGAAACATACATGGACGGAACCGTAGCAGCCTGTACACCGATGACCTTGACGTTCGGACGCATGGACTTGATGGCGACCGCAACGCCGGAGATCAGTCCGCCGCCGCCGATCGGGACGATGACCTGGTCCACATCCGGGACCTGATCGAGAATATCAAGGCCGATGGTACCCTGGCCAGCAATGACATAGGGATCATTGAACGGATGAGCGAAGGTATAGCCCTTTTCCTTGGAAAGGCGCTCAGCCTCTCTTGCAGCATCATCATAGATGCCCGGAACCAGAACGACCTCAGCGCCGTAGCCTCTGGTAGCCTCGACCTTCAGGATCGGTGCGCCCTCCGGCATGCAGATGACGGACTTGATGCCCAGCTTGGTTGCGGAAAGAGCAACGCCCTGCGCGTGGTTGCCTGCGGAGCATGCGATGACGCCGCGCTTTGCTTCCTCAGGAGTGAGAGAGCGGATCTTGTTGTAAGCGCCGCGGATCTTAAAGGAACCGGTCTTCTGCAGGTTCTCTGATTTAATGTAAAGATTTTTGCCCAGACGGGTGGAGGTGACCATGGGAGTGAGCTCAGCAACTCCCTTCAGTGCTTCCCTTGCATCCTGGATCATTTCCAACGTGACTTTGTTTTCCATGACAGATTGTCCTCCGATAAATATGCATAGGCAACATTTGTGAAATTCTTTATGAAACAAAGGAAATCACGGTTGCCTTTTTGTTAAATTTAATATATCATAATTTACAAATAAATCAAATTCATGGTTTTAATCAATTTAATAAAATTACTTAAATACAAAATACATAGAAATACAAAATCTGTCTGTGCCGCAGCTTCATATGGCATGCGGACAGATTATCCCCAAAACTGATTTAACGCAGGAGTTTATCATGGAGATCCGTCAGCTACAGACTTTCATCAAGGTGGTTCAGTTCCAGAGCTTTTCCAAGGCAGCAGAGAGCCTTGGATACAGCCAGTCTGCCGTAACGATCCAGATCAAGAACCTCGAGCAGGATCTGAACACGCATCTCTTTGACCGCATCGGAAAGCGGGTCTCGCTCACGCCGCAGGGAGAGCGCTTCTTAAGCTACGCCTATAATATTATTAATGAATTGAATCATGCCAAGGTGGCGCTTGACGACAGTCGAGAGCTGACCGGATCCTTAAGGATCGGTACGGTAGAGTCCCTGTGCTTTTCCAAGCTGCCGGCAGTCTTAAACAAGATGCGTGAGCTCCATCCGAAGGTGTCGATCCGGATCACCTCTACGACACCGGAGGCAGCTTTGGAGATGATGGAGCACAACGAGGTCGATCTCGTCTATATTCTGGATGACCCTCATTATGACAGCAACTGGCATAAGGCGATGGAGGTCCCGGAGGATATCGTCTTCGTCTGCTCCCCGGAGTACGCGATCACAAGGCAGGTCGAGATCCGGGCAGCCCAGCTTCTCAAATACCCCTTTATGCTGACGGAGAGGGAAGCCAGCTACCACCGGCGCCTTTCCCAGATGCTTGCCTCGAAGAACCTTCTCTTAGAGCCTTTCCTGGAGATCAGCAACACGGAGTTCATCATCCAGATGCTAAAAGCCAGCGGCGGCGTATCGCTGCTGCCGTATTTTACAGTGGAAAAGCACATCCGGGAGGGCAATCTTGCGCTGCTCGATGTAAAGGATTTAAGCATCACGATGTTTCGGCAGATCTTCTTTCATAAGGAAAAATGGGTCACCTCCGAAATGGAGGAGTTCATCCGGCTCGCAAAGGAAGGATGAGAAAATGAGGGAGGCTTTGTCTATCCTTCCCGTTTATTTTGTGTTAAGATAAGTGCAGAATAAAAGCTTTTCAAGATGGCATTGACAACAAGTGATCAACAGTGATCCTTATGGATTTCGGCAGCTTCTGCCGCAGCAGTCACGATGGACCTGAAAGTGCGGCAGACCACGCTTTTTACGCGGAAGGAGACGGAATATGAAGCTGACATTTATCGGCGCGGACCACGAAGTGACGGGCTCCATGCACCTGGTGGAGACTTCGGATACAAAGATCCTGATCGACTGCGGCATGGAGCAGGGAAAGAACATTTATGAAAATGCGCCCCTTCCCGTGAGCTTCAAGGAGATCGATTACCTGCTTCTGACGCATGCGCACATCGACCATTCCGGCATGATCCCCTATGCTTATCTGCAGGGCTTTCGCGGGACCGTATTAACGACGAGCGCCTCGATGGATCTCGATGCCATCATGCTTTTGGACAGCGCGCATATCCAGGAGCAGGAGGCGGAGTTCGCCAACCGCAAGGGAAAGCGGGCCGGCAAGGATGAGGTGAAGCCCGCCTATACGGTGGAGGACGCAAAGAAGTGCCTCGAGCACTTTAAGGAGGTCCCGTACCATAAGGAGATCAAATTAAGTGATACGGCGAGAGCGCGTTTCGTGGACGCCGGGCATCTATTGGGATCCGCATCCATTGAGCTCTGGGTCCGTGAGACGAAGGGAGCGGAAGAGAAAAAGCTGGTGTTCTCCGGTGATATCGGAAACTTCAACAAGCCTCTCATCCGGGATCCGGAATACATTACGGAAGCCGACTATGTGATCATGGAATCCACCTACGGAAACCGCCTGCATGAGCCGGGACTCGATCATCTTGAGGATTTGAGGCGCATCGTACAGGAGACCTTTGACCGCGGCGGAAACGTGGTGGTCCCGGCATTTGCCGTGGGACGCACCCAGGAGCTTCTGTACCTGATCCGGCAGCTCAAGGAGCAGAACCTGATCAAAGGCTTCGATCATTTTCCGGTCTTCGTGGACAGCCCGCTGGCTGCAGAAGCAACGAGGGTATTCCACGAAAACCTCACGGAGTGCTTCGATGATGAGACAAAGGCACTGGTGGAAAAGGGCATCAACCCGATCGTATTTGACGACCTTACCTTAAGCATCACGACGGAGGATTCCACCGCGATCAACTTCAACCAGACGCCGAAGATCATCCTGGCTGCGGCAGGCATGTGCAACGCGGGACGTATCCGCCACCATTTAAAGCATAACCTCTGGCGCCCGGAGTGTTCGGTGGTCTTTGCCGGTTATCAGGCGGAGGGAACGCTCGGCCGCATGCTGCAGGACGGCATCGAGCGGGTCAGGCTCTTCGGAGAGGACATTATCGTCAGGGCGCACATCGAGACCATGCGTGACATGAGCTCGCACGCGGATATGAACGGGCTCATCGCCTGGGCCTCCTCCTTCGGAGATCTCAACGGGAAAGGACGCATTTTCCTTGTACACGGCGACGACGATGCAATGGCCAACCTCTCGGAAAAGCTGCGCCAAAGCACGGGCAACGTCGTCGACTGCCCCTACAGCGGGTCGGTCTTCGATCTGACCGCCAACGAATGGGAGTATGTTGCGGAGCCTGTCCTTTATCAGAAGCAGACCGCGGTGCAGATCCGCAACGATGCCGTGACCAATGACCTGCTGGATGCGTTCAATCAGCTGAAGGCAGTCGTGGAAAGGGCATCCGAGGGAGCAAACGACGACAAGAAGAAATTTGCGGAGGCGATCCGCAAGCTGGCAAAGAAATACGCATACCCGGATTAAGCTTCCGGGATGCGGCAGTGATCAGTATTTTTTCAGAAGAAGAGCATGAGTGTAGTCAGTATATTTACAGACGGTGCGGCAAAAGGCAATCCCGACGGCCCCGGAGGATACGGCACGATCCTGCAGTACACGACCAGGGATGGCGTTCTGCATGAGAGGGAGCTCTCTCAGGGATATATCCGCACGACGAACAACCGAATGGAGCTGATGGCGGCGATCGCAGGCGTAGAGGCTTTGAACCGCCCCTGCCTCATCGATCTCTACAGTGATTCGAAGTACCTGGTGGATGCGTTCAACCACAACTGGATCGAGAACTGGGTCAAAAACGACTGGAAGAGAAAGACCGGGCCGGTCAAGAACACAGACCTCTGGAAGCGGCTGCTGAAGGCGATCGAGCCTCACAAGATCAATTTCATATGGGTAAAAGGCCATGACGGCCATCCCGAGAACGAACGCTGCGACCAGCTTGCCTGCAAGGCAGCGCTCAGCAGAAACCTTATCGAAGACGAAGGGCTGGAGATCTGATCTCCGGCCCGTTTCTTAGTATTTATGAAAACAGCGTACCGCAGCTTTATGAATGCAGAACCGTATGCTGCAGAAGCCAGGCCCTGGTTTGGAAAATGCTTACAAAAAGCTTACATTGTGCCTGAAATATCCGAAAAGGTTTGATTAAATGGATAATTCATAGTATTATAAAACTGAATGATTGTATTTATTTAAGTACAATGTGCTTTTTGGATCTGAATGCTCCTGCTGAAAGCGGCGGAGGAGACAATTATTCAGGATTTGTAACGATTTTGTAACCATCGATATGGTATAAATCATACTGAAGATAAGTATATCTTGTATAAATAAAGCGGGACCGCGCATGAAGAGGGAATGCGGCGCTGCTTACTTATGTGTGTTATAGAATGATTCAGGAGAATAGCATGCTAATGCGGCAAAGCAAAACCGAATATGGAAGAAAGCGCTGCTCAGCGGCCCTTTTCGGCATGCCGGCTCTGCTTCTTGGCCTGCTCCTCATGCTGTTTTCCTTTTGCGCTTATGCAGATACGCTGAACGTGGTCATCCCCTATGACCAGCTCTGGCTTACGGACAGTGCGAGAGCAGATGGGACATTCTACTATACCTTCGCTCCGACGGGCGGCAGTCCTGTCCCGTCTGAGGCTGGCAATGACGGCATTTACCGCTTTGCCCTTACCGGAAATGTACAGGGAGAGCTGACGCTTACTATTCCGTTTGACCATCAGGGGTATTATACTTACCGCTCCGAGGGCACTGCTTCCGAGACACGGGGGAACTATACGGCATCCTCTGAAACGTATGACATCACGGTGACGGTGCAGAATGCTGCATCCGGCATGCGCGTTGCAAGCGTCGTGATGGGAAATTCCGAAGGAACCAAGACCGACAGAATGTACTACTCTGTGAGCTACACCGGCTCCGGCGGAGGCGGCGGGGGCGGCGGAGGCTCCGGCGGAGGAGGCGGAGGTCCGGTCGGACCCGTAGGTCCCGGCGGAGGTCCCGAGGGAACGCCGGGAACAGAACCGGGTGTGCCCGAAGAGGAACCGATCGTTGCAGGCGCTGCGAGAAGTACGATCCAGACACTTGCAAACACCGTCGGCAGAACGGCCGGAGACCTGATCGGGTATGTGCAGGGTCCGGGGCCGGCATCTCCGGGAGGAAACGAAGGTTCGGAAGATTCCGGTGAAACACAGGAAGACCCGCAGTACATCGCACCGGCCAACCGTCCCCAGGAGACAACGGCAGTACAAATCACGGAGCCGGATGTTCCGCTTGGTCCGGGCCCCGGCAGGGGAGCCTGGGCGCTGTTCAATCTCCTGTGTCTGATCGCGACGGCGCTCGAGTTTATCATCGGCATTATCCTGCTACGCAGAAAAAAGCAGGAGGAGGATGCCGAGGAAGTACAGAAGCAGCTGGAGGGTCTTACCGGAGAAGCTCTTGAGGCTATGGAACAAAAGCTCCAGGAGGAGCGGGAAGCCTACGAGGAGCGGGAGAAGAAGCTCTGGAAGAAGCGCAGACGCTGGAGAGTCGCAGGCGTACTTCCTGCTGCAGCCTCGATCATCCTCTTCATCCTAACGGAGGATATCCGCCTTCCGATGATCTGGATGGATCGCTGGAGCATCTGGATGTTTATCATCTTTGTTATTGAGACTCTGATGTCCTTCCATTCCCGTTATAAGGAAGTGGAGCAGGAGCTCGAGGACGAAGAAGAGGACGACGAGATCTGATCCCGGCAGCGGATCCCGCTTTAGAATCAGACAGCGGACGCCCTGCAGCATAGTCAGAGGAAAAACCTTATGACCCTGAAAACCATTCATCCGGAGGCAGCAGATGAAGCTGCAGCGACGGAAAAAACAGATATGATCGAGGCAAAAACGGAAGAACAGGTTCATGCCGAACAGGCTGCGCCGGAAACGAAAAAGCCTTCCCGCCGTCCGATCGATAAAAAGATCCGGAAGGCGGAGCGGAGGATCACCAACCTCCAGCGCTTCGGACTGCAGTTTCTGGCATTTGCAGTGATCCTGTACATCCTCTTCGGATACATGATCGGATTCGTTTCCGCCCCCAATGATGACATGTATCCCAGGATCGATGCAGGAGACCTCGTGATGTTCAGCCGTCTCGACATCGACCCGAGAGCACAGGAGATCATCTACTTCATCAAAAACGATACCAGGTATCTTGGACGCGTCATCGCGGTCGGAGGCGATACGGTGGAGATCACCGAAGCCGGTGCGGTTCGGGTCAACGGATCCAACATGATCGAAAGCAATATCTTTTTTGAGACCTATCCCCTGGAAGGATTTACCGCCTATCCTCTTACCCTGGCGCCGGGAGAGTTCTTTGTCCTGGCGGATCACCGGGGCGGCTCGGAGGACAGCCGGTACTTCGGACCGGTCCTCTATGATGAGATCCAGGGAGAGGTCATTACGGTAGCCAAGAGGACTAACATCTAGGAAAGGAGGACGCAGCCATGACAGGATTACTGAATCTGCTGGCGATCGCAGGATCGCACATACTGTCTGCAATCGCAGGCCTGATGGCTGTGTCCATGATCTCCTACAGCGGATACGTGATCTATGACTCCGTACATACGGAGCAGGCAGCATTTACCTCCTGGGACTTGGAGCAGTATCGTCCCGTCCAGGAGGAAGAGGAGGGCGGACTCTCCTTTGACTCGCTCTTTGCCCTTAACTCCGATGCCGTGGGCTGGATCAAGGTGGAGGATACCCATATCGACTACCCGCTGGTGCAGGGCGCGGACGATCTTGAGTACAGCTACAAGGACGTGTACGGCGAGACGAGCCTCACCGGAAGCATTTACCTCGCCTCCGCAAACCAGAGGGATTTAAGCGATTCCTATAACCTGATCTACGGCCACCACATGACCAACGGTGCCATGTTCGGTGATATTGAGAAGTACGAAAGCAGGGATTTTTTTGACGCCCATAAGACCGGCGTGCTTCTGACAGGAGACAGCGCTTACGATCTTCATTTCTTTGCATTTACCCATGCGGACGCCTATGACAGCCGGATCTACGGCGTAGGAGACCGCGACGAGGCATCGATGCGGGATTTCCTCGACTATATCCGTTCCGGTGCCATGTACTGGGAGGAGGGTCTCACCACAGACGAGCTGGCAGGCGAGATCGGTATCTTCCGTACTGTACGGGATGAAAATATAGAAGAAAACGGAACTTACAAGGCGGATAAGATGCCTTCGGATCCTTCGGAATACGGCACGCAGATCGTTGCATTAAGCACCTGCCGTGCGGCATCCACCAACGGCCGCCAGGTCCTCTTTGCCACGATGCACAGACGTACCGCCCCGGTACCGACCATGATGATCTATGACAGTGCAGTTCCGCTGTCCGCAGATGGAAACGGATCCGTACTCGGTGCCAACCGCGGTCTCTTCGGAAACCAGGTCATGGGACACGGACAGGGCGAGAGCTGGTCCTTTATAAATCTCCTCTGTGTGCTCATGATGATCTACTTCACCCTGCCGCTTCTGCAGCTTGTCAGCAAGTTCGGGCGTGTCCGGCTCATGAAGAAGGCAAATGAGGAAGCGGAAAACTCCGGAACAAAGAACATAGAGACTGAGCTGAAGGACGATGGCGCGGCAGCGCCGGAGCATTACAACGAAAAGAACCTGCTGACAAGAAACCTTGCAGGCTTCATCATCGAAGCACTGATCGCGACAGGATCCGCAGTCTGGTTCATCCGGACCGAGAATATCTTCAGCAACATCTCCATGGTGAATGCCCATACACCGATATTTTTGCTGCTGTTCGCGGCGCTGTGGCTCACGGATGTGCTGTGCTTTCGTTATAAGCCGAAGCTTCCCTTTGCGGATCGGCTTCAGCCGAAGACGGCCGGCTGAGGATCATCTTCTGACGGCGTGAGAACGGCAGGGCAGTCATGGAAAGGACCGATGGTTCTTTAAACAAACAATTAGTGGCGTGACAAGGATCCTTACGGATCGGTATCCGAAAGGTTTAAGACTAAGAGAAAGAAACCAAGTATATAAGATTAGGAAATTGAGGTCATACGCTTGATTAAAAAAGATATGACAACTCAATATGGAAAGGGCAGAAAGAGAAGCTTCAAGCGGGCGGTGGAATACCGTCTTCGTCAGGCTGTCTCCGCACTGCTGATCTTCTCCATGGTTGCCGGCGGCGCAAATGTGCAGATGCTGACAGCCTATGCGGATGCGCTTGAATCTGCCAGTAGCGTGGAGACTTTGGTATCAGACCAGGAGAGAAGAACCGGAGCAGAGTCTTTGAATGATTCTGCAGGTTCCGGTGCGGGAAGTGCCGGAAGCGAGAACACCAGCGGCAGTGAGAACAGCACAGACAGCTCATCTCATGGAACATCCGGAGGCAGTGAGAGCCATGACGGAAGCTCCGAGGGCAGCAGCCACGAGAGCGGCAGCGCAGGAGGAGAGTATCAGAGCAGCCAGGAAGGAAGCAGCTCTTCAGAGGGTGCCGGATCTTCCGGTACAGAGAGCGGCAGCGAAGGCTATGGCAGCACGGAAGGCTCTGCAGAACACAGCGGCAGCGGGGCTGCCTCTTCGGAGGGTGGATCTTCTGAAGGCAGCGGAATCGGAACAGGTTCTGAAGGCAATGCAGGCCAGGGATCTGGTCATAGCGAGGCCGCAGCCGGGGGCAATGAGTCCGGAGATGCGGGTACAGGTTCAGGATCTGCCGGCGGCGGTTCTGATGCAGGTACGATCAGTGCTGATGACGGCTCCGGTATGGGCGGTACTGCAGAGGGTAGTGTGTCCGGTCCCGGTGAGGAAGGAAGCTCTGAAAGCGGTGCAGCCGGTGTTGGAGGCGGCGGAGAGACCGCGGGTTCCGGTACTCCTGATGCAGTTCAGACGGAAGTCCCGGCAGAAGCAGCGGAGCTTCAGGAAGTTTTGGAGATCGATCCTGAGCTCGAGATCAGTGCTGCGCTTTCTGAAAGAGAAGACAGGCTCTATCAGAACATCCGCGCCGAAATTGTCGGCGGGGACGCTTTTGATGATGATACATATGACGAGGAGGAGGGCATAGAGCCTGAGATCCGCGTGATCGGACGGCTTCCCGAGGGAGCCTATGCCGTAGCTTACCGTGAGGATCCGGAGGCTGTGGACGGACTCGAAGGAGAGCAGTTTGCGCTCGAAAGCTACGATATCACTATCTACGATAAGACCGACACCTCCTATGATGTGCTGCCGGATGAACCTCTGATGGTGGAGATCATCACTCCCAGGATCAGCAGAGCCGCAGAGCTGGATGCTCCGCTTTATGCCTGGTATCAGTCCGGAAAGGATGAGATGCCGGAGAAGGTCATCCGTGCGGACCGTACCCTCGATAAGGACAGCTTCTTCAGCGAGACGGCAGACGGCGATTTTATCGACCTTACGGATCTGATCCGTTCCTCCATCGAGGCACAGGCAGCCGAGGAGGAGATCAGCTGGGAGGAATTGGGATATGCGGTCTACAGCCGTGACAAGCTAAAAGGCAAGACCGCCTCGCCATCTGATTATGAGGAAGACGATGAGCCGGGTGATGTAACTGATGCAGCCGGCATCATCGATGCGGAAAGCTCTGAGATCGTATCCCGGATCGAGGAAAGCCTCGATAAGATCCGCCTGTCCAAGGACGCTTACCATTTTGAATACTCTGCATTTGGTATCTACTCCATAGCGACTGATGACGCACGGCTCCTGCCTCTTACCGAGCAGAAGCTGGAGGCAGTCATTTATACCGGCGAGGATTACAGCGAGGAAAGCAGTGAGGAGACGACCATCACCCTCACTGGTCTGCTCCCGACCGAAGGCACAGTCCGGGCCTATCCGGTAGAACTGGATGTGGCGGACGGCATCGTGCTCGCAGCCTATGACATCAGCATCTTCCGTGCGGACGGCACTCTCTGGGAGCCGAAAGAGGAGAACGAGATCCTCGTGGAGATCGATACCCCTGCCCTTCGTGAGGCCATGGCGGAAGACCGTCAGTTCGGCGTGCTGCATGTGACGGAGGGAACGGATCTTGCCACCGCCGAGATTATCCCGATCAGCAACGCCTTAAGTGCTGAGGAGACCTTGGAGAAGTATGCACAGCTGCAGGCTGCTGCGGAAGAAGAGTCTCTCCGCAGCAGCACTGCTGCCATGAGCCGCAGACAGGAAGCAGAAACCGAAGAGCTCGTTTCCACTCTCAGCATAAGTGAGACCTTGACCGTAGAGAGCATCTCTGATCCGGGGCTTGCCATCCGTGATAAGAAGCTTGCGAAAACAGCTCTTGGCGCCGTTGTCTCCGGAAGCCTTCAGAAGATGAATGCCGCGGCCCCGACGACTGCAGGTACAGCTGTCAGTGAGTTCATCGAAGACAGCAGTGAAGGAATAAAGAATACACCGGCATCCGGCCGGATCGATATCGAGGCCATGTACAGAGGCCATGAAAAGATGGAGGATCTTCCGCCGTCTGTTTCTGATGCTCTCGATCAGGCCGTGTTCATTAAGGAAGCGCCGATCGGGTTCTATGCGAAGACATTTTCCGTATACGCGATCATCGAAACAACACTGACCAAGACGGTCACGGCTTCAGATGGAAACACCTATAAGATCACCGTCACGTTTATGGAAGACGCCGGGTTTCCGGGAAGGACGGAGCTGGATGTTGCTGAACTGAGCGGTGAAGCATACGCGGATTATGTGGGGCGCGCGGCGGCTGCCATGAACGCGGCAGGCTTTGCCTACGCCCGCGTGTTCGATATTTCCATCGTAGACGAGGAAGGAAACAGGCTACAACCCTCTGCGCCTGTGGATGTGGTTGTGGAACTGCTGGATGCGAAGGAGCCGGAAGACCGTTTCTCCGTGGTGCACTTTGCCGTGGATCCGGAAGGCTCGGATCAAAACGAGCAGACTGTTCTGATGGAAGCGGAAACAGAAGCAAATACCGTCATCTTCAGCACAGACGGTTTTTCCGCTTATGCAATAGTAACTGGGCCGTCGTCTATCCCCATCGGGTGGCATACTATTTCATCTATAGATGAGCTGATTGAAAAGGGAACAGAAGGATTGTATATCGGCCATCCGGACGGATATTATTATGGGAATACTACGACCGGCGACAGCAGCCGTACGGGCATAATCAAGACAAAGCCTGCACAGAGTTACCCCGCAGCAGCTGCGGCAAAGTATTATTTTGAACTGGTGGGAGGCCAAACCAATCAGGTTTATGCCTACTGCTATGCAGCGGACGGCACTACAAAACAGTATGTGTATAACGGTGGAAACAACAGTCTGTCCTTTACTACGGATGAATCAGACATGACTGCTTTTACCGTAACCAGAAACAGCAACGGCACATTTAAGCTGAATAACGGATCCTGGTACTGGAACATGCAGGGCGGCACCAGTGGCACCAGATTCTGTTCCTATAATAATTCCAACGATCCGAACAACTACGTCTATTTCTGGTACTATGTGGATGCACCGCACGATCCCTATGAGCTCAACGGCAAGTCCTACGGCCTGATAAACTGGAACGGCAGTGTTATGGGCCGGGCAATGATGGCCGATTCAGCGAACCCGGACGCCCTTGACGCAAAATCCCTGATCGTCATGAGCACGTCGAACAATTCCAGCCAGAGGTTCGTTGTTCCCAATGACAGCGATATCTCCATGTGGAGCTTCACCTGGGCGGAGGATGATAAATACTATCTTTCGTGCGGTGCGCAGTATCTGAAAATCGAAGGAACAGGGCTCACTCTGGTAAGTGATCAGAGCAGTGCCAGTAAAATTCAGGTCATCCCCGGAACCGGAACCCGCGCCGGGCAGATCTGCCTGAAGGCGGGAGATACGACCCTGACATACAGCGGCTCGGTAGAAACAGGCTTCTCCGTGGGCGGCATCACTGGTAGTGAATGGCTGTATCTTACGGGCCTGTCAGAGCTGACCTCGGATTATTTCATGACCTATTCCGCCAGCAAGGTGAGTGTATCCGATACGACGTCCGTGACCAACGGTTCAAAGATCATCGTTTATACCCGTGCCTGGAACGATGCCATGAAGGCATATGAGTTTTATGTTGTGGACAGCGACGGCAGCCTCGTCCCCTGCGCTGAAAACGGCGACTCAATCCAATGGGTCGGCGGGCTGCTCAATACCAAGCTGTGGAACTTCGTGGAATATTACTGGGAAGGCACCAATACTCCGAATTATTATTACGAGCTGTATAACCAGTATTCCGGGAAATTCATAGCGCCGCAGGTATCGGGCGGTCAGATCCTTTCGGACAGCACGATCGGTATCAACCTCGACGGCAGGAAGAAAGGCTATTATTATTCCTCTATTGTGGCCTGGGATGATGGTTATTATGCATATGCGGGGCTGAAAGCCGACCTGACAACTGGGAAGATCGTGTCCTGTTCCCTGTCGGAGGCGGATGATTTCTACTTTGCCATTGTGCAGGACTTGCCTGTGGATGATGCTCTGACCACGCTGCCTACGGTCGATCATACCCAGTACGGTATCACGATCAAGATCAAGGATTTCAACGCCACTGGCACAGAGATCGCCAAAAACCCCATGAGTGCATTTCTCGGAAGCGATGCGGGCGGTGCGGTCAATTACACGCAGCCGGGGCTTCTTTCCACCGACCTGGGAACGAACGGGTATCCGACCAACAATTCAGGAGAATCTCTTTTAACACAATACGCTGGCGCGCAGGAAGTCAACCATCTTTTCATCGGCAGTACCTACAGCGGTTCGGGCTATTTTGAATATGACAGCACGCAGAATTTTGCGAGCCTTGATACAAGCACAGGCGATTTCACGGTCTACAAAGAGATTGCTACATATGATGGCAGTAACAAAAACACGCTGAAGCATGGACAGTTCCTGCCGTTCAATAACATAGAAGCCGGCGTGTTCGCTTCGGTCAACGGGAAAAACCTGTACTCGGCCACTGCACAGCTTTTGCCGGACAGCGATCCACGCAAGTACGAGCAGCTCTATCTGGTCAAGAATGTTAATCTCTACTTCGCCGTTGATATCGAGGCGTCCTTTACCCAGACTGCCAACGGCCTCGACGCCTGGGGCCATGACATCATTTACGAGTTCACCGGCGACGACGATTTCTGGCTTTATGTGGATGGCGAGCTGGTCATCGACCTGGGCGGCATTCACAGCGCTCTGCCCGGCAGCGTCAACTACAGTACGGGCGAGGTGAATGTAAACGGGACTCATACCACGCTGCGGGCGATCTTTGAAAGCAACTATCTTTTACGCCATCCGGAGGCAACAGAAGAGGAGGTTGCGGCATTCCTTGCAGAGTATTTTGACGAGGGCAGTACGATCTTCAAGGACTACACTACCCACACCATGCGCATCTTCTACATGGAGCGCGGCGGTGGTGCATCCAACCTTCATATGCGCTTCAATCTTGCCTCCGTGCGTCCGGGCCATGTACTGTTGACGAAAGAACTGGCCGGGATTGATGAAGATGAAACCGTTATGGCGGAGTTTCCGTATCAGATCTGGTATAAGCTGGAAAACGAAGAGGAGCATCGGTTGAGCAATCACGATCCTCTGAATATCAAGGTATATTATAAAGACACCGTGACGCCAGTTACATATAAGCAATCCTTATCTGTCGGCGGAAACAGTTATGCTGATGTATTTATCCTGAAGCCGGGGGAGATTGCGGATATTGCGATCCCCGATGATGCAATCTCCTACAGAATCGTGGAATGCGGCGTCAATACGGACGTATACGGCAGCGTCACTGTGAATGAGGATGCAGACTTAACTCAAACAGATACATCCGTTTCAAATAGAAAAGATTACGCTCTCAATTACAAGACGACCAGGGATCGGCCCCGCGTCACCTATGTGAATACGGTGAAGCCGAAAGCATTGCGCAACCTGACTATTCAAAAGGTGCTGTACAAGGAAGACGGAGAGACCGTGATCCAGGATGATGACACCCAGTTCAGCTTCCGTCTGTATCTCGCTTCAGAATTTGACGGTGATCTGAACGATTCCGCCGCTTATATGCATTCCTACCACGTTAAGGACAGGAATGGAAATTACTGTAGATGGGACGTGACTGACCAGTGCCTTGTTTCGCTGGGAAAAACCGATTACAGTGAGTTGAGCCCCGCAGAGAAGGCCCAGACGACCTTCCACACGTCCATGAACGGCTCGATCTCCAGGATTCCAGGAGGATATACCGTGGAAATCCGCGAAGTTCTGGCGGGGACGCGGTATCGTGTGGAGGAACGACCCGGAGAGATTCCGGACGGGTATTCCTTCCAGAAATATGAATACAATAACAGCGCAAGCGAAATAGACCGCTCCGGTGTTCTCGGCGTTGTCGGCACGGTGGTCGCAGATGTTGATCCGTATGTGAACATCTGCAACCTGCGCGGCTGGGGCCTGCGCGTCAATAAGGTCTGGTCCGACGCGGACTATATGAGAAGCCGCGCTGCAACTTATTTTGCGGTGTACACTAATGACGGCAGCGAGAATCTTACGATCGTACCGTCAACCGCCATTGTGAAGGACGAAAACGGCGCTGCGACCACGATCGTAAGACAGCTTCCATATGGGAAAACAAGCATATACTGGTATTTTCCGAGCCTTCCGGTTTCGGAAACGGCCCTTGGCAATTACGTGATCCGGGAGGTTACACTGACCGGCAGTTATTTAGTTGACGAGGCAGGCAATGTGACATTAGGCAGCGACGCGGCAGTCACACCGGTCGGCGCTGGTGAGCACCTGACCTTCACTGGCACGCAGAAAGGCGAGAGTGAAGAGGGTTCGTATGAGTATACCGTTATTTATCAGCGGGGGGACGTTCCGTCGGGTTCCCAGGTGCGCGTGGACACGGTGGGCAACAATCGCCCCGGCATCCTGCTGAAAAAGACGGATTGGGCCGGGAACCCGCTCCAAGGAGCATCCTTTGAACTGAAAAAGGGCGATGAGCCGCTAGGCACATTTGTTTCCGGCACGGACGGCGTCATTACCACTGCTTTCCTGAGCAACGACAGCGCCGAATACACGCTGACGGAAACAACGGCGCCCCAGGGCTATCAGGCGATCCCGACGGCGATCACTCTCTCTCAGACTGCGGGAACCGTAAAGGTCTCCGGTCCGGACGGCGCATATTACACGCTTGATCAGGGCGCTGGAACCGAGGCTAGCCTTACGATCAAAAACAGGTCCTATACATTCAGTGCGATCAAGGTGAACGCGGACACCGACGATCCGATCAGCGGCGTGAGCTTCGCGCTTCACAAACAGGTCACGGTTGGTGACGTCACGTCCTATGACCTGAACCCGATGCCGGGATATGAGACTCTTACGACAGGCGCCGACGGCGTTATCCCGCGTATCGACGACACGCTTCCCGCCGGACACTATGAATTGCGGGAAAAGGAGACACCGGGCGGGTATCAACCGCTGACCGGATATATCCATTTCGCAGTCAGCAGCACTGGCGTGATTACACTTGAAACACATCCGGATGCGTCGCTTGACTCCTCTGTGGACAGCATTAACGGTAAAGTGACTTATTTTATGACGGTCAGCAACCATCCGAAACTGAACCTTAGAATCACGAAGACTGTCACCGGCGAAGCGGCTGACCTGAACAAAAACTTTACATTGACTATCAGCTCCACTGCTATCACAGAAAGCAGCTATGCTGTCACCGGTACAGGATCCTCGACGATCAGTGCGATACCGGCAAGCGGAACTGCTTCCGGCTCGATCATATTAACTGTCAAGCATGGTGATGATATTACGATATCCGGTTTGGGTCGGGGAAACTATACAATTACTGAAAGCCCCGGCGCAGTGCTTACGGCTAAGAGCAGTAAAATCAGTGAGACGGAGCCTGTCACGCCTGTGGATATAACAGTGCATGATAATAGCATGGACATTGAACTGAACGAGAACACTAAGCTGGATCTGTTCAACGAAATGAAACCGGTGACACCAACAGGCTATACCTCCAGGAAGCGAGCCTTTGGACGTCTGCTGCTGATGAGCCTGCTGCTTGGCAGCATGGCAGCACTTCCGGTCTGGTACCGGAAACGGAGAAACGGAGGTGGCGATGATGAGATGTAAGATCGCATTGACCGCTGTCTTCGTACAGACCGGACGAAGTACGAGAGGGGATCCGCGGTGCATACCGCGGGGAGATCCCAAAATCATTCCGAGCGTTCAGGTGGTCCGATGTCGGAGCGGCACATACCGCATACGATCCGGAACACCACCGGACACCGACAAGTGGCTCATGAGGAAGGAGGTGCATGTGATACGATCAGATTAAAGCACCGATTTCCGAACAAGCCGGACGGGTAGGCGAGGCCTTCGGTACCTTTAGAATTGACCGCCGCAGCCGGAATTGAGGCTGACAAAGCAGCGGAGAGGACCGAAACCGGCAAGAGCCGGACATTACCCGAAAAATGAAACTGCCGGTGATCCGGTATACGAGACCTAACAGACTCCCCCGCGGGGGACAGGCACATAACCTATGAATGGGTTCACCCGCCCCTTATGGGGAGGAATCGAAAGGAGTTAAAATGAAAAAGCAAATCAAGAGAATTGGCGCTCTCGTACTTGCAGGCGTACTGGCGCTGGGGATGAGCATAAGCGCGTTCGCAGCTGCAGGCGATCCAGCAGAACTTACAAACGGTGAGGTCGGTGGCACTACATTCCCAAAAGATGATCCGGATACTCAGTCTAAAAAGGTTATACTGAAAAAGGAAATAACTGCGTACAACTATGACGAGAGCAAAGTAAATGCACCAACTATAACCTATAACTATGCTATAACAGCTGGCCCGGCAGGCACTAGCATTACCGACGAAGCAAGTGATCACAAAGATGGAATAGGTGCTGTTACTGTTGCAACTAAAGCCGGTGTTGGAAACCCAACTATTACAGAAAGTGTTTCTTGGACAACTGGTGAAACACTGAATGCAAGCACCGATGGTACCGCAAATGAAAAGGATATTATCATTGATTTCTCGAGTGTAGTATTTGATGGCACTGGAAATGGCGCTGGTGTTTATCGCTATAAGATTACTGAAACTCCAGCAGTAGGTGCAAATTATGCAAAAACTGGTGTGACAGAGGGTAACACAAACCATGTAAGATTCCTTGATGTTTATGTAAGAGCTTCTAGCACTTATACAAACGGAACTCTTGCAAGTGACTGGGATATTTATGGATATGTATGTGTTGATGATAGCACAACTGGAAATACTGCTATAACAAAAGATACAGCCAAGACAAATGGTTTTGTAGATGCTGATGCATCTGAAACAGCTAGCACAGCTGATAAGTATTACACTTACAACCTCACTATTAGTAAAACTGTTGAGAACGATGCATACGCTGCGGCAACTCATAAGTTCCCATTCACTGTTATTTTCACAAATAGTGACATAGACCAGAACATCCTTCTTAAGACAACCGAGACTGGAAACGTTACTGATTTCGAGCATGTTGCAGGAGCGCCCACATGGAGTGGTCATGCAGATCTTCTTAGCGGCGGGAGCATAAAGTACATTGGTATCCCAATGGGAACTGATACAGAAGTATACGAAACAAACAATATGACAGGAGCAACGTATACTGTAACTACTACTCGTACTAACGCTACTACCGATACTGCTACAGAGTCTGCTATTACTGATGGATCAACTATAACTACTACAACTCAGGCTGATCCAAAACCTGCATATCAGTCCACTAAAACTGTGATTAATACTACAAAGGATGCAGATGATGATCTTGTGCACAGCGTAGCAATTACCAACACCCTGGTGCTCATCTCCCCCACCGGCGTGGCACTGCGTTTTGCACCGTATGCAGTGATCCTGGCAGCTGGTCTGGCTCTGCTGTTTGTAAGCCGTCGCCGTCGTGCTGACGATGAGGAGTAAGTTTCTCCCGCGAAAGCATTGACCGAAGAAAGCTTCATAAACAATGAAGCGAAGTAACTGCAAATCTATGAAATCTATTTCCGGATCCCGGCCGTTTGGCCGGGGTTCGGTGGTTTATGAGAAAAAGTTTTTAATGGACCGGTGCATCAAGCCGAATGGCGCTGGGATCATATTTTAGCGAAATCTCCGGCATGGTTCGTTAGAGTTGATGCCAGCAACAGCAACCAGAATGATCTGAATGAAAATATGTAGTTGTAACTGCTCATATTCTTCATTATAATAAAGATAACATCTAAAATATAAATTATAATAAAGATACAGGACTATGGAACATATGACAGAAAAACGTTCTAAAATGGTGATATATCCTGGTACTTCCAGGCGATTAAAGCAACTGGGAGAGCAAATTCGACTAGCAAGGCTTCGCCGCAGGCTATCGGTAAAGCTGGTGGCTGAGCGCGCCGGGGTGAGTGAGACTTCCGTGTGGGCGGTAGAGAAGGGCTCGCCTACTGTTGCTATGGGAATCTATGCCAATATCCTGATGGCTATCGGGATCCAGGATGATCTGACGCTGATTGCTCGTGATGATGAACTCGGCAGGTCCCTGCAGGATGCGGAACTTGAAGGCAGACGGAGGCGGAATAAGCAATAATGAAGGAGATTTATGTTTATGCCGGCTGGATCCGGCCGGAACCGCTGATCGGAGTCTATGCCGTTGACCGTTCCCGAAGCTCGGCCTCGTTTTCCTATGATGCCGGCTGGATTCGTGATCACAGATTGAATATTGATCCGATGCTTATGCTGACAGAGGGACGGCAGTATCGGGCTTTTGACCAAATGTCTGTTTTTGGCTTTCTCTCGGATGCTTCGCCGGACCGGTGGGGGCGGGGACTTTTGCTCAGGGAAGAGCAGTACAGAGCCCGGGAAGAAAAGAGAAAAGCGCGGACATTGCTTCCTGAGGATTTTCTGCTTGGCATCAGTGATGCCGGAAGACTCGGAGGACTGCGTTTTAAAGAGAGTCCCGACGGGGCGTTTGTCTCGGAGCACAAGGATATTCCGAAGATCACGGATATCCGGAGGCTGGAGCACGCGGCCGCCATGTATGAGGACCCGAAGGAACTGATGCAGGAGAAGTGGGTCAGGGATCTTCTGGATCCGGGATCTTCGCTTGGAGGAGCCAGACCGAAGGCGAGTGTCGCAGATATCGACGGGAGCCTCTGGATTGCAAAATTTCCTTCGCGGCATGACTTCACGGATGTCGGTGCATGGGAACAAGTCTCTTACAGGCTGGCAAGGCTATGCGGGCTCACGGTTCCTGATTCAAAAACCATGGAGCTTACAGAGGGCAGGCATACTTTCCTTACGCGAAGGTTTGACAGAACAGGGAAGGACCGCATCCATTTCATGTCCTTTATGACTGCGCTTGGGGAATCCGATCAGAGCGCATCGCAGAGCGGGAAGGGCTTTCTGGATATGGCGG
>Ga0256404_1001786_pt1 | contig 50193 bp, 43 predicted proteins | sample RumenRJG_01DNA_FD_185990 | JGI IMG/M metagenome (GOLD analysis project Ga0256404, IMG submission 185990) | Bovine rumen microbial communities from Lethbridge, Alberta, Canada - RJG_01 | ecosystem: Host-associated > Mammals > Digestive system > Stomach > Rumen | place: Canada: Alberta | collected...
CCTGATCGCGACTTCCAACGCGTTCGGCTACATGCTGACAAAGCTTCACGTTCCGTCACTGGCGGCGAACCTGATCACAGGTGTATCCGATAACCCTTACGTGATCGCGATCCTGCTGAACATCATCCTGCTGGTACTGGGCATGATCATGGATATGGCTCCGATCATCCTGATCACGACGCCTATCCTTCTTCCTATCGCTACCTCCATCGGCATCGATCCGATCCAGTACGGCATCATGCTGGTCCTCAACTGCGGTATCGGCCTTCTGACCCCTCCCGTAGGAGCAGTGCTCTTTATCGGTTCCGGTATTGCGAAGAGGCCCATGGAGAAGATTGTCAAGGAAATGCTTCCTTTCTACGCCTTCATGGTCATCGCACTGCTGCTGATCACATTTATTCCTGCGATCACAATGTGCATCCCGTGGCTCATCGGAGCTTGAGTCCGGATCTGAATCCGAATCATCCAATAGTCAAAATAGAGAAGGACCGCTGCGGTTTTCTGCAGCGGTCCTTCTTTATTGCCGGGGAAGAATATCCTGAGCGGGTTTCATTCCGCCGATTCGGTGTTATAATGACTAGGTGAATTTTCTTTTTACAGGAGGTCCATTATGAAATATGAATATACATACAGAAACACGCCGGGAGATTACTGGAAGTTCCGGATGGAGAACTACTATCGGAACTGGACGGCGATCGTCAGTATCGTTTTCACGCTGTCGATCCTTGCGCTGGCCATCGCCAGATGGAATTCAACAAACGGTCTGGGAAAAGCGATTCTGATCATCCTGCTGCTGGTCTTTCCGGTGTTTCAGCCTCTGTTTATCTATATGACTTCGATCCGCGACGCGCAGTCGGTGCAAGTGGATACCACGCTCTCTTTTGACACCACCGGAATGGAGATCAAGGTGCAGAAGCACGTGCAGAGAATCCCCTGGAAATCCTTCGTGCCCGATGAAAAGGGCGGCGGCATGGCCATCGGCAGAAAGTCCATGCTGGTCGTGGTCCCGGACCAGGTCCACGCCTATCTGCTGCCGAACAGGGTTTTTAAGTCCGATGCCGAGAAAAAAGAGCTGCTCGATTTTATGATCGATCAGCTCAAAAAGGCGGGAAAACAGTAAACGCGGGAGCAAACGGTTCCGCGGACGGATGCGGGGAAGGAGAGGGCGGTTTACTCAGTGCCCATCTCCCGGATCTGTTCCACAATATCCATATAATTCTCACAATATTTCAGGTAAAGAGGTTCCATCGCATCGTGGAACTTCTTTTTTTCTTCCCCGGAGAGAGTGAGTTCCGTGCAGCCCTGGGACAGGACGCGCGCCCGGGCTTCCTCTTCGCGGGCCGTCCAGAGCATGCGCTCATATTCGGCGGACGCCGAAGAACACTCTTGTATGATCTTCCGGTCTTCTTCGGAGAGCAGATTCCAGGTCACCGCGGAGACCATCTGCAGTTCAGGGACCCGCATATGCTCGTCGAGCAGGTAATAGGGAGCCACTTTGTCGTGCTGCATGGCGTCATAGGAGGACCAGTTGTTCTCCGCGCCGTCGGCACTGCCCTGCTGGATCGCAGAGTAGACGTCTTCATAGTTGACAGGGAGAGCTTCCGCGCCTAAAAGCCGCACCATATCTTCCATCATCTCGTTGGGCTGGACGCGGATGACCAGGTCTTTCATATCTTCTATAGAGCTGACGGGGCTCTTGAAATAGAAGTTGCGCACGCCCGCGTCATACCAGCAGAGCGGCACGATGCCGGCGTCCACGAAGGAATCCGCGACCTTTCGGCCGATCTCTCCTTCCAGGACAGCCCACATATGGTCGGCGTCCCGGTAGAGATAAGGCAGCATCAGCACGTTGGACATGCCGCTGTAGGGACTCATCGTGGACAGAGAGCAGCGGACGAAATCAATTCCCCCGAATCGGAGCTGCTCGATGGTGGACTGCTCATCCCCCAGCTCCGCGTTTGCATAGACCCGGATCTGGATGCGGCCCTGTGTGCGCTCGTTGACCAGCTGGGCGAAGCGGTAGGCACCCTGGGTCGTCGGATAGTCCTCCGTCTGGTTCTCGGCGTAGGTAAAGACATACTCGGGCACCGCGTCGCTGACGACGGATGTTTCGTTTGTGAGAAGCGGCGGCTGCGCCGCCTCGGCGGAAGGCTCCGGAGCGGGCTGCTGCGCACAGCCGGTGAGCCAGACAGACAGCAGCATTGCGGCGGCGCCGGACAGAGCGGAGACCAGTTTAAGAAAAGTCTTGTTCTTTTTCATTGTTTCTTCAAATCCCGGAAGCCGGAAGGGCTCACGCCGCGCACACGGCGGAAAACTTTCGTAAAGTAGTTGGGGTCAGGGTAGCCGACGGACCTGCCGATCTCCTTGATGCTCATGCTGCTGCCGCGCATCAGTTCTTCGGCTCTCTGCATGCGGTAATCGGTCAGATAGCTCACAAAGCTGTGGCCAAAATATTGCTTGAAGCGCTTGCAGAAATAGGCCTCTGAGTATCCGAAGTATCCGGCGATGTCCTTTACGGCTATATCTTCCATATAGTGCTGCACAATGTAGGCGCGGAACTCTTCCTGCCGCTGTTCCTCTTCCGGCTGCTCCTCCGAGACTTCCTGTGAGGATAAGGTCTGCGGGAAATCTGCCCCGCCCGAAGAATCAGCAGGCTCTGCAGTTCCCTCCTGCGGCCGGGACGCCGCGGCGTGGGCAAGCCTGATCGCCTCATCGCACGCGCTTATCAGCTCGTGATCGTCACAGGGCTTGAGGAGATAGTCGAGGGCATGGACAGTGATGGCGGCCTTTGCGTAGGAAAATTCGTCAAAGGCAGTCAGGAAAATGATACTGCACATCTTATCCTTTTTCCGGATCTGACGCGCGGCCTCCAGTCCGTCTATACCGGGCATTTCGATATCGAGGATCAGGATCTGCGGGCATTCCCGGTCATAGATCTCCAGGACCTGCCTGCCGTTCTGTGCCACCAGAATCTGACATTCCTCCGAATAGTACTTTTTGAGTTTCTTCTCCAGGACGAGGCGCTCGATCACCTCGTCGTCAGCGATCAATAATTTTAACATTTTTTAATCCTCTTGGGGAAGGGGAATCGTGACAGTGATCTGAATCCCCCGGCCGGCCTCACTGCTGATCTGAAGGGAGTCTTCTCCGTAGAGCGTAGTCAGTCTCTGGTACAGGTTTCCTATGCCGATTCCAACGTGCACGTCGGAAGGAGCGCCCGCAAGTTTATCTCTGAGACCCTGCAGGGTCTCCGGATCCATTCCGACCCCGGTATCAGCCACCTCGATGCGCAGCGCGTTATCTCTTTTTTCAGAGCGGATCGTGATCTTCCCGCCCTGCTCCTTGCGGGAGATGCCGTGGATCACCGCATTTTCGACTAAGGGCTGCAGGAGAAAAACGGGGACCTGGATGTCGCTGAGCGCCTCTGCATCCCGGTTGCCGGGCTCAGGGATCAGTTCATACTGCACGCGGTCGCCAAACCGCATTTTCTGCAGATACAGGTAGTCCCGGGAGACTTCCAGCTCCTGGGAGAGGGAGACGAACTGGTCCGTTGTGTGCAGGTTGTAGCGGAACAGGCGGGAAAGGGAGCGGATCATGCTCTCGGTGACTTCTGCCTCCTCGATCTCCGCCATCCCGGAAATGGTATTGAGTGTGTTGAACAGAAAATGCGGCTTGATCTGACTCTGCAGAAGGTCCATGCGGGCCGTCTCAAGGCGTTTTTCTGTCTCCGCGCGCTCCATAGCTTCCTTGTGGAGCTGATCTGCCAGGCGCTGGTTCTCCTCCAGCGTCTGGATACTTCTCTTGGTCGCGTGCTTCATTTTGTTGAAGGACTCAACCAGTTCTCCCAGCTCGTCTTTGTTGTCGATGGTGACATCCTCTTCCTCGAGCTGTCCCTGGGAGATGCTGCGGGAAGCGGCCGCGAGCTTCTCGACAGGGGTGACGATCGTGCCGGTGAAAAGCCCGACAAAGCTGACGGCAGCCAATATCAGGACAACGGAGACAATGACCTGGAAGTAGGGTATGGACTGCAGCAAGGGATATTTGCTGTCGTAGAGGTCACTCGCATGATCGACGGTAAGCTGTGAGACGGTGGACAGGTAACCGTTTAAATAAGTCTGCATGTCATAGACCCGATACAGGAGGTCTACGGTCTCTTTATCGGCTTCGAGCGCAGTGGCTGTGTTGTAAGAACTGCCGTAAGTCAGCATCCGGTCTCTTATGAGATCTCTCTGGTCGGAGTAGCTCTCATAAGCGTTGCGGATGCGCCAGGTCCTGGCATATCGCTCGGCGCCGATCTCTTCATAATCGTAGGGGAGCAGGAGAATGCAGCTGCGGCAGTAGCTCACAGCCTGATTGAGGGCGCTGAGATTGCCTTCGGAGGGCGTGCGCACATAGGTGCGGAAGGCGTCCACTTCGGCGCGCATAGCGTCCTGGGAAGCTTCACAGCGGGAGATCTCCTTGAGGATCTGACTGAAGTCCCCGACGGAGAAGCGCAGAGTATAAAAGTTAAATCCGGCGGCCAGGATAATGACCAGAAGAAGCAGAATGACAAACATCCGCATCTTGGAGCCGATCGAAAGGCCGAGCCAGTATTTTTTCAGTTTGGACACGACAAAACCTCTGTTGACAGGATACAGATTCGGTGCGGTGGTACTGCGGCGGAATGACTCGCCGGGCGGCTTCTGTGAGCAGAAGAGCCTTATTGCGGGTCATCAATCATTATACAGGATTATTCTATCACGGAAAAGTGCATTCCTTTTGGGGGACAGGCCGTGAAAGCAAGGACTGTATGACAGCAGAGTTAAAAATATTGACGAAATGTCCTTTAGTGTATTAAAATTGTAAACTAATAAATCACTAAAGGAGGGTGAAATGAACAATTTAGCCAAACGTATTAAAAACGTAGGGCCCGGCGCACTGGTAGCAGCTGCGTTCATCGGCCCCGGAACAGTTACTTCCTGTTCCATCTCAGGCGCGACTGCTGGTTACACACTTCTATGGGCAATGCTTCTTTCGGTTATCTCTGTTATCATCATGCAGTCCATGGCGGCCCGTCTCGGTATCGTATCCGGTATGGGACTCGGCGAGGCGCTAAGAGTAAAATTTACAAGTACAGGCGCAAGAGTACTGATCTCGATCCTGGTGATCGCGGCCGTATTCATCGGCAACATCGCTTATGAGACAGGAAACCTTACCGGTTCGATCCTGGGTATTCAGGCGGCTGTCCCCGCGACCGACAACGGGACGGCAAAGATTGTCCTTGCACTGATCCTCGGAGTGATCGCGTTCGCGCTCCTCTTCTCCGGAAGTTATCAGCGCGTGGAGAATTTCCTGACGGCACTGGTCGTGCTGATGGGCGTGATCTTCCTGGTCTGCGCGTTCGCAGCGAAGCCTGATTGGGGAGCTGTTTTCGCAGGTCTCTTCGGATTCAAAGTCCCGGACGGCGGCGACTGGATGACGGTAGCGGCTCTGATGGGAACGACGGTCGTTCCTTACAATATTTATCTGCACGCGTCTTCCGCCTCCACCAAGTGGGGAAAAACAAAGGATAAAGAAGACGCGCTCGCCAATTCGCGTTTTGACTCCGTTATCTCCATTGGTCTGGGCGGCGTCATCTCCATGGCGATCATCGTATGCGCGGCAGCGACGATCCACGCGACAGGCGGCGAGATCGCTTCCGGCTCCGATATGGCGAAAGCCCTGACGCCCCTTCTGGGCAGCTGGGCGACAGTGATCTTCGGCATCGGCCTGTTCGCGGCCGGCATCACAAGTACGCTCACAGCTCCTCTGGCAGCGGCCTTTGCCTGCTCCGGTATCCTGGGCTGGGGCGAAGACATGAAGGAAAACAGATTTAAAGTTTTCTGGATCATCGTTCTGTGCTTTGGTATTTTCGCGACCTGCACACTGGGAGCAAGCCCTACGCAGATCATCCTGTTCGCACAGGCTGCCAACGCGCTGCTTCTTCCCATTACCGGCATTCTTCTTCTGATCGTAGCCAATGACGAGGCAATCATGAAGGAGTACAAGAACAAGACATGGTTCAACGTGCTCGTTGTGATCGTCATTGCGATCTTCATCTTTATCGCCGCAAGAAATATGCGCGCGTTTATCACAGGACTGCAGAAGCTGATCAGCGGCTGAGCATGAGCAGGAAAAGCAGCGACCCGGTGACCGGGTCCTGAACACAATGTAGACTTTATGACCCGCGGCCTCCTGCTACGGGTCATATATAGTTCAAAGGGACATTACATGGATTACAAAATACTTCCTGTCGGGGACAGCGCTTTGACGATCATCTTCGGAAACGAGATCGACCCCGAGACAAGCAGGATTGTGAGAACTGCCAGAAAATATCTCACAAAGAAAAAAATCAAAGGCGTCAATGAGTACGTGCAGACCTATGCCACGCTCATGGTGCATTACCGCCCTGCCATGATCGGCTATGATGAGCTCGAAGCCAGGATTCGGACAGAACTGGCGCAGATGGATCTCGGCAGCGGCCGGATGAAGAAAAAGACGATCGTGATCCCTGTCTGTTACGGCGGGGAGTTCGGGCCTGACCTCGAGAACGTCTGCGAGCACGCGGGCCTGACCGGGGAGGAAGTGATCAGAAGGCACAGCAGCGTGGATTATCTGATCTACATGCTGGGCTTCATGCCGGGCTTCGTTTATCTGGGCGGCATGGACCGCTCGATCAGTACGCCGCGCCTGAAAAATCCCAGAGAGCGCCTGGAAAAGGGATCGGTCGGCATCGCGGGCGACCAGACGGGGATCTATCCCCTGGTCTCGCCGGGCGGCTGGCAGATCATCGGCAGAACGCCGCTGGAGCTCTACGATCAAAACAGAGAAAAACCGATTCTCTATGAAGCGGGTGAATTTATCCGCTTTGTTCCGATCACGGAGCAGGAGTTTCATGCGATCCGGAAGCAGGTCGAAGACGGAACATATGAGTATCAGTGGATCAGGGAGGGGTGACCGGTATGGCAATGCATGTGATCAATCCCGGCCCCCGCACGACTATTCAGGACAAGGGAAGGCTGGGCTACCAGAACAGCGGATTCGCGCCCAGCGGCTTTATGGACAGAGTCGCGTCCAGAATGGCCAACGTGCTGGTCGGAAATCATGACTCGGACGCGGTGGTGGAATTCTGCCTGATCGGGCCCGAGCTGTATTTTGACGAAACAGTAAATATCGCCGTGTGCGGAGGAGACTTCGGAATCGACGCGGGCGGCAAAATATACCCCGCAAACAAGGCGGTACACGTGCCGGCGGGAGTGAGAATTAAGATCACGACGGGAAAAGTCGGGATTTACGGCTCCCTGGCCGTCGGCGGCGGCCTGGACATCCCGATGGTGATGGGAAGCCGCAGCACGAACCTGCGATGCGGGATCGGCGGATTCAAGGGGAGAGCCCTCATGGCCGGCGACGTGATCGCGCTGCGCAGCCCGGAAAACGGCAGAAAGGACCTGTCCTGGCGCTGGGTGCCTCCGCGGAGGCTCGTCTCGCCGGACGACCCGGATATAACCAGGGTGCGCGTGATCGCGGGACCCCAGGAGGACATGTTCACGGCGGAAGGCATTAAGACGTTCTATGAGAGCAGCTACGTGATCACCGCGCACAGCGACCGCATGGGCTACCGGCTGTCGGGACCCAAGGTCGAGGCCAAAGGGGGCTACGACATTCTCTCGGACGGAATCGTCAACGGAAGTATCCAGATCTCGGGGGAAGGCCAGCCCATCGTGATGATGGCCGACAGGCAGACCACCGGCGGATACGCCAAAATAGCGTCCCTCATTAACGTCGATATACCGCTCTTTGCGCAGCTGCGTCCGGGACAGAAGGTGAAATTTGTCCGGTGTACGGTGCAGGAGGCGCAGGAGCTGATCCGCAAAACGGATAAGAAATGGAAAGAGCACTGCCGGATCCTGGAAAAGAGCGCGCCGGCGTGCTTCCAGGTCCTGGGGATCAGAGGGCAGGAAAACGGTGCGGGCGGCCGCTCCGGATGGAAGCACAGAGGATGGAAACGGAAGGACTGGAAAAGAGGAGGTAGTAACAGATGATTAGTGATTATAAAGATTTGACGCCGCTTCAGATGAGACATATCATCCGTGAGGGCAAGTTTACAGAGCCGACAAGCGGTCTGTGCCCGGGCTATGCCCAGGCCAATCTCATCATCCTGCGCAAGGAGCACGCCTATGACTTTCTGCTGTTCGCACAGCGCAATCCCAAGGCCTGCCCCGTGCTGGAAGTTCTCGACACGGGCAGCCGCTTTACCAGATTTGTGGCGCAGGACTGCGATATCGCCAAGGATTTCCCCAAGTACAGGATCTATGAGAAAGGCGTATGCACCGGCGAGTACACCGACGTCGAGCAGTTCTGGAGCGACGATCTGGTTGGCTTTCTGATCGGATGCTCCTTCAGCTTCGAGTCCGAGATGATCGAGGCGGGGATCGAGATGCGCCACAACACAATGGGCCGCAATGTTCCCATGTACATTACAGGAATCGACACAGTGCCGGCAGGCGTCTTCTCGGGCAAGATGGTCGTCTCCATGCGGCCGGTGCCCCCGCAGCAGGTCGTGAAGGCGGTGACGGTCACCGCGCAGCTCCCCAAAGTACACGGAAGCCCAATCCATATCGGCGACCCTTCCGTGATCGGTATTAAGGATATAAACCATCCGGAATTCGGCGACCCCGTGGAGATCAAAGAAGGAGAGGTCACTATGTTTTGGCCCTGCGGCGTGACGCCTCAGTCGGTCGTGATGAACGTCAAACCGGATTTCGCCATCACGCACGCGCCGGGTCATATGCTGCTGCTCGATATCAAAAATGTGGACTTGAAGGAATAAGGTGACAAGATGGCAAAGATTGATCTGAACTGTGACCTGGGAGAGAGCTTCGGCGCCTATACCATGGGAATGGACGACAAGGTGATCCCGCTGATCTCCTCCTGCAATATCGCCTGCGGCTATCACGCCTCAGACCCCCTTGTGATGCAGAAGACGGTCGCGATGGCGGCGCAGGCCGGCATCGGGATCGGCGCCCACCCGGGCTTTCCGGACCTGATGGGCTTCGGGCGCAGAAACATGACGGTATCGCCCGCCGAGGCAGCCGCCTATATCACTTATCAGCTGGGAGCGCTCTACGCCTTCGCAAAGTCGGCGTGCGTGCCGCTGCAGCACGTCAAGCCTCACGGCGCGCTGTACAATATGGCCGGAAAAGATTACAAGCTGGCGCTGGCCATCGCCAAAGCCGTGCAGGCTTTTGACCCGTCCCTGATCCTGATGGGACTGGCGGGGAGCGAGAGCGTAAAGGCGGCGCAGGATATCGGACTTCCCGTGGCGAGAGAGGTGTTCGCGGACAGAGCTTATATGCCGGACGGAAGCCTTGTGCCCAGAAGCAGGGAAGGGGCCGTCATCCACGATGAAGAAGTGGCCATCAGCCGCGTAGTACGCATGGTGAAAGAGCACAGAGTGACGGCGATCGACGGAACTGAGATCGAGATCGTACCGGATTCGATCTGCGTGCACGGCGACAACGAAAAGGCGCTGACCTTCGTGACGCAGATCCGCAGCGCGCTCGCCGCGGAGGGCGTGGAGATCGCGCCGCTGGCGGAAGTGGTGAAGTGACTTTGGCGTGAAGCTACATCAGATGACTGACAATGATCCAGATTCCTCCGACGCCGACAAAGGCATAGATAACTTTCCCGAAAACGGAAGAAGGAATCCTGTCATGGATCACAAGTCCGAGGAGCGTCCCGGCCAGCATGGCGACGATACCGGCGCCGACCATCGGCAGATCCGCCATGTCGAGCCGGCCGAGGAAAAGACTGATCAAAAGAACTACAATATTGTTTACACAGAGGAATGCCTGGATCGTTGCCAGGTATTCCTTTTTATTTTTGGTGGCGGGAAGCAGGTAGAGCGCCGCAGTGGGACCGCCGGAGGCGAAGAGGCCGTAACAGACGCCGCAGATCACGCCCAGAATTGTTCCTGAGACCGGGTTGGGAGTAATGTGGATCTTGTCTGAGAATACGAAGAAAAAGATGGAAACGGCAACGAACATGATGCCAAGAAGCAGGTACATTATATCGGAGCTGACCTTGGCAGAGAGGAGGTTTACGATTCCGCAGATGACTGCGGTAGGAATCAGGAAAGGGAGCATGACAGCCCATTGAATGGAATCTCTGTATTTGAAGGAAATATAGAGTGTGCTGATCGTCACCATGACGATGGACAGCCCCATGGCTTTGCTGTACTCCATGATCAGCGGCAGAAAACCCATGGTGATCATGGTGGTGCCGAAGCCCAGCGCGCTCTGCACGCAGGAGCCGGCGGTGGTGACGATCATTACGAAAAGAAGTGTTGAGAGCATCTTTATCTCCTTCATGAGAGACATATTGACGATATACCATGTAAATATACCACAAAAAACTGCGCATTACTATTTCTGCAAAACGCCGGTCAGTCAACTGACAGTTCATTGCCTGCGAAATTAAGGTGAGATATCTTTACTATAAAACAATGGAAACAGTGTCGAAATGTCTGAAGGAGGTGCAGGGATGGTCAGAACAGATTCAGTCGTCAAGGGAAAAGAGATAAAGATGCAGGAGGATAAAGCAGAAGATTTCAAATGGAACATTGATGGAGAGGGAACGTTGACGGTTACGGGAACAGGAAGGATGCCCGATCTGGGAGGCAGAAATCACGCGCAGTCCCTGTGGGAGGACATAAAAGAGACGATCAGAAAGGTGGAGATCGGCGAAGGCATCACGGAGATCGGACTCAGGAACTTTGAGGGATGTATAAACCTTACGGAAGCGTACTTGCCGGCAACTCTTACGAGGATCCGCGCATACGCGTTCCGCGGCTGTACCGCTCTTAAGAAGGTGGAAGCGGGCGGCAAAGAGTTCAGATATATTTATGATAAGCCGGTAAAGGAGGACGCAGAAAACAAAAGAAAACTGAAGAGAGACAGTGAAGAGGTCAGAGAACCTGAAGTGATCTTCGGTGACAGAGCCTTCGACGGAGTGCCTTGGGCGGTGCAGCACTTTGGGGAGTTTTACTGCCGGGACGGCATTCTGTACATCTGCTTCTCCGGACGGGATGAGATCATGGTCCCGGAAGGAGTTCACACGATCGCGAAACTGTCTTTCCGCAATGTCCGCGCAAAGAAACTGATCCTGCCCGAATCAGTGAACAGGATTGAAGATTACGCGTTTGGAGGCGCGCGGTTTGACAAAGTATTGATGCCGGACGGGATGAACTATCTTTTGACCGGCGATTACTACGGGAGTATTTTGGAAGCGGCCGGGTGCAGCGAGCCCGCAGAAAGGAGACCAAGATTCCTAAAAGTGCCGTTCTTGTATGAACTGGCGCTCCAGAAAACTAAATATAAAGGTTACAGGAAATTCTTAATCCGCGAAAAGAAGAAAACGGACGGGGAAGGAACTTGGGGGAGGAAACTTATTGATGTCAGCGCCTCTCTGAGAAGAAGGCTTAAGAAAGGCGGCGTATTGATCGGGATCCGCTGGGACGAGCAGCACAGAGTGCAGAGTGTGAAGTCTTTCGTGTGGCTGGAGGACGACGGTACGTACAAAGATCCTGTTATCGATGAGTATCTCATGTATCCGGTTCGTCTTGAAAACGGCAGCATAGAACCTTACAGAGACTCCACGACATATCAGGAAACAGATCAGCTGGAGTACGGGTTTGGAGATATGAATGCGGAGAAGCTCATGAAAATGGGAGCGATCCGATATCCGCAGCCGGGGACTGAAGAGGAGTGGTTCTGGTCCGAAGACAAGCTCAATTTCGAAGGACCTGTTGAAATAGAATTGCTTGAGCTGTGGATGAAGGACCATCCGGACTATTCGATCGACTCGATGGAAGAAAACAGGGAGAAAGACCGTTTCAGACTGTTTGTTGACGTCTGATCCGGCAGAGAGCGGATAGTAATTCCGTATCATGGCAATAATGATGGGCGCAGACGCAGTGATCCCGGCGTCTGTGCCCATTTTGCGCAAAAATGATACAGATTCAAAATGATTCAGATTCAAAATGATTCAGATTCTTTTGTATTTCTGCAGAAATACCCGAAGCTGCATTATGCCCGTGATGTCAATCGAAGGACTCTTGCTCTTCAAGCTCTGCGCGACCGTCTCCGGATCAAGATCTTCTGTGAGTTCTGACAGAAGAGCGTCTGCCAGCTGAATGGCTTCCCGGAGCATTCCGGCGTCTCGATACATTTCGACCAGATGGAATCTGTCGCGATTGGAGAAGAAAGCAGGGGGAGAGTTCTGATCCCTGCTTTTATTTACGAGATCTTTCTGTAAGTCAATGGCATGAGAATACTCCCTGCCCTTTTCAAATAAGGCAATGAGACCCCGCATGGTCTTGAGAGTGGAAGGATCCGACGGGCCTGACACAGAGGTCTTGAGCGCCAGCAGCCGGTAATAATGGGACCGGGCCCTTTCGAAGAGATTCTCAGATACATGAAGTGAACCGGAGGAATATTTTGACAAAGCGTTGCAGAGCTTTTCATAGCGCTCAACAGCTTCTGCACTTTGGCTGCCATGGATCCTTTGGGCCAGGTCCAGCTCCTCTTCGCGTATTCTGATCTCTTCCTCCGGCGGGCCTGTGTGCACCAGGTTGAAAGCGAGATTGGAGAGGCAGACCAGGGTTCTGTTTGTATTCTCCGGGTGATATTTTCTGTTCAGGGCAAGCGCTCTCTCGGAGTACTGTCTGGCTTTGGCGTAGCGTTCGCAGTAGTAAGAGGCATAGTCGAGGCGCATCAGATAGAAGATGATATCATTTGAGCTCTCCCCTTCCGTCTTGAGAGCATATTCATACAACTTTTCATCATAGAAGATCTCCTCGCGGTAAAGCTTCAGGCTGCGCAGCACAAAGGAGGATACAAGCCAGATCGTTGAGGCGTCAAAGTTTTCCGCCGCCGAGAAATAATCCGCGATCACCGCCGCTCTTCTGATCAGCGGGTAAGCGGATACAGGCATTTGTTTCTCGTTCAGAACATAGGCCACAGAGGCAAGGGCGCCCGGAAGACGTTTGTTTTTCCAATCCTTATAGTTTTCAAGGCGCGCCTTAAACTTTTCAATCAGGGTATCACATTCTTCACCGTTTTTATAAAGGGTAAAGATATAGTCGGACAGCGATTCCAGGGTGACAGGGTTCCGCGCGCCGAACGCTGATTCGGCGTACTGCCAGGATTCGTATGCTTTTTTGACTGTTTCTGCAGACATAGAGATTCCTCATCAGTCGACAAAAGGATGCGGGACTTCTCCGAGAAGAATCCTGCGCATCAGGTCATTGACAGAGAAGATCCGGTAGTCGGTGGAAGAACGCTCCGCCATGGCAACCGGCCGATATCCCTTGAATGCTTCGTACATGTCTATATCGGCAAGCTGTGAGATGAAGGGATACTGGCGGGCGTGCATGATCAGGGCCTCCCCCTTCTCTTTATTGAAGCGCTGCAGTTCCGAAACAGAGACCAGAGGGCGCTTCTCCTGGTTCGCCGTGACAATATCCCCGCACAGGCTGCTGATCTCCTGCAGAAGATCCAATTCCTTGGAAGTCAGGAAGACCCAGTTGTCGCAGTTTCCTTTGATCGTGTCGGCGTCTTCTCCGTAGCGGCCCACCAGCTGGTGCTTGCTCTGCGCGACCAGAAAATAGCGCATGTTCCGGCTTCTGGCTGCGGAGATCATGGACGGCATGTCCGGGATCCTGGGAATGTTGCAGAATTCATCCAGCACGAAATTGACCCTGACGGGGAGAGCGCCGCTCTCCTCTTTCTGCGCCTCGCGGATCAGGATCTCATAGGCCTGCTTGATAAAAGTGGTAACGAGGAAGTGAAGCGTTGTCTTTTCATCCGGAACGATGATGTAGAGGGCGGTCTTCTCCCTGCCGATCCGGGTGAGGTCCACCGTGTTGCCGGAGAGCATAGTGGCCAGCTTCTTCTGCGTGTTGAAGACGCGGATCATGCCAAAGAGCGAAATATAAATACTCTGGCGGGTCTTTTCAGCGCCGGTGAAGACGTTCTTGTAGTTCATGCCGGCGATCGTATATTCACTCATCGGCTCAGAGAGCTCCTGCAGTCTGTTTTCCAGATCAAGAGAGCACAGACGGGAGAGGCTGATGACATTCGCCTCCTCTTCCGAGGCGCATTCCATGAGGAGCATCAGATTTGCGATCGCGAAGGAGGCGGCCATTTCCGGCCAGAACACATCCTTTGTGCGCTCTAATTGAGGAGCGGCAAGGGTCTGCACAAAATCATTCAGCATGGAGACGGCTTCTTCCTGCCGGCCGGAATGATACAGCTTATAAGGAACATGCAGCGGGTTCCACAGATCGCCTTTTCCGATATCGCGGAAATTGAGGACGACGGTTTTGTAACCGTTTGCTTTGGCCAGTCCCGAGGTTTTTCTGTACAGTTCTCCCTTGGGATCCGTTGCGATAAAGGATTCTCCGGCCTTTATGAACATGCCCAGCATAGGCATGCAGAACAGGCGTGTCTTTTTGGATCCGGTCGCGCCGAAAATAAGAGTATGCGTGTCACTGCCGTCGACATAGGCTTCTCTGGCGTTTGACATAAGGGGCAGCCCCGCCGTGGGGTAATGATCGTCGCTGAGCCGGATGAACGTGCTGTTGTCCTGGATCTCACCGGGGGAAGCCCAGCGGGTCTCCTGATTTGTCTTCACATAGCGCTTATATCTGTAGTTTTCCAATTTCAGACCTCCTTCTTACGATTATGCAAAACCGATTCTCTTCCTGACTTTCTGCAGGGTCCTCTGAATGTAGGGGCTGTCCTTGGAGAAAGTCTGCAGATCTGCGGCGGTAAGCGTCATGGCGCTCATATTTTCCCTCGCGTAGAGTTCGTAAATGATATCGCTTCCGAAGAGGTCCACCGCGCCGGCCGAGTCAAAATAGCGATTCCCGCGCAGTATGTCGATGGACTCGGAGAGAAGCTCTCTTGCACTGTCATCGAGAGCGAAACCGTAGTCTGCTAAAAGCTCCTCGATCTCGCTGACGTAAGTAGGGGTAGAAGCTCTGTGCAGCGTGATCCGTTCGATTCGCAGAAACATGGAGAGTATCGATTCCATGGCGTCTGCCTTGCCTTCATTTTTTGTAGAGACAGAGAGGATGATCAGCCATTTATGGGTATTCTCCGAGAGATAATCCATCAGATCGATAAAGTGGTGTTCCTCCTGGTGACCCAGCCAATAGTCAAGTTTGATGTGGACAATGCCCCGGAATTCATTTCTGTAGCCCGCGCAGTCGCTGATTCCGTCAATGAGGCGCTTAAGCTCCCCAAAGCCCGTTCCCGGCGGACAGTAATTCATCATAAACTCAAAATAGGGGACGTCACCGCTAAAATCCATAAGGTTTTTCTGCGTGATCAGATAGGAAGACAAGGTATCTATCATCCTTGAGAGCATTGTATCGCTTTGGGAGACTACGAAGAGATCCGGGAGCAGTACAGGTCCGTTGACAGGAAGAGTCTTGAGATTGGAGGAGAGGACCGCCCATTTGCGGACCAGGCGGTCAAGTCCGCGGGCACCGTCAAAATTGATCAGTTTGTCATAGTAAGGGTTCATACAGCCTCCTTTTTTAATATCGACGGTATTGTCACAATAATAAATATCATGTCTAAAGGATAGCACATACCGGGAGAATAAACTGTTGAATATGCAACTGTGTCCCATATTTTATCCAAAGGTTGTGATAAAAATATGCAATAGTGGTACAATATGACAGTAAAGATTTCAATCTTTTGGAAGATAACGAAAACGGAGGTATTAAGTATGGATATGAATTGCGCTTATTGTGCAAAGGGCGAACTGGTTGCAAAGTTTGGATATGAAATATGTGAACTCCCTGCCAGCACAGTCTATCTCTTCAAGGAGCAGTCTCATCCCGGCCGCGTGATCGTTGCCAGCAAGCATCACGTTTCCGAAATGATCGAACTTTCCGAGGCAGACAGGGCGGCTTTCATCGAGGACGTCGTTACGACGGCGAACGCGATCCACAAGGCGTTCCATCCCGACAAACTTAACTATGGCATGTACGGCGACACAGGCCACCATCTTCACATGCACCTTGTCCCCAAGTACAAAGACGAGTTCGAGTGGGGCGGAACTTTTGCGATGGATCCGGGTCTCAAGAAACTTGACGAAGCGCAGTGCGAGGAAGTCGCGGCGAAGCTTCGCGCAGCGATTAAAGGCTGATAAGCGGGAGGAACCGTTTTCTGCTGAAGAATCGGACGCCGCGCGCGGCGCGGTGATCACTTTGAAAACAGTTAAGGCCGGTCGCGAGACCGGCCTTTAACTCAGAGAGGGGAAAGAAATGCAGCTGAGTGAAGAATTATCGCAGAATTATACGACGATTCTGAAGGAGGAGCTTGTCGCGGCGATGGGATGTACGGAGCCGATCGCTATTGCTTACGCCGCTGCGAAAGCTTATAAGGAATTGGGCGTGATGCCGGACCACATCCGGATCACCTGCTCGGGAAATATTATCAAAAACGTGAAGGGCGTCACCGTGCCCAATTCCGGAGGAATGAAGGGAATCGAGGCGGCAGCGGTGCTCGGCGTCGTGGGCGGAAACCCCGACAAGATGCTGGAAGTCATCGCGGACGCAGATGATGAAGCCCGCAAAAAGACGCGGGAACTGGTGGAAGCCGGAATCTGCGACGTGGCACTGGCTGAAGATGTGCCCAACCTGTACATCAAGGCAGAGATGTGGAATGAGGATCACAAGGCCTCCGTCACGATCGAAGAACACCACACGGATATCACGGAGATCGAGAAGGACGGAAAGACCATCTTCATAGCGGAGAAGACTTCCGCGCATGAGGAAGACGACAAGCCCAAAGGAGACCGGAACAAGATGACACTGCAGGGGATCCTTGACTACGCGACCACTGTGGACCTCTCCGAAGTGGAGGAAGTTCTCGAGCGCCAGGTGACCTGCAACACGGCGATCTCCCAGGAAGGACTTGACAATCCCTGGGGAGCCAGAGTCGGAAAGACCATACTGGAGAACTGGAGCGACGACGTCAAGTGCTGCGCCTGCGCGCGCGCCGCGGCTGGCTCCGACGCCCGTATGAGCGGATGTCCCATGCCGGTCATCATCAATTCCGGAAGTGGGAACCAGGGAATCACGGTCACGCTGCCCATCGTGACCTACGCAGAGCGCTGGCACCTGTCCAAGGAGAAGATGTACAGATGCCTTCTGGTCTCCAATCTGGTATCCATCTACATCAAGCACTACATCGGATCGCTGTCCGCTTTCTGCGGCGCGGTGAGCGCAGCCTGCGGAGCGGGCGCCGGGATCACCTACATGTCCGGCGGAACTTATGAGCAGATCGGCGGAACGATCACAAACACGCTCGGAAATGTCGGCGGAATCGTCTGTGACGGCGCAAAGCCCAGTTGCGCCGCCAAAATAGCGTCCTCCGTTCACGCGGCTCTCCTGGCCCACTATATGAGCGTCAGCCAGAAAGAATTCCGCGGCGGTGAAGGCTTCGTCGAGAGCGATGTAGAACAGACCATCAAGAATATGGGATACATCGGCAAGGTCGGCATGAAGGAGACCGATAAGGAGATCCTCAATGTCATGATCGACAAGGTGGACGTGAATTCCTGCCTGTGACGGACGGCCGATTTACGGCAAAGAAGTCCGCAGTGCGGGTTTTCATATAGAAACAAATAAAAAGAGGGGAAACAGGAAATGAAAAAAGAGAGTTTTACAAGCAGTTTGCCATTCAGACTTCTGGCCGCGCTGGCCGTAGGTATCGGCGCAGGCCTGATCCTGAGTGCCATGGATGGAAGCGGCATCGCGACAGCGCTGCTCAACATCATTGTCACAGTTAAGTTCATAGCCAGCCAGTTCATCAATTTCTGCGTGCCGCTGATCATCATCGGATTCATCGCGCCTTCGATCACAAGGCTCGGCAACAATGCCTCCCGCATGCTGATCGTTGCGCTCTGCATCGCGTATATTTCGTCGATCGGCGCGGCGTTCTTCGCGACAGGGGCGGGCTTCACTATTTTGCCTTTCCTTCATATCAGCCCTGAGGTGGACGGACTTAAGGAACTGCCTCCGGTCGTGTTCGAGCTGACCATCCCGCAGATCATGCCCGTCATGTCGGCACTGTTCTTCTCCGTGCTGGTAGGTCTGTCCGCGGCATGGAACGGCAGCAGACTGGTCACCAATATTCTGGAGGAATTCCAGCAGATCGTGCTGAGCATTGTCACAAGATTCGTCATTCCGGTACTGCCGATCCTGATCGGCTGCACATTCTGCACACTGGCCTATGAAGGAACGATCACGAAGCAGCTTCCTATCTTCCTGATCATCATTGTGATCGTCATGATCGGCCACTACATCTGGCTGGCGCTTCTGTACGGCATTGCAGGTGCCTATTCCGGAAAGAACCCGTTTGATATCATAAAGAATTACGGCCCCGCATACATGACGGCGGTCGGAACCATGTCCAGCGCGGCTACACTGTCTGTGGCACTGGACTGCGCGAGAAAGTCTGAGCCTCCGCTCCGCGATGACCTGGTGAGCTTCGGCATTCCGCTTTTCGCTAACATTCATCTGTGCGGATCCGTTATGACAGAGACGTTCTTCGTCATGGCAGTATCCAAGATGCTCTACGGCGAATTCCCGTCTCCCGGAAAGATGATCCTGTTCTGCCTGCTTCTGGGCGTCTTCGCGATCGGCGCGCCCGGCGTTCCCGGCGGAACCGTCATGGCTTCCCTGGGCCTGATCACCGGCGTTCTCGGCTTCGATGAGAACGGCACGGCGCTGATGCTGACCATCTTCGCTCTGCAGGATTCCTTCGGAACAGCCTGCAATGTCACAGGCGACGGCGCGCTGACTCTGTTCCTCACCGGATATGCGGAGAAGCACGGTATTGCGGAAGTGAAGCCGGAAGACAGTCTGGAGTAAAACTGCATCGCGGCATTGAACGAGAGCTGCCACATTTGTCATGCGACTACCTGAAATGAGTGTTGAAAATCCGGCCGGAAGGCCGGATTTTCAACTCACACTTTCGGAAGCTTCGCACGGAAAACGTCGAGTTCCTCATCGGTCGGGACGTAGTCCGTCATCAGGCCGTCATGATATTTCTCATAAGCGACCATGTCGAAGTAACCGGTACCGGTGAGGCCAAAGACGATGTTCTTGGCTTCACCGGTCTCTTTGCACTTAATGGCCTCGTCGATGGCGACGCGGATCGCATGGGAACTCTCAGGTGCCGGCAGGATTCCTTCGACGCGGGCGAACATCTCGGCCGCCTCGAAGACGTCGGTCTGCTTGACCGAGACAGCTTCCATAAGGCCGTCGTCGTAGAGCTGGGAGAGAACGGGGCTCATGCCGTGATAGCGCAGGCCGCCTGCGTGGTTAGGCGCAGGGATGAAATCGCTGCCCAGCGTGTACATCTTGGCGAGAGGGCAGACCATACCGGTGTCGCAGAAGTCATAGGCGTAAACGCCGCGGGTGAAGCTGGGGCAGGAAGCCGGCTCAACGGCAATGATGCGGTAGTCCGCCTCACCGCGCAGCTTTTCGCCCATGAAAGGAGCGATGAGGCCGCCCAGGTTGGAGCCGCCGCCGGCGCAGCCGATAATCATGTCGGCCTTGATGCCGTATTTATCGAGCGCCGCCTTGGTCTCGAGACCGATGACGGACTGGTGCAGAAGGACCTGATTGAGTACGGACCCGAGCACGTAACGGTAACCGGGATTGGTGACCGCGACTTCCACTGCCTCGGAGATCGCGCAGCCCAGAGAACCGGTTGTGCCGGGGTGCTCGGCGAGGATCTTACGGCCGACCTGCGTCGTGTAGGACGGGGAAGGAGTCACGGAAGCACCGTAGGTGCGCATAACTTCGCGGCGGAAGGGTTTCTGTTCATAGCTCACCTTGACCATGTAGACTTTGCAATCGAGGTCAAAATAGGAGCAGGCCATCGACAGTGCTGTGCCCCACTGACCGGCGCCGGTTTCGGTCGTGACACCTTTGAGGCCCTGTTTCTTGGCGTAATAAGCCTGAGGAACCGCAGAGTTGAGCTTGTGGCTTCCGCTCGTGTTGTTGCCCTCGAACTTGTAATAAATATGTGCGGGAGTCTGCAGCTTCTTCTCAAGACAGTATGCGCGCACCAGCGGTGACGGGCGGTACATCTTGTAGAAGTTCTGGATCTCTTCCGGGATCGCAATATAGGGATTCTCGTTATCGAGTTCCTGGGCCACCAGTTCTTCGCAGAAAACGGCGCTGAGTTCCTGGGCCGTCATGGGCTGGAGTGTACCGGGGTTGAGAAGGGGAGCGGGCTTGTTCTTCATATCTGCCCTGACGTTGTACCATGTCTTGGGAATCTCGTTCTCAGAAAGATAGATCTTATAGGGAATCTTCTGATTGTTGTTTGCCATGGTTTTTCTCCTTTCGCATTGCAATTTTTGGCGCGCGGCGCCGGTAATTTAGTATGCTCGGGACAAGACAAAGACCCTGTCCCAGTGTATTTGCTGGGACAGGGTCTGAAAATTCGATCCTGCGGTGCCACCCGGCTTGACGTGATACCACGCCCACTTAACGCATACTGACATATGCTGACTTTGTTTACGAAGTGTCTGCTCCGTCTCGCATACTCCCGAATTCAAGCTTAAATCCGGTTTCTGTTCGCCCTCAGAAGTCCATTCGATTCTCGTGTCACACTGCAATCCCACCGCCTGCAGCTCTCTGTGGAAACATTGGAAGAACCTACTCACTCTTCTTCAACAGTTTAATACTTTATATCATTAAATCAAAATGGTGTCAACGATTTTTTGAGATGCTGGTTTTGGTCGCGATTCCTGAGTGATGAATGACTACAAAAATGGTAAAATATATACAATGAACTGCAGACTGTTTTCAGGACAGGAGGCCATTATGTTTGGTAAGAAACTATACCGTTCTGATATGATCAATTGCGCATTATGCCATAATGCGCCGTGCAGCGCAGCCTGCTGCAAGCTGGACCCGGCAGTGCTTCTCAGAAGTATATGGTTTGATAATGAAAATACGGCGGCCGGTATTTTGCCGGACGAGAATCCATGCGCAGGATGCTCTGCACCGTGTGAAGAGGCATGTGTGCGCCCGCATCAGGTACCGATCCGGAATCTGATCGGGCGGCTGTATGAGGAAGTGAAGCCGGAGCTGGAGATTGCAATGCCGGAGAACGAAGAGAGGCTGCGCACGCAGTTGTGCGGGATACCTCTGGAGAACCCTTTCCTGCTCTCGTCGTCGGTCGTGGCGAGCACTTATGATATGTGCGCCAGGGCTTTTGAGGCAGGCTGGGCAGGAGCGGCGTTCAAGACGATCTGCTCTCTGGAAATCCATGAGGCGTCGCCCCGGTATTCGGCGATCAACGGCGACAACGGCGGCATTATCGGCTTTAAGAATGTGGAGCAGCTCTCCGACCACAGCGTGGAAGAGAATATGGAGATCTTCCGCCGCCTGAAGGCGAACTATCCGACCAAGTTCATTCTGGCGTCGATCATGGGAACGGACGACGAGGACTGGGAGCGCCTGGCGCGCCTGTGTGAGGAGAATGGGGCAGACGCCATCGAGCTCAATTTCTCATGCCCCAATATGGCGGAAGGCGGCCTGGGCTCGGATATCGGGCAGGTGCCGGAGCTGGTGGAGAGATTTACGGCGGCGGCCCGCCGCGGCGCGAAGATCCCGATCCTTGCAAAGCTCACGCCCAACGTCGACCGGATGAGCCCTGCCGCGGAAGCGGCAAAGCGCGGAGGGGCGGACGGAATCGCCGCGATCAACACGATCAAGAGCATTATCGGGGTCAATCCCCACACGTATGTCTCGGCGCCGGCGGTGCACGGGATGTCCGCCGTGGGCGGATACAGCGGCAACGCCGTAAAGCCGATCGCACTGCGGTTTATCGCGGAGATGGGGCACAATCCCGAACTGGCGGACATGCATCTGAGCGCCATGGGCGGTATCGAGTGCTGGTCGGACGCGCTGGAGTTCATCATGATGGGCGCGGGAAGCGTACAGGTCACTACGGCCGTCATGCAGTACGGGTACCGGATCATTGACGACCTGAAGTCGGGCCTGAATTACTATCTTGCGGCGAAGGGCCTGGACAATGTCTTCCGAGTGAAGGGAGTAGGACTGGAGGTCGTCAGCGACACGACGGACGTCCTGGAGAGAGACACGATCGTCTATCCCAAATTCAACATGAAGAAATGCATCGGATGCGGGCGCTGTGAGATCTCCTGCGCGGACGGAGGGCATCAGGCGATCACCCTCTCGCCGGAGCGCAGGCCGCAGATGAATGCGGCCAAATGCGTCGGATGTCACCTGTGCGTGCTGGTATGTCCGCAGAGGGCGATCAAATCCAGCGGCAGGAGAATAGTGAAAAAGACATGAGAGATATGACAAAGGGCGAGCCCTACGGACATCTGTGGCGCTACGCTTTGCCGCTGCTTCTGGGAAACTGGCTGCAGCTTGCCTATAACGCGGTGGATTCGATCATCGCGGGCCGCTTTATCGGCCAAAACGCCCTGGCTGCGGAGGGAATCGCAGCTCCGGTGATGAACCTGGTGATCCTGGCGATCAGCGGGACGTGCATAGGGGCGGGCGTTCTCATGAGCGAGTACTTCGGGGCAAAAAATTACGGGAAACTGAAAAAGACCATGTCCACCATGCTGCTGTGCGGCGCGGCCGTGTGCCTGGTCACTGCAGGGCTGGGCTTTATTCTGACGCCGCAGATCCTCCGTTTTATGGAGGTGCCGGACGAGATCTTTGCCATCACGGTGATCTATATGCGGATCACGTTTCTGGGGGCGCCCTTCACCTTCTTCTACAATGCCATCGCGGCGGGAATGAAGAGCGTGGGCGACTCCAAGACGCCGCTCAAGTTCCTGATGTTCTCGGCGCTCCTCAACGCCGGATTAGACCTGATCTTCCTGGGACTTCTGGGATTCGGGATCGTATGCAGCGCGGTCACGACGGTCGTCGCGGAGACGGTCTCCGCGGGCCTTGCGGCTTACTATATGGCGACCAGGGAGCCTGTGCTGAGCCCCTTCGGGAGCCGGTGGAGCATAGACGGCGATATTTTGGCGGATATTCTCAGGTACGGACTGCCGAGCGCGCTGCAGCAGACCATCCAGCCCGTGTGCAAGGTCCTCATCCAGGGGCAGGTCAACGCGCTGGGAGTCAGCAGCATCGCGGCTTTCAACGCGGTGACCAGAGTGGATGATTTCGCCTGCATTCCCGAGCAGGGGATCGGCGCGTCGATCTCGACGTTCGTGGCGCAGAACCGGGGCGCGGGCCGAAAGGACCGGATCCGGCCGGGCTACAGGGCGGGCGTCACGCTGGGACTGATGTATTACGTGGTCATCTGCGCGGTGGGGCTATTCCTGCGAAGGCCCATCGTGAGCATGTTCGTGACGGGGAGCGGCGCGGACGAAGTGGTGCGCCTGGGAAGCGAGTACCTGCGCGTGATGGCGTTCTTCTATCTGTGGCCGGCTCTGACCAACGCCGTGCAGGGATTTTTCAGAGGAATGGGAAAGATGTTTACCACCGTGATCTTCACGTTCGTGCAGGCCTCGATCCGCACCGTGAGCACGATGATCCTGGCTCCCCGGATGGGAATCGTCGGCATCGCTTATTCCTGCATGATCGGGTGGTCGGTCATGCTTTTCTTCGAGACCATTTACTATTTCATCACCTGCAAAAAGCTGGGGCTTCCCCGGAAGGAGGAACAAGTTGACGGCGCTGTTTGAGCAAAATATAGTCGGTGAGAGGAAGATCATCGATTTCCACACGCACCCGTACAGAAAGCGCGGCGAGTTCATGGGCATGTACGGCGAGAGCTTTTATCTGGAGCCGGCTTGAACGCCTATTTACCTTGCGGTACAATGGGTAAATCAGGAGGTTACAAGTATGATTTCGACAAAAGGACGCTATGCGATCAGGGTAATGATCGACCTGGCAGAACATGAAGACGGAAATTACATCCCGCTCAAGGAAATCGCGGCGCGGCAGCAGATCTCCAAGAAGTATCTGGAGATTCTTGTGAAGGAGCTGGTAAAAGGCGGCTTTGTCGTGGGCGCCAGCGGCAAAGGCGGCGGCTACAAGCTGTGCAGAAAGCCGGAGGACTATTATGTCGGCGAGATCATCGAGCTCATGGAAGGGCCGCTCGCCACGGTGGCCTGCCTGCTTCCGGAGGCAAAAGAGTGCCCCAGGGCAGCTTCCTGCCAGACGCTCCCCATGTGGGAGGAGTATGACAAGATGGTGCACGACTTCTTCTACTCGAGGAAGCTCAGTGACCTGGTGGAGGAGAGTAAGAGAGCCTGAGTGCGCGCCGCGGGAACGCGCGGCGGCGCGCAGGGATCCGGGGTAAAGGGGAACTAATGAAAAAGGTCTTTTTCTACGGAGATTCCAACACATTCGGATATGACCCTTCGGGAATGACGGGCGGAAGGTATCCCAGGCGCAGCCGGTGGACGACGATCCTGGCCGAGAGTCTTGCGGGAGAATGGGACGTGGCGCGGGACGGCATGCCTGGCAGGATGATCCCCGACGCGGGGAAAGGACTGACCTACGTGATCGACGCCCTAAAGGCGGAGAGGCCCATGGACCTGTTTGCGGTGATGCTGGGGACCAACGATCTTTTGACAATGCGCAGACCGGACGCCTCAAAAGTGGCGGCAAAGATGGAAAACCTGATCGCCGCCGCACAGAACGCGCTGGATGCGGAGATCCTGCTGATCGCCCCGATGCAGATCCGCTTCACGGATCCGTCCTGCACAGACCCTTTTGTGCGGGGGAGCGAGGCCTACGCGCAGGGGTGCCTGGAGGAGAGCCGGCTTCTGGCGCGGTATTACGAGGAGATCGCGCGCAGGCGCGGCGCATATTTTGCGGACGCGTCCTCGTGGGAGACGGAACTGGCTTTTGACGGCGTACATCTGACAGAGAGAGGGAATGCTCTTTTTGCAAAGGAAATGGAAAAGGTACTCAGGGAGATCGGCGCGGCAGGGCGGATCGCGCCTTGAGTCTTAAATGGCGGAAAGAGAGAAAGAGGGAGAGATACGATGAGAGGAATGGAAGGCTATATGAAAGGCGTCAATCTGGGAGGCTGGCTTTCCCAGTTTGATGAGGGCACAGAGGAACACTTTAACACATTTATCACGGAAGCGGATATTCGCCGCATCGCGGGCCTTGGGCTCGACCACGTGCGCGTGCCGGTGGACTACACGGTGATCGAGACCGAAGAGGGAGAGCCGATCGAGGCGGGGTACCGCCACATCGACGACTGCGTCCGCTGGTGCAGGGCAAACGGGCTGCACATGATCCTGGACATCCACAAGACATTCGGCTATTCCTTTGACCCGCTCGACAAGGACGACAAGACCATTTTCTTTACGGATCCGGGCAGGCAGAAGCGGTTCCTCGACATGTGGAGGACCATCGCGAAGCGCTATAGCGCGGACACGGACGTCGTGGCTTATGAGCTCCTCAACGAGATCGTGGCGGTCGAGGTCAGAAACCTGTGGAACGGCATCGCCCTGCGCGCCGTCAGCGCGATCCGGGAATTTGCGCCGGACACCTGGGTCATTTTCGGCGGCGTCAATTACAATGCGGTGACCGCCGTGCCGTGGCTTGCGGATACGCCGGACCGCAGAGTCGCCTACACGTTCCACTGCTATGAGCCCTTCATTTTCACGCACCAGGGGGCCTACTGGGTGGACGGAATGCCTCTGGATTTCCGCATCGGCTATCCGAAAACCGTTGAGGAATACCGGGAAGCTACCAAAATAGTGGATCCCGCGTGTACCTACACGATCTTCAATGAGGATATTAAGCCCATCGGAACGGAATTTTTTGACGGATTATTCACGCCTGCCCTGGAGACGGCAAAAGAGAGAGACATCCCGCTCTACTGCGGAGAGTACGGCGTAATTGACCGGGCGAACAGGGAAGACGCGGTTCGCTGGCTCACAGACATCCATGAGATCTTCGAGAAATATTCGATCGGTCGGGCCCTGTGGAACTACAAGGAAAAAGACTACGGCATCGCGGGCGAGGAATCCGCGCCTTATCTGAAGGCGATCGCGGATAAGCTGTGAGGCGGCGGAGAGACAGCTACAGGGCGCTGAACAGTTACGTTTTACGTAAAAAACGCCGAAGAGGATAAAAGATAATGATCAAGGCAATTCTATTATTTGTCGTCGGACTGGTCTGTCTGATCAAGGGCGGAGACTGGTTTGTCGACGGCGCCAGCGGGCTGGCACGGAAATTTGACCTGCCGGAACTGCTCATCGGAGCCACGGTAGTATCAATCGGCACGACGCTTCCGGAAGTAATGGTGTCCACAATGTCGGCGCTCTCCGGACACGGCGAGATTGCCTACGGCAACGCGATCGGGTCCGTGATCTGCAACACAGCGCTCATCGCCGCGATCACGATCGCTGTCAAACCGGGCCCGGTCGACAGGCGCTCACTCCGGGTTCCTGTCCTGTTTTTCTATATTGCGGCGGCGATCTATTGTGTGGCGGCCTATGTGATGGGAAAATTTACAAGGCCTATGGGCATTATCATGCTCGGCGTATTCGTCGCTTACATGATCTTCAATGTGAGAGCGATGAGAGGTTCAAAGACGTCAGCCGGTGAAGAAGAACACAGTGAGGAGGACCTGCCCATATCGAAAATCCTGTTTCTGCTGATCGCAGGCGCGGCCATGATCGCGATCGGCGCCAATCTGCTGGTGGACAACGGGACACTGATTGCCGAAGGACTGGGAGTCCCCGAATCCGTCATAGCGCTGACCTTCGTGGCGCTCGGAACGAGCCTTCCCGAACTGGTCACGGCGATCACATCCCTGGTTAAAGGACACGGCTCGCTCTCCCTGGGAAATATAATCGGCGCAAATGTATTCAACCTGGTGCTGGTCAGCGGGGTCTCGGTCACGCTCGCGCCCTTTGCGGTCCCGCAGAGCGCGAAGCTCTGGGGCGTAAACGCCAGCCTCATTTTTGAGATTCCGGTTATGCTGCTCGTCATGTCGATCCTGTCGCTTTACGCGCTTTGGAAGGGGAGACTGAGCAGGATGCAGGGAATCATTCTTCTGGCAATTTATGTCGTGTTCTGTGCGGTGCAGTTTACGTTGTGACAGAGCGGGGGCAGGAGCGTTTCAATGGGGGAGTGCTGCGCCGACTCGCCAGAGGAGACGTTTGCGGTAGGGCAGAACCTCTGTTGGATTATACAGGTTGTTTTTGATCAACCTGCCTCCATAGAAAAACTTGAGCAGGCTTCAAAATCGAAAATTATAGACTTTTTTCTGAGCAAGTTGGATCAAATGGCTTGTTTCAGGAGACCCGGCCTCCATTTATGCGTAGATGACAAATATCTTATGGAGGCCATTCTGCAAGAAACCTTGTCTGCGGTCCAACTCTGTCAGAATCTGTCCGGATTTCTGGATGATTTGCAGGTTACACAAAGAAAGCGTGGAGGCCGGAAAAAGAAAAAGTCCTAAAATAATCCAACGAGTTTGGGGGCAATGCGAATGGGGAAACCTGTTTCAGAAAGACAACCCGTATGCGGCGCAGCAGTCCGTTTCGCGGGCTTTTACCAGGCAACAATAACAATAGTGGAAATCGGGCTTGTTTGGACAGGTCCTCTGTAAAGTAAGGAAATAATGAACGAATATCTGGACTTATATACAACATTTGTGAGGATCGGCTGCGTCACTTTCGGCGGAGGTTATGCCATGCTCCCGATCCTGGAGAGGGAACTTGTTGATAAAAAACACTGGACCACGATGGATGACCTTCGGGACTACTTTTCCATCGGACAGTGTACGCCGGGGATCATTGCTCTCAATGTCTCCACTTTTATCGGTGAGAAAAAGAAGGGGGTATCCGGAGCGCTTCTGGCTACAACAGGATTTCTGACGGGGCCGATCATAATCATCCTGATCATTGCCTCTTTTCTGACAAACTTTGCAGAGCAGCCAGTTGTACAGCACGCTTTCGCGGGAATCAGAGTCTGTGTGTGCGTTCTCATTGTTCAGGCTGTTCTCAGGCTTTGGAAGAAGTCAATAGTGGATGGCTTTACCTTGTTTCTCTACCTGGTGATCTTTGTGCTGAACGCGTTTTCCGGGATACTGCCGGTTCGCGTACCTGCGGCAGTGCTGGTGATAATCGCCGGTGTTGTGGGGGTGCTCATGTCGATGCGTAATCGCACGGCTTACAGCACTGCGTCCGGAGGAACTGCCGGGAATGACAATTCCGGGGAAGGCGATTTCGGTGAGGCTGACAGGAAGGAGGCAGAGAAATGAGTGTTCTTCTTCGTCTGATGTTTGAATTCTTCAAGACAGGCCTCTTTTCGGTGGGCGGTGGACTTGCGACCCTGCCTTTCCTCTACGAGATGTCGGACAAAACGGGATGGTTTTCGCACGCGGATATAGCGGATATGATCGCGATCTCCGAGTCTACGCCAGGCGCGATCGGCATCAATATGTCCACTTACGCCGGTTATAAGACGGCAGGTATCCTGGGAGGAATCCTCGCATCCCTGGCTTTGGCGGCGCCGTCGGTGATCATCATTCTGATCATTGCCAAATTTCTCAAGAAGTTCCGCGAGAATCCGCATGTTGAAGGCGCTTTCTACGGCCTTCGGCCTGCCTCCATCGCCATGATCACAGCGGCCGGACTCAATGTGGCCAAGGTTACTCTGGTTGATCTGAGTGCTTATGAGGCGAGCGGAAATATCGGAGATCTGTTTGTGGTTAAGGCCATTATCCTGGCGGTCCTGATCTTTGTGGGACAGAAGAAACTGAAGTGGAGTCCTATCGTATTTCTCGCCATTTCGGCGGTCGTTGGGGTTGTGTTTAAATTCTGAGACTTCAGAGTTACAGAAAGGGGCGCCGCTCTAAGAATAATTCTTAGGCGGCGCCCCTTTTCATTTGTCCCGACCGGACAAGATATTTCAGTTAGTTGTCAAGAGTATCTCTGACCGCCTCCGCGAGGTTGATCGCATGGTCGGAGCAGCGCTCCATGTCGATGCAGAAGTCTGTAAAGAGGATGCCTCCCTTAGGATCGCATGCCTTTTTGGTCATGCGGTCGATATGAGCTGCCTCGATCTGCTCTTTGGTCTTGTCGACCAGGTCTTCCATGGCTTCCGCGTCATTAAAGCGGTCCATGAGCTCCTGCTCGAAGACGATGATGGAGACGTCCAGAGACTTCATTGTGACCTCGGAGAGGGTCTTGAGGTCCGCGATCGCCTCGTCGTGCATGGAAGCCTTTCCGGTGCGCATCTGCTCTTCGTACTCGACGATGTTCTCGGCGTGGTCGGAGATTCTCTCGAGGTCGTCTACGACCTGAATCAGTCTGTAGAGCTTGTTCAGGTGCTTGGGCGAGAGGTCGAGGGAGCGAAGCTCTACCAGCTTGCCGAGGATTGCGCTTGTAAGGTAATCGACGGTCTCCTCGCCCTGCGTGGCTTTCTGGCCTTTCTTGAGGTCATGCTCGAAGAAGCAGTCCAGCGCGTTCTGCATGTTGTCGTAGGCAAAGTGGGCCATTCTGCTGACTTCGCGGTGCGCATGGTCCATGGCGATAGCGGCGGGGATCTGAGAAGTATTGGTGAGGTAGACCAGCTTCTGATCCTGAATTCTTCTGGTCTCTTCTTCGGATTCGGGGATCAGCCTGCTGGAGAGCTTGACGATGAAATTCGATACCGGAGCCAGGACCAGAACGGCGATGATCGCGAAGATCGTGTGCGTGTTCGCGATCTGACGGGCGACGTTGTTCGGGGACAGACTCTGGATAAAGGTCAGGATCTGCGGGAAGATCGTGATCAGGCACAGGATCAGGATCGCTCGGAAGGTGTTGAACAGAAGGTTGAGCAGCGCGCAGCGCTTGCCGTTTCTGTTTGCCGTAAGGCCTGCCAGAAGGTTGGGCGTGACGGAGCCGACTGCCGCGCCGATGATCAGGTAGACGGCGACCTTATAGCTGATGATATTTTGCATGGCGAAGGCCTGGAAGATGACGGTCGCGGAGGATGAGCTCTGGAGAAGTGCCGTGAAGGCCACACCGAACAGAACGGTGAGGATCGGATTCTCCAGGGATGTGAGCAGCGCGCGGAAAGCGGCTGTTTCCGCCAGCGGCGCGATCGCGGACTTCATGAGCGTGATGCCCTGGAAGAGCATACCGAAGCCCAGGATGACCGAACCGACTTCCTTGAGGGTCCTGTTCTTAAGGAAGAGATTCATGACAGCGCCGATGAAAAGGATCATGGGGGCGTAGGCGCCGATATTAAAAGCGGTGATCTGCGCGGTCACGGTCGTTCCGATGTTGGCACCCATGATGACGCCGATGGCCTGTCCGAGTGTCATCAGGCCGGAAGTTACAAAGCCGATGACCATAACGTCTGTCGCAGAAGAACTCTGCACGAAGATGGTGACGGCGATACCGGCGAGGATCGAGGTGAGCTTGTTCTTGGTGGCTTTTCCCAGAATGACCTTAAGGTTGTCGCCGCAGGCATTTTTGAGGCCGCTGGACATGATGGTCATACCGTAGAGGAAGAGACCTACTCCGCCGAGCAGAATGAAAACATCATAGATTGACATGGAGAAACTCCTTTCGTCGGTTGATAATAAAAGTATTGTAATCTATATAAAGCAAACCTTTGCGGCATGATCTACGCTGTTTGCTGTTTTTTCGGAAATTTTACGGTGAATACGGAGCCTTTTCCCAGCTTGCTCTTCACGCTGATCTCCGCGTCATGGACCTTGGCCGCGTGCTTGACGATCGACAGGCCGAGGCCTGTGCCGCCCACTTCCTTGGAATGGCTCTTGTCGACCCGGTAGAAGCGCTCGAAGATCCTGTCGAGATCCTCCTCGGGAATGCCGATTCCGTTGTCGGAGACGGTGAGAAGCGCGTGGTCGGGAAAATCGCGGACTGTCACCAGTGCGCTGTCTCCCCGGTCGCTGTAGTGGATCGCGTTGCTGCACAAATTGTAAATGATACTGTAGAGAACCTGGGGGACGCCGTATATGACGGCGCTTTCGCCGCTCACACCGAGCGTGACGCCCGCGTCCGCCGCGGTCGACTCGAGGCTCTCCACCGCATTGACCGCGATGCGGTACAGATCGGTGCTCTCTCTGGTCATGCCGACGCCGCCGCCGTCGAGCTGGGACAGGTCGATGATGTCTTCCACCAGCTTCGACATTCGCTGCGACTCGGTCCGTATCTTGCCCGCGAAGAGTCTGCGGGACTCCTCGGTGGGGACCATACCGCTCTCAAGGAGCTCCGCATAGCCTGAGATGACATGCAGGGGCGTCTTGAGCTCGTGGGACGCGTTGGCGGTGAATTCCTGGCGGATCAGCGAGGTCTTCTCCAGCTCCTCGCGATCTTTGGTCAGCTGTCTGTGCTGGTCGTCGAGACGCCGCAGCAGCGGCAGGATCTCGGTATAGGCTTCGTGGTCCGCGTTTTCCAGCGGCGAATCCAGGTTCAGCTCATTGAGCGGCTCGACGATGCGCCGCGAGAGGCTGGATGCCAGAACAAAAGACAAAATGACTTCGATCACCAAAATAGCGCCAAGAGGCAGAAGAAAACGCAGGAAGAGGTTCCAGATCGTCGTCTGCGTGACGGAAAGGCGCAGGACCGTCCCGTCCGGGAGCTTCTGCGCGGTATAAAGCTGCTGCTCTAACAGCGTGGAGGAGTAGCGCCGGCTCTCGCCGTAGCCGTTCCTGAGCGCATCGCGGATCTCCTCCCTCTCCAGGTGATTTTCCATGGCCTGCTCGTCCGCTTCGTTGTCATAGAGGACTTTTCCGTCCGCAGTGATCCAGGTGATGCGAAAGTCCGTGGTTCCGAGCTTGTCAAAAAAGTCCAGGCCGTTGAGTACGACCGCCTGTGAGACGAGTTTGGTCTCATTGCGCAGCTGCGTCAGCTGCTCATCCGTAAAGTGATTGTACAAAAGCCCTACGATCAGTGCGTAGGAGATGAGCAGGGCGGAGACAAGCACCAGCCAGATGGAACGGAATATTTTGGTACGCATATTTATCCTGTGTTATCCCAGTCGATAGCCCACACCGCGTATGGTATGGATCGCCTCGCCGCTCTCGCCCAGCTTGGTGCGAAGCGTGCCGATGTGGACGTCAACGGTCCTGGTCTCGCCGGAATAGTCCTGGTTCCATACGGAGCTCAGGAGCTGGTCGCGGGTAAAGACCATTCCGATGTGTTCCAGAAAGAGCCTGAGCAGGTCGTATTCCTTGAGCGTGAGATAGATCTCCCTGCCGCCCACCATGACGACATGTCTCGCCTGGTCCATGGTGATCGCACCGTAGGAAAGGAGCTCCCTGTGCTTACTTGCGGAAGTGCGCCGCAGGACTGCCCGGATCCTTGAGACCATTTCCATCATGCCGAAGGGCTTGCAGAGATAGTCGTCGGCGCCAAGATCGAGGCCAATGACCCTGTCGTATTCGCTTCCTTTGGCGGTGGCCATGATGACAGGGATATCCGCCGTCGAAGAGGCAGACCGCAGTTTCCGGAGAATGGAGATGCCGTCTTCGCCGGGAAGCATAATGTCGAGCAGGATCAGTTCCGGCCGCCCGGAGGTCTGCATAGCTTCCCAGAACTGCACGCCGTCCGCAAAGCCCAGGGCCTCAAAGCCGGCGATCGTCAGCGTATAGATCATGAGATCCCGTATGCTGTGGTCGTCTTCCACACAATAAACCATTCTTTCCTCCATACAAAAGCGCGAACCGTTCAAGTCATGCGGTACGGGCGATCCCTGTTGTCTGACGGCAATGCCGCAGTTTTTTTCGTACACACGACAATCGACGAAATCATTTTCGCAGATTCATGTAAGCGCTTCCATCCCGGCATTGTAAAAACGGTGTAAAGCGAGTAGTCACTTTAAGTATTATAACATGGCGCACAGAGCGGCGCCTCATTGTAACTGAGATATTTATGGAGAAAAATGAGTATTTTCGTATTACAATAGATTACAGATTCAAACAATAAAGAACATATAAGAATAAAGGAGCGGATTGTACACTCTATGAATAGAACGGGAACGGACAAACCTATAGGCGGCGCGGGAAAGAGCGGGGGAGAGAGCGCCCCTGCCTCTGAAAAGAAACTGCGCCGGATGAAGAACAGGCAGAAGAAAATGCGGGCGAACAGCGTGAAAGCGCTACTGCTCGCAGTACTGCTTCTTGCGGTCACGATCCTGGGGAGCAAGGCGTCTTCCGATCGCGAGCAGGAGATCCGCCTTGCCCTGGGACAGAAGAATTATGCGCAGGCCGGAGAGGAAGGACCGCAGTATTTTGAAACGGAATACAGCGACCCGGAGGAGCTGGCGCAGGAAAGCGCCGAGCTGGGCCTTCGGATCCAGCGCGAGGGGATCGTTCTCTTGCGGAACGAGGGCGGCGCGCTTCCTATAAATAAGGGGGCGTCGGTCAGCATTTTCGGCAAAAACGCGGTGGATCCGATCTACAGCCGCGCGGACGCGGCGGAAGGCTCCCTTTCTTTAAAAGAAGCTTTGGAGCAGGAGAAGATCCGGGTCAATGACAAACTCTGGAATTTCATCGACAGGGGAGGAAGGAATAATTTTTCCTCCAGCGTGGAGAAGAGCATGGAGGAATACGCCGAGGCGGCGCTGGTCGTGATCGGGCGCAGCAGCGGCGGACAGGATCTGTATGAGCCGGCCTATTCGCAGGCCGAAGAGGGCGAAGAGGCGCAGGTCACCGGAGCGGCGGCGCTGCAGCTGACGCAGGACGAGCGGGAACTTCTGTCGTATGTCTCGGAGCACTTCGACAAGGTCATTGTAGTGCTGAATACCGAGAATCCCATGGAAATGGGATTTCTGGACGAGTTCGGGGTCGACGCCTGCCTGTGGACCGGGGCACTGGGACACGGCGGCATGCAGGCGGTCGCGGAAGTGCTGAGCGGCTCCGTGAACCCTTCCGGACGGCTCCCGGATACCTTCGTCTACAACAGCCTGCGCGCGCCGGCGGCGGCAAATCTGGGCGATTATACGATCAAAAACAGCACGGAAGAGTTCGGTGACAGGTACCTGGTCTACACAGAGGGAATCTATGTCGGTTACCGCTATTACGAGACGCGTTACGAGGACGCGGTGCTGGGCACATCCTCGGGAGCGCCCTTCAGTTACGGCGAGGAAGTGGCTTTTCCTTTCGGATACGGCCTCTCCTACACGGAGTTTGCGCTGCAGAATATGAAGATGGAACTGGGAAAGAAAGGCTATGAGGTCACGGCCGAGGTTCACAATACCGGCGAGCGCGCCGGCAGGGAGGTCGTGCAGTTCTATATCCAGAAACCTTATTCGCAGTACGCCTCCAAGAACGGCCTGGAAGTCCCTGCCGTGGAGCTTGTCGGCTTTGCCAAGACGGCGGAGATCGAGCCGGGAGAGTCCGCCAGGGTCAAAATAGTGATCCCCGAGGAGTCCTTCAAGTCCTTCGACGCGGGCGGCAAAGGTACCTATACCATCGACGGCGGCACTTATCTGGTCACGGCCGCGCAGAATGCGCACGCGGCGGTCAACAACATCCTCATGTACAAGAGCAAGGGCGGCTCTCCCGCTTTTACGGGCACGGGGGACGGCGGCCTTGTGGAGAAAGCGGAGCTGGTCAGGGACTATAAGACCTATGCGCAGTCGGCGCAGACCGGCGGGGAGATAGGCCGCCGGTTCAAGGAAGCGGACCCCGCGGCCTATGAATCGGACTATCAGGGGCTCACAAGGAGCCTGTGGGGGAGCACATGGCCCGCGGCCTGGAACGGCGGGAGCTATTCAGCGCCTTCCTCTTTCCAGGAACTGCTCAAGGTGAGCAGCAAGGATGATGCCAATGCGTCTTCGCCGGTCTACAACACATCGCACGGCGAGGAAAACGCGGGTCTCGCACAGCTGCGGGAGACGGAGTTTGACGATTACAGGTGGAACGCGCTCCTGGACCAGCTGACATGGAGAGAGACCTATTCTCTCGTGCGAAAAGGCGGCGGGACGGTCAACGAAGTGATCTCCTGCATCTCGCCGCAGGCGCTGACCAGCGGGGACGGAGCCGGCATCAGGAGCGGATACAGTAAGACAAAGGGCTTTATCTACCCTTCGGCGACGGTCCTTGCGGCGACCTGGAACACGGACCTGCTCACACAGATGGGACAGCTGGTCGGCGAAGAGGCGCTGCACGCGGGCATCTCCTTCTGGAAGACCCCTTCGCTGAATCTGCACCGAACGACCATGGGCGGCGCGAACGCCGACAGCTTCTCGGAAGACAGCTGCCTGACAGGTAAAATGGCGGCGGCCCTGTGCCGGGGCCTTAGCGGAAAGGGCGTCATTCCCATTCTGGGGAGACTGGTCCTGGCGGACCAGGAGACGAACTATACGGGCGTCGTGGTCATGGCAAACGAACAGGCGATCCGTGAACTGTATCTGCGGCCTTTTGAGATCGCCCTGAGGGAAGGCGGATCCGGGATGAAAGCCGTCATGGCCGGCATGAACAGAGTCGGGCCCAGGTGGTGCGGCGGGCACGCCGGTCTTCTGACAGGCGTACTGCGGTACGAGTGGGGATTTGACGGAATCGTGATGACGGATACGATCACGGAAAAGACGGATTCCTACGCGGATATTCTGGAGGGGCTGGAGGCCGGGACGGACCTGTGGCAGAACGCCTCCAATAACTGCTATAAGCTGCGCGGCGGACAGCTGACTTACGGCGTGCGCACGCGCTTCAGGACGGCGGCAGGGCGTATCCTGCAGTCAGTCTCCCGAAGTGGCGCGATGAACGGCATCGGAAAAAAGACGACGCTGGAATACAAGTCGCCTGTCTGGAAGCTGATCCGAACGGGTCTGGCCGCTTTTTTGGTCGTTATAAGCCTCCTTGCTCTCTGGTTTGCTTTTGTGCAGTGGAGAAAGGCGGACCAGGTGAAGGCAAAGATCGCCCTGGAGAAGAGAAAAATTAACCGCAATTGAGAGGGGTCGAGATGATAACAATTAAAGAGATCGCGTCGAGACTGGGAATGAGTACCACCACCGTGTCAAACGTCATTCACGGAAAGACGAGAGAAGTATCTGCGGAGACAATCGAGCGCGTACAGAAATTTCTCGAGGAAGTGGAATATGTGCCCAATATCAACGCGCGCAACCTGGCGCAGGGGCAGTCCAAGATCATCGGCGTGGTCCTCAAGTCGCTGGACTTCCGCCTGTGGCACAGCAGCAATATTCTGAACGACCCTTTCGTCTCGGAAATGATCGGAGGGATCGAGAGCGCCGTCCGCGAGGCGGGGTACTACATGATGCTCTATATCTCCGACGACATCGCGGAGATCATCCAGCGCATATCCATCTGGAATGTGGACGGCCTGATCCTTTTCTGCATGATGGACGACGACGGAAACCGTGTCGCGGCAAAATATCACAAACCCATAGTCTGCATCGACACGTACAGCTCGGAGAAAAACGACAATTTCGTCAACGTAGGGCTGGACGATGAGAAGAGCACCTGCGAGGCGGTGAAGTATCTCATAGACAACGGGCACAGGAAGATCGGATTTGTCACCGACAACCGCGTCGGCGTCGACAGGGCCAGGTTCTGGGGATACCGGAAAGCGCTGGCGGAGGCGGGGATTGAGTACAGCGACAGGGATTTCTTCTTATTAGAACCGGCGGAGGAAGCCATTGACAGAAATATTGAGAAGCTCTGCAGGAGAGCGAGAGATTACACGGCGCTCTTTTGCTGCTCGGACATTTACGCCACGATCATGATGTCGGCGCTCAAGGAGAGGGGACTGCGCGTCCCGGAAGATATTTCCATCATCGGTTTTGACGATAATCTCTTCTCCAGAGTCTGCACGCCCCGGCTCACGACAGTCCACCAGGACGCGGACGAGAAAGGGCGTGTAGCGGCTCAGACACTGGTCGGTATGATCACGGGCAAAGCACCGGCTTCAAAGAAGATCCGGCTTGAGACCCGCCTTGTGATCAGGGACAGTGTGCGAAAGATCGAATAAGGGAAAGACTGCCGCCGACGGGCGGCAGTCTTTTTTCGCAGATGTACCCTGCTTAAACGTTCTAGTGAATCGGTCTGCGTCCGGCTGCTGCACGAGAATTACAAAAGGCATTGTGAAAAATGACGAAAATAGGTTAATTTATTCTTTTTTTTGCCATGTGCCCCAAAAATTACTTGTCAAATACGGCGGAAATGATACAATTCTAGTGTAAACTTATGCGCTAAAGTATCTAAGTAAGATCAAAGTGCAGGAAACAATGGTTTATTTTACAAGGAGGAAACTATGAAAAAGAAACTCTTAGCATTGGCACTTGTTGCCGCAATGGCAATGGGTCTCGTGGCATGCGGCGGCGGCAGCTCATCCGGCGGCGATGCAGCAGCCGATGACGCGGCGAAGACTGAGGATGCAGCGGCTCCCGCAGCTTCCAGCGACGGCGATATCCGTCTTGTCAACGGCAAGATCGAGGTTGATGCGGCTCTGAAGGCAGCAGCGGAAGCTTACAAGGCTGAGACCGGCGTTACCGTAGCGATCGAGTCCATGGGCGGCGGCGTCAACATTCAGGATACCCTTAAGGGCTATTTCCAGGCTGATAACATGCCCGACATCTTTGTCTGCGGCAGCGATGCGGACTTCGGCAACTGGACCGGCAAGCTTGCGGACCTGAGTAATGAGCCCTGGGCAGCCGACACGGATGCAGGCTACAAGGATGAGGAAGGCAAGATCATTGGCTTCCCTTACACAACAGAAGCCATCGGCCTTGCTTACAATGCTGATATCCTCGAGAAAGCCGGCATCGATCCCGCTTCCATCACAGGCCCCGAGAGCATGAAGGCAGCTTTCGAGACTCTTGATGCCAAGAAGGATGAGCTCGGACTCACAGCAGTTATCGGCTGGTGCTGCGAGGCGAAGGATCTGTACTGGTCCACCGGCTCCCACAGCTTTGCTAACTACCTTGATGCAGGTCTCGCAAGAGACGACACCACATACAGCGATCTGCTCGCTGAAGGCAAGATCGATGAGGCACGTTTCCAGAAATATGCTGAGATGATCGCACTGTTCAACCAGTATTCCGATCCCGCTCTTCTTACTTCCGGAACCTATGACCAGCAGATCCTCGGTTTCGCTTCCGGCAAGTATGCGTTCGTTACCCAGGGTTCCTGGATCGGCGCTACAATGACCAGCGATGACGCTGAGCAGTATGCGGCAGCAGGCAACTTCAAGGTCGGTATGATCCCTTACGCATTCGACGAAGGCATCGACACCATCCTGACCAACTCCCCTTCCTGGTGGGCAGTATTCGAGAACGACAACACTCAGAAAGCTAAGGACTTCCTTACATGGCTCGCAGGCGACGCCGGCCAGAAGTTCCTTGTAGAAGACGCCGGTTTCATCAGCCCCTTCAAGAGCTGCAAGTATGTTGCTAACGATCCTTTCGCACAGACCATCACAGACTTCACGGCAGCAGGCAAGACCTCTTCCTGGCACTGGCTCAAGAACAAGGCTTCCCTGGACCAGAACGTCCTCGGCCAGCTCTATCTTGACTATGCTCTGGGCAACATCCCGGATGCAGCTACCTTCACACAGGTCGTTTCCCAGCAGATCGCTGCTTACTACGCACAGTAATTTCATGATCTGACCCCGCAGACGAACAGATCTGCAAGGCAGGAAACGTTGAACAAGCAGGGGCGGCGCCTGTCGCCGCCCCTAAATTGCTATTTACAGGGGGAATCATTTTATGAAAACGAACACCGCAGGCTCCAAAGGTCTTTCAGTGATCCTTATGGCTGCCGGCGCAATCATGACGATTGCCGCACTTGCACTCGATTTCATGGGAAATAAGGCATCCTTCAGAGGCCCGCTGCTGGTGATCGGCGTGCTGGCTTTTGTGCTCGGCGTATACCTGTTCCCGACTTTGAAGCACCACAGAAAGATCGTCTACGTCATCTTCCTGTTCCCGCTTCTCTTCGCTTTTGTTGTCACAGTCATCATCCCGCTGGTCCTCGGTATCTTCTATTCCATGACGGACTGGACGGGCATCCAGTTCACGAAGTTCGTAGGACTCGCGAACTACGCGGCCATGTTCAAGGACCCCGCTTTCATCTGGTCCGTACTGATGACCTTCGTATTCGTTGTCATCAACATGGTCCTTGTAAACCTCGTCGCTTTCCTTCTGGCGTTGCTGTGCACGTCCGGACTTAAGGGCGACGGATTCTTCAGAGCGGCTTACTTCCTGCCCAACCTGATCGGCGGTATCGTCCTGGGTTACATCTGGCAGTTCGTATTTAACAACGTTCTGATCAATATCACGAAGATCTCCTGGCTGGTCCAGACCAAGACCGCGATGCTCGCCATCGTCATCGTCTATGTCTGGCAGTACGCCGGTTATATCATGCTGATCTACATCACCGGACTTACCCAGGTCCCGAAGGATGTCCTGGAAGCGGCTTCCATCGACGGCGCGGACGCCAAACAGACACTGTTCCAGATCAAGATCCCGATGATCGCTTCCACGATCACGATCTGCACATTCCTGACTCTGACAAGCGCGTTCAAGCAGTTCGATGTCAACCTGGCACTGACCGGCGGTACCGGATCTGTCCCGAACTTCATGGGCGCATACCTGACCAACGGTACCCAGATGCTCGCCCTGAACATCTACAACACGGCAGTATCCAAGAACAACTACTCCCTCGGTCAGGCCAAGGCAGTGCTTTTCTTCATCATCCTGGCATGCGTATCCCTCGTCCAGGTGCGTATCTCTAACTCGAAGGAGGTGGAACTGTAATGGTAGGAAAGGAAAAAAGAACAAAATCCTATATTCTGACAGGCGTCGGTGTCATCATTGCCCTGTACGTCCTGTTCCCGTTCTTCCTGGTAGTGCTCAACTCCTTCAAAGCGCAGGCTTCCATCGTTGAGAGCCCCGTAGCGTTTAAGGGAGCGTCCTTCGGACAGCTGATCAAGAACCTGAACGCTGTTATCAACAACTCGAACTTCCAGTTCTGGTATGCTTTCGGGACAAGTGCGGTCATCACGATCATCTCGCTGGTGCTGCTGGCAGTTCTCGGCGCCATGGCCGCATGGGTCATCAGCCGCAACAACAAGACCACCTGGGCCACTGTGATCTACATGGTATTCATCGCGTCCATGATCATCCCTTTCCAGGTCGTCATGCTGCCCCTGATCTCCACGTTCAGAGATGTCGGCAAGTTCATCGGCATCAGCATGCTGCAGTCGATCCCCGGCATCGTATTCGCATACTGCGGATTCGGCGGAGCCATGACTGTATTCATCCTGACCGGTTTCATCAAGGGCGTACCGTATGACCTTGAAGAAGCGGCGGCTATTGACGGATGCTCACCGGAGGGAACCTTCTTCAAGATCATCCTTCCGCTGCTGACTCCCGTCATCACGACCGTCACGATCCTGAACGGTATGTGGATCTGGAACGACTATCTGCTTCCTTCGCTGATGCTGGGCCAGAACGGCAAGGTCAAGACCCTGCCCGTGGCAGTTCAGGCTTTCGTCGGCTCCTACGTCAAACAGTGGGATCTGATCCTGACGGCAGCCCTTTTGGCGATCATCCCCATGGTTGTCGTCTTCCTGATCGGGCAGAAGCAGATCATGAACGGCATGGTCGAAGGCGCGGTCAAGGGCTGATGCCTTTTGTGCCTGTACCGGGTATGCGAATTCATTGAAATGTATGAGAGAGGCTGTGCCGAAACAGGGTACAGCCTCTTTTTTAGAAAAGCCCCGGTCGCAGGGGCAAAGTATTGCGATAGTAAGGTTAAAAGACATATGAGGAATCTGTTTGGACAGGAAGGACCGGTGATGCGCGCGATCAGCGATCTGAGCACGCTGGTGTTTCTCAATATTTTGACAATGATCTTCTGCATCCCGATCGTGACGGCGGGCGCCTCTCTTGCGGCCATGCACTATGTGATCATGGAGATGATCGAGGAGAGGGGCGGCGGGATTGCCTCTGAGTTTTGGAAGAGGTTTAAGGAAAACCTCAGAAACGCCACGCCGGTATGGCTGATCCTTCTGGCGGCCGCGGTGTTTCTGTACGCGGACCAGCGGATCATCGAAAGCGGGCAGCTCGGCCTTCCCCGCGCGATGCTGATCCCGATCTATGTGGGAGCCTTCGCGGTGACGGCGATCTATGTGTACGCGATCCCTCTGACAGCGAGGTTCGTGTACTCCACGGGCGCTGTGTTTAAAAATGCGGCGATCCTGGCCACGGCCTATTTGCCGCGGACGATCCTGATGGCTGCCATCACGGTGGCGATTCCGTACCTTTTCGCGAATGTCTCCAGGCTTATGCCGCTGTTCTTTCTGCTCGGATTCTCGCTGCCGGCCTATTTTAATGCGCTGCTTTACATGCCGGTATTTGAAAAGATGATCGGGAAGAGAGAGGACGAGGACAGGCCCTGGGTCCTTCCGGAGGATGATACAGAGGAAAATGAAAAGTAAGTTTCAACAAGGAGGAGTTATGCGTACAAGCGGAATTCTGTTTCCGATTTTCAGTCTGCCCGGCAAATACGGGATCGGCTGCTTTTCGGAGGAAGCGTATAAGTTTGTGGATTTTCTCGTGGAAGCCAGACAGACCTACTGGCAGATTCTGCCTCTCGGGCCTACCGGCTACGGGGATTCACCTTATCAGTCTTTCTCTACCTTTGCCGGGAATCCTTACCTGATCAGTCTCGAGGAACTGATCGCGCAGGGACTGCTCACCGAAAAGGAATGTGACGAGGTGGACTTCGGCGACGGAAGGGAAGTGGACTACGGAAAGCTCTACGAGGGGCGCTGGGGCCTTCTGAAGAAGGCGTATCTCAGAAGCAGACACGGGGATACACAGGAATTTGCCGATTTCCGGAAAGAAAACGAATTCTGGCTGCGCGACTACGCCCTCTTTATGGCGGTCAAAAAAGCGCACGCCGGCGCCGGCCTGAGCGCCTGGGAGCCGGATATCCGCGACTATAAAGCCGAGGCGGTGGAAGAGTGGTCGGAAAAGCTTCAGGACGACATCGGTTTTTATGAGTATCTGCAGTTTGAATTTGCAAGGCAGTGGAAAAAGCTCAAGGATTATGCCGGCGGAAAGGGGATTTCCATTATCGGAGACATCCCGATCTACGTCTCGGCGGACAGCTCGGATTTCTGGGCCCACAGGGAACTGTTCCAGCTCGATGAGAGGGGCCGGATCCGCATGATCGCGGGCGTGCCTCCGGACGGGTTCTCCGCCACGGGACAGGTGTGGGGAAATCCTCTGTACAACTGGGCAAAGCATAAAGAGACCGGCTACGACTGGTGGATCCGCCGGATTGCCAAGTGCAGGGAGCTGTACGATGTCATCCGGATCGACCATTTCCGCGGATTTGATGAATATTTTGCCATTCCTGCGGACTCGGATACGGCGGCGTCGGGCCACTGGGAAAAAGGTCCGGGCACGGATCTGTTCAAGGCGATCGAGGCTGCCCTGGGGAAGACGCCCATCATTGCGGAGGATTTGGGGTATGTGACGGACAGCGTGCGAAAGCTGGTGCGTGACACCGGATTCCCCAATATGAAAGTGCTGGAGTTCGCCTTCGATTCCAGAGATTCCTCGGGCGCCATGGAATACCTGCCTTACCGCTACAAAAATAACTGCGTCGTCTACACAGGGACGCACGACAACGAGACGCTGCGGGGCTGGATCGACAGCATTCTGCCCATTGAGAGAAAACAGGTCATCGAATATCTGGACGTCCGGACCAAGGATCCGCAGGAGATCGTGGAGAAGATGATCATCGCGGCTTTTTCTTCCGTGGCGGATTACTGCATCATTCCCATGCAGGATTATCTGGGGCTGGACAACAGCGCCAGGATCAATCAGCCGTCCACCAACGGCACAAACTGGAAGTGGCGGGTAGACAAAAAAGATCTGAACGGCATGCTGGCCGGCTGGATCGCGAATCTTACGGCGCTGTACGGAAGACTTCCGGAGTAAAGATCCGTATTTTGAGCAGGAGGTGTTTATGAAAAAGACCTGGTGGAAAGAAAGTGTGATTTATCAGATCTATCCCCGCAGTTTCGCGGACAGCAACGGAGACGGGATCGGAGACATCAACGGGATCACATCCAAGCTGGATTACCTTAGGAACCTGGGGATCGATGTCATCTGGCTCTCCCCCGTTTACAAATCGCCTAACGACGACAACGGCTATGACATAAGCGATTACGAGGCGATCATGGACGAGTTCGGGACCATGGAGGATTTTGACAGGATGCTGGCTGAGGCCCATGCCCGCGGCATCAAAATAGTGATGGACCTCGTTGTCAACCACACCTCCGACGAACACAAATGGTTCCTTGAGAGCCGCTCCTCAAAGGACAATCCCAAGAGGGATTACTACTTCTGGCGGGAGGGGAAGGACGGCAGGGAGCCCAACAACTGGGGATCCTGGTTCTCCGGCTCTGCGTGGAAGTACGACGAGACGACGGACATGTACTATCTGCATCTGTTCTCACCCAAGCAGCCCGACCTCAACTGGGACAATCCGGCGGTGAGAAAGGATGTATTCGATATGATGACCCGCTGGTGCGAGAAGGGCATCGACGGTTTCCGTATGGACGTCATCAGCCTGATCTCCAAGCCGGAAGGACTGCCTGACGCGCCTCTCATGAACGATCTGTACGGTGACTGCGGCTGCACTGCCAACGGGGCTCATGTTCACGAGTACCTTCAGGAAATGAACCGCGAAGTCCTCTCAAAATACGACATCATGACAGTCGGTGAGACTGCCTGCGTCACACTGGAGGAGGCCAAAAAGTACGCGAACAGTGAGGGCACTGAGCTGAACATGGTGTTCCAATTCGAGCATGTCGGTCTCGACGGTGACGCACAGTTTAAGTGGTCTACAAGGAAAATGCCTCTTGTTCCCCTCAAGGAGAACCTGACCAAGTGGCAGAAGGGCCTCGACGGGGTCGCCTGGAACAGCCTTTTCTTCTGCAACCATGACCAGCCTCGCGTTGTCAACCGCCTGGGGAACCCTTCCGACGAGTACCGCGAGCGCTCGGCCAAATGTATCGCGACCTGCCTGCACATGATGCAGGGGACGCCTTACGTTTACCAGGGGGAAGAGCTCGGCATGACCAACTATCCCTTCAGGTCGGTGAAGGATTTCAATGACCTGGAGTCCATCAACGCCTACTATGAGCTGACGGAGAAAATGGGCTGGGCGCCCTCGGAGATCTTTCCCAAGATCGCGAATAAGAGCCGCGACAACGCGCGCACGCCCATGCAGTGGGATGGTTCACCTAATGCCGGCTTTACGACCGGAAAGCCCTGGCTTGCCGTGAACCCCAATTATGTAAAGATCAATGCGGCGGAGCAGGTGGTTCGTGAAGATTCTGTATTCAACTACTATAAGAAGCTGATCGAACTGCGCCACAGCTGCGATATTATCGTATACGGACATTACGATCTTCTCGAGCCTGAAGATCCGGATCTCTTCGTATATACCAGAGAGCTGGATGGTAAGAAGCTTCTGGTCGTCTGCAATTTCTCGGAGCATGAGAGAGAGTACATGCCCGACGAAGAGTTCCGCGAGGCAAAGGTCCTGATCCGCAACCTCGACAACGACAAGTACCTGGATGGGATTCTGGAACCGTATGAGGCGTATGTGATTTATAAAGAATGAGTTGAATCAAATTAGCCAGAAATAAGGGAGCGGCCTCCATTTGCCGTGCTGATCAAGCCGGTCGATGGGGGGCGCTCCTTTTGATTTCCTGTCTGTGACTAACGACGGCATATTTCGACTCGATTTCTGCTATAATACAGAAAATATGAGCAGAAGGGAAACATCATCTGTGAAAAGATTTCAGCGCTTTTATCTCGACAAAGAGAAAGATATAATTGTTGATCTGTATATGGAAGGCGACGCTGAGGCAGCGCTCGCAGCCGCCGCGCCCGGAGAGGCCGCTCCGGCCGGTGCCGGCGAACCCGCTCCCATGCATTTCGTCCTCTCCACGCCTAACCACGGCACGGGAAACCTGATCCGCAACCTTGCCGCATTGTGCGACCTGCCGCTGTCGGAAGGGAAGGATGGACTTCTGGTAATAAGGGGAGTGGTGCCCAGCTATATAGACGGGTATAACAAGCTGGTCTATATTTTCAGGCTGGGGGATACCAAGGTCGCCAATATTTATCCGGACGGGCGGATCGAGACCAAGGCGCATATTCCGGCGATTTCCAAGACTCTGATGAGCCAGACCAAGGACTACAGGCTGGATGAAAAGCGCACGATCGTAAAGACTTATATAAGAAGCGAGAACAAGTTCCGCACGGATCTGCACACGCATATGAACGCGAATCTGCACCCGGATCTTCTGATCGCGCTGGGGATCTGCCATCAGATCCGGTATCCGCTCTATTACATCAAGAAGCTGGGGCTCAGGGTGTCCGGGGAGCAGAAGGCGAAGCTGGCCGAGCGCAGGGAGAAGTCTGCAGATGCTTACAAAGACTGCGGCCTGCAGGGAAAGTATCTGACGAGAAGGATCGATGACAATACGTTTCTGAATTTTGCCGATCTGATATTGAATGATCCGGAGGACGCCGCCTTCAATATTCCGAGGATCCGGAGGTCGCTCGCTATTTTGAAGGACGGGCAGGCCGTGTTTACGAATCTTGAGAAGGTGTATCTGTACAGATATGTCTTTACCAAAGGGCAGAAGGCGGAAGATTTCGTGGAGCCCGCTCAGGACAAGATCGCGCAGATCCCGGACGCGGACATCCGCAGAGCTGTGCTGCAGATCCTGAGGGATCGGGAGAATCCAGCTTACGAGAATAATACGCTCTTTCAGGATAAGCTGCTGTGGGTGGCCCGCAGCTATGCGAGGCAAGGGGTGTGCTACGCGGAGATCTCGGACACGACCCTTGTCAAAAAAGAGGGCGCCCCTGCGATGCTGGAGCAGGTACACGCCGTCATGCCGGCCATCACCGAGGAGACGGGAGTTCTGCTGCGGTTTCTGGCGGCCATCCGACGGATCCCTCTGACCATCGTGAAGGACCAGGTGGAGACGGGAGACTATTTCAGGGAGAATCTGGAGACGCTGCAGAGCATTGCCGCGGACCCTTACGTGGCGGGCAGCGACATTATCGGAGAAGAGCTCAATGATATCAGGGATATCGCGCCGGTGATCCATGAGCTGGTCCGGATCGCGCAGAAGAACCCGGGATTTGTGCTCAGGATACACGCGGGCGAGAACGACGGCCTGCGCGATAATATTGCCAACAGCCTGAAATGCATCCGGGAGGCGCTGGAGCCGGGAGAGGAGATGCCTTATGTGAGGATCGGGCACGGACTGTATACGCCGGACCTGCGCCACGCCAAGGGAAAAGCGCTGATCGAGGCGCTTAAGGAGAGCGGCGCGGTGCTGGAGTTCCAGATTACCTCGAATGTGCGGCTGAACAATCTCAGCGGAATGAAGAACCATCCGCTCAGGCGGTATCTCTCGAGCGGGATCGGATGCGTGCAGGGGACGGACGGAGCGGCGCTCTACGGCAGCGATTCCATCGATGAGCAGCTCTCCCTGGAGAAAATGCTGGGCCTGAGCGACGAAGAGATGCACAGAATGAGAGAGTGCGAGGACAGGGTCCTTTCGAGGAGCCTGCAGACTTTTGAAGATAAGAAAGCGGCCTACGAAAAGGAAAAGAAGGCCTCGGATCTTATTCCCGAGCACATCTCGCTGATCGGGAAGCGGTCGCTGAGGGCGGCAGAAGTGTTGGCGGACCGGATCTGCGAGATGCCGGCGGACAAAAAGCCGATCGTGATCGTCGGCGGGAGCTTCAGCCACGACAACCACAAAGTGAGGATGACGAAAGAGAATAAAAGGCGGATTGATGCGCTGCTTGAGAGGGAAGATCCGGAGAAGACTTTCTTCGTGGTCGGGCACACGCTGCGCGGCTACGAACAGTACCTGGTGGAGAAAAACGCCGGGCGCTTTCAGATTTTTGCCATAGTTCCGTCCATGATCACGGAAGGGGAGTACAAAAAGCTCTTAAGGAGTGGCGCGGGCATCAGAGTTTCGATCGAGCCGGTGCCCATGGGCACTTACAAGAGCTTCGCGTATGAGATCTTCAAGCGGCGGCCGTCGACGCTGGTCGCGTTTGACGGCAATATAGCCGGCGCCAATATGATCCAGGAGGCCAAGAACAGCAAGTATCCTTGCGCCATCTATGTGAACAGCCGGTGCAAGGCGCTGAAAATTAAAGCGGATTCGCTGGGCGGATATGTTAGACTGTTCTGAGGAGTGAGCTCCCCGGCCCTTATCATTATCTTTTCCGGGGGCTGAATAATTACAAAAAGCAGAAAACCATGTAAGGTTCTCCGATCAGGACCGTCATTAGGAGTATAAGCGGCTCATTCAAGCCGCTTGACAAAAGGGAAAATCCATGGAAGATACCGAAATCATCGATCTGTACTGGAAGAGGGACGAACGAGCCATCGAAGAGACGGATCACAAATATGGGAAATATTGTCATACAGTTGCGTACAATGTACTGGGCGACCACGAGGACTCCCGGGAGTGCGTAAACGATACGTGGCTTCGCGCGTGGAAATCAATGCCGCCGCAAAGGCCGTTCGTTCTGCGCGCTTTTCTGGCCAAAATAGCGAGAAATCTGGCTTTTGACCGGTACAGGGCAAGGTCTGCCTCCAAGCGCGGCGGCGGAGCAATGGAAGCTGTGCTCGATGAGCTGGCGGAGTGCGCGGACCTGTCCGGAAAGTGGAACGGAGAGGCGCTTTACGCGGCCTCGGAACTGAAAGAAGCGATCAACCGGTTTGTCGGGGATCTGCCCGAGAGGGAGGGAGATCTGTTTGTCAGGAGGTACTTTTTTGCCGAGGAGATTTCCGACATCGCGAAGAGGTATCAGATGACGGAGAACAACGTCACCGTGATCCTGAGCAGGACGAGAAAGAAGCTTCGCAAGTATCTTACAGAGGGGGGATTTATAGAATGAAGGCGGAGGATCTGTTCGAAGCGATGGGGGAACTCGACGAGGAGCTGATCGCGAGAAGTGAGCGGAGAGTGCGCTCCGGAACGAGGAGGAAGCGCGAGCAAAACAGTTTGTATCGGTTTGCGGTCATCGCGCTCTCTACGGCAGCAGCTGTTTTCATGCTGCTCATGGTGAGAGATTTTATAGGAACACGGGGCACGAACGGCACAAAGAGCAGCCAGCTGGTATCCCAGGAGGCGGACGGCGCGCAGGAAGAGAACGCTTTAGTCAGTGAGGCTGCTGCGGAGGATGCCGACGGGGAGACGGAAGGCTCTGCTGCAGATGCCGATCAGGAGACGGAAGCCGGCGCAGCCATGCAGGAGGAAAACCGGAAAAATGAGGCGCCCGAAGAGGCGCAGAGCGCAGCGGGAACCGACGCGGATTCTGGAACGAAAGCGGCAGAGAAGAATGCCGCTGACGCCAGTTCGCCGGAGGGCGAAAAGCAAGCCGTTGATCTCATGGGCGACAAAAAGGGCGACTACGTCTCTCTCGAGTATATCTCGGCAAAGGATCAGGCTGAAGGAAAGAGCACTACAGTCCCGGAGTACACGCCGGAAGGCGAAGAGATTCTGTCAAGGGCGTTTAATAACGGAAAGCCCGTTCCTTCTCTGATGGCCAAAACAGGAGACCCTGTTTACTACGTCTTTCTGACCAGGGAGAACGGCAAAGTAGATACGATCACTTTCTATGAGAATACTTATGTGAGCATGGACAATTATCCCGGAGTAGTGATGAGAATTTCACAGGCGGACTATGAGGACGTGATGACCCTCTTCCGCTGAAGGGAGGACCAGGATGAAAAAGAGAAAACTGACGGTTATTGCTGTTTTGGCGACGGCACTTTGCCTGAGCGGCTGCGGAGCGTCTTCGAATAACAGCGCGCCGGCGTCCGGTTCCTATAAGGAGGAGACGACCAGCGGCTCTTACAGTAACTATGCCAGCGAGGAAGCTGTGGCAGAGACAGACGCGGAAAATGCAGACTACGCAGCAGAAGCGGGAAAAGCGGGCGAGCCGGGCGACGCGGGGACAAGCGAGTCGGCGCTGCGGGAGCAGGACGGCCAGAAGATCGTCTACACTGGAAGATTGCAGATACAGACGTTGGAGTATGAGAAGTCTGCCGCTGCGATCAGAGCCAAGATCAAAGCGGCCGGGGGCTTTTCGGAGTCGGAGAGTGAGAGCGACAACAACTACGACTGGTACAGAAATTCCGGTTCCGGCAGCAGGCGGTATCTGAGCATTACCGCAAGGATTCCTTCCGAAAAGTTTGAGGAGTTCATGGATTCTCTGGGCGGAGACGGCAAAGTCATGAGCCGCTCGGTGAGCGCGGAGAATATCAGCCAGGTCTACGCCAACAAGGAGACCTACAAGAAAGCTCTGGAAAAGGAGCAGGAAAGACTCCTGGCGATGATGGACAAGGCGGAGACCATCGATGAGATGATCCTCGTGGAGCAGAGGCTGTCGGAAGTGGAGCGGCAGCTCAACGCCTACAAGACCGACCTGTCGGCTATGGATAAGGACGTGCAGTTCTCCACGGTCTACATTGAACTGGAGGAAGTAAGGCGCTACACGGAAGAAGTGGTGCAGACTCCTTTCGGCGAAGAGATCAAATATGCTTTTGAAGACGCGATCGAGAGTTTCACGGATTTCTGCAAGGGAGTCATCCTGTTTGTCGTGAGATACTTCCCGTTCCTGATCATTCTGGCAATTGTGATCATCCTGATCATCAGGGCGTCTGCCAGGGACAGGGCCAGAAGGATCGCGATGATGTCGGATCCGGAGTACGCCAAAATGATGAGCGCCAAGGCGCGCGAAAAGGCGGAGGCCAAGGCCAGAAAGCAGGCGGCGAAGGATGCAAAGCGCGGGAAGCTTTTTGTGAGAAAGCAGGCCGGGGCGGCGCAGACGGGCGAAGCTGCCGGGGCGGCGGAGCAGAATGGAGCCGGTCAGCCGGAGGCTGGGGCGCCGGCAGGGGATTCTACGGGCGATTCAGATAAGTAAATAGTGTTTGCTGAACGGATGATATCCATTCATAAAAAGCCCATAAATATGGGAAATCTACTGAGTCCTAAGTCTATATCTGGTAAAATAGATGCATGGTTTTTCGATTCCAGACGTCAATTATCCTG
>Ga0256404_1001787_pt1 | contig 50168 bp, 56 predicted proteins | sample RumenRJG_01DNA_FD_185990 | JGI IMG/M metagenome (GOLD analysis project Ga0256404, IMG submission 185990) | Bovine rumen microbial communities from Lethbridge, Alberta, Canada - RJG_01 | ecosystem: Host-associated > Mammals > Digestive system > Stomach > Rumen | place: Canada: Alberta | collected...
GCATTGTCTGCAGCCGTCTTGTTGTTGGTGACAGTTGTCTGGATGCTTGATATCGACTGTTCGATGGCAGAGAACTTCTTGATGTTTCCCGATGCGTCGAACTGTGCAGCCCAAAGGTTTATGGTTCTGTCGGTCTGCTCAATCCATGTGGCATACGATGAAGAGTCATCCTCCAGGTCATCAAGCCTGCCCTCAGCAGAAGTGGCACGGCCTTCAAGACTGCTGGCACGCGAACGGAGAGAGTCCAGCGCATTGTCTGCAGCCGTCTTGTTGTTGGTGACAGTTGTGGTGAGCCTGTTGTATTCGATATTGATGGATGCTACGGCTTCGGAAAGGTCATCCGAAGCTTTCTTTGCCTCCAGCGTGATACGACGTGAGGTCTGCTCAAAGAGCGTTGTGAACTGCGTCTTCGAGTTGACGATGGGATCAGTCTGGAGCGCCACAAAACGGATATAACACTCACCGGTATAGCTGATGACCAGTTTACCGCTGCCGGTATATACCCAAGGCTGCGACTTAGAGTCCATCGCCTGTTGCAGAACCCAGTCATGGCCAGCGTTCAGGTTAAACTCACGGCCTATGGCAGAACCGTCGTTTCTTCTGAACTTGAACGACAGAGTGCCACTGGTGACGGGCAGGATTCTGATACCCATATATAGCGTATCAGCAACAGTCACGAAAGAGGTGTCAGAGGAATCTATTGCCGATGCCATCTCATCATGGTACCCGTTGGACTTGATCAGGCTGAAGTCCTGGCTCACGCCCATGCCCAGCAGATGGAGCATACGAATGCCATCCTTCACCACCGGCTCAGCGGTCAGTCTGTTGCGATATGCCAGGAGGTTGCCGTTGAACAGCAGCGGTTCGTCACCAGAGCCTATCATCTCATCGTCATCCTCACCAGACAATGGCGTGCCGTCAGTCTCACAGATCACCCATGACTGCAGCCCTCGCTGGAAGAACCCGTTGGTGATATAGTTATCATCATCAGATATATTGAATGTCGTTTCAGTATATACGCTCTGCAGATGCTGCCTGGTACCTTCGATTCGAGCCTCCAGCCCCTCACCAGTCTGGCGGTTGAAGAATTTACCGACACCGTAGAAATTATTGATGTATGCGCCGAATCCCTCGAGCCATCCGAACAGGTCAGTGCGCACGCCCTCGAGGTTTCCGATGCGAGACTTCAGGAAATCCTCGGGGTTCGTCTTACGCCCATACACCACATCCATGTAAGGAGTCTTCGGTCCCACCGTCATGATGTCAACGACACCCTTCCTCTCAGGATCCGACTCATGGTCGGCACGAACGATGACGTCACCCTTCTGGATGAGAGACTCCGGAGTGCCACCCTCCATCTGAGTGGTGAAGTTCTCGAAGGTGATCCAGTCGAGACGGTCACCTGACACATCAGTCATGCCGCCAGTACCGGCCTCCTTCACTATGAACTCATAATGCTTGGTGAGATAGCCGTCACCACCAGACACCACGTCATTACCAGGCTGATACTGCTGACATTCGATGTAGGTACCAGCATTGTAGGGGTTGCCCTTGATGCGCCCGCCTTCCGTCTCCAGCCAGATACGCCCCGTCTCAGGGTCGTAGTGGTGTATGGACATCATTGCAGCGAAGCGGTAGTTGTCATACTCGCCTCGCAGTTGAGACACCACGAGCTCGTAGACACGGAGCAGACCGCGAACGGTGACGTTGTCGATCTCCAGTGTGTACTTATCCTCTTCGACTCCAGCAGCGTTGATGACCTTCTCCTTGAGGATAGCCCATCCCTGACCTGTGAGGAATCCCGAGTTGAAAAGCAGGGATGACAGTTTACCGCCGAAGGCAGAGTCGCCATCGACGAGCAGTTCAGCCAGACGGGCGAGACCTCTGGTGACCAGTTCCTTCAGCTCAGCATCGCCGGTAGCTGTGATGATGCCACCTTCGACGCCAGACGCATAGTTACCGAGAAGGATTGATCCGAAGGTCTTCAGACCAAGCAGGAACTCAGTCCGGTTCTTGATGGTACCGATCTCAGCCTGATCAATCGTAGCCTCTCCGATCTCTGCCTCTGCAGCTGTCAGGAGGTTGCGGATCTGGGCGTTGTCGATCTCGATTTTCCACTTGTCACCTTCTTTATATATAGCGAAGCCCTGTTGGTCTTTGACATAGTCTTCGCTAGCGAGCTTACCTTCATATATACCGAATCGACGCAGGAGGTACAGAAGCTCAAGGAACGCAGTACCGATACGTGTGGCCGTATTGGCATGCAGGCCCCGCTCATCGCGGATCCCCTTGAATTCAGTTTCCAGCCTGGTATATATTTCGTCTGCCATGATTGATCTTTTACTGCAAATTTACAACAGGAAAGAGCAAAATAAAACTACATGATGATACGTCTCTCACCGAACAACTCATCAAGTGCGGTGGTGAGCATACCCTGATATTTGGAGCCATAGTAATACTGTTCCATCTCATTGAGGTTCATGCGTGAGCCATAGTATTTAGCGAAGAACCAGTCGCGCTCTTCATAGCGCCCCGTCTGAGGGTTATATTTCATCGGTCTGCCTCCAGCCTCACGTTTGGATGCGTCACCGGGAGAGTTCTTCGACCTGTGCCACGCAGGACCAACACTCCTGGGCCTGTCAAGCCGGTGTTCCTCACGATAAGCTCTGCCACCCGGCATCAGGAACGGGATGGTACCATCCGACAACTTAGACTTGATAAAGTTTCTGCCTACACCCTTTGAAACAAATACACCATAGCGTACAAAAGAGTGCTCAATGATGGTCACTGGACCGGGATGTATCATGCCGACGATAGAAGAGAACAGTCTGCCGGTGTCGATAACACGTAGCTTCTCCAGACGCTCACGCCAGTAGACTACCATGTTGTCAGTCCACTCGTTCTCATACTTCCTGAGATCATCCAGTGCTCCGGCATTGCCCATGCCAGGTTTCCGACCACCCTTGGCATTGTAACCGATTCTCTTCATCACGCCCATGGCTTATCCCTCCCACTCTTCCTCGTTGTAGCGGAGATCTACCGCTTCGTCATTGTTGATCTTGAACATGATGCCCGTCGCCCCGTTGAATGAGCGGCGACCGAATTCCATGGAATACACCTGCTCCGTATGCAGGAAAGTGAGAGCGTCACCATACTTACGTGTCGCCCTGTCATGAATCATACGTGAGAGGAACTGCTTGAATATGCGTCTGCACAGACGCAAGGCAGCAGCATAGCTCAGTTCGTCCTGATAGTCGAAGCCGGCCAGTATCCATACCGTGTAGTCATTACGGTCGAACCAACCAGGCTTTCCGCAGAACGTGTTGGCAGCCGTCGTGTCATCGATGAGGATGAAGTTAGCGTAGTCGCGATACTCCGACATAATGATGTCGAGAGCGTCAGGACCGCTAGAGAAACCGACGTAGAAGCCGCTTTCCTTCACAAGTCTGTTCTGCTCAGCCATCTCCTTGAAATAGGCCAGAGCGTTGAAAGAATCACCGTTTGTTTCCATATCTCTTTTTAAAGTCAGCTGCCTCACGTGCCTTAGCGTCCAGCTCAGTCAGGCATCGCCAGCAGTCCATCTGTTTGACAATCTCCTCTTTGGTGACGTCCCCGTCGGTGAGAGCCCTCAGCTGTGTGTTGAAGGCCTCCAGCACATTGAACTTATCCCCCACCTCACCGTTTGCCGGCTTGAAGAAATTCGGGAAGTAAGCGGCGAACGTCGATTTGATGTAATAGTACCAGAACAGTGTGCCTGTCACCTCCGCGGCATCGAGAGACAAAGCCTCTGGCATGTCGCCATTCTCATCCCGATACATGATCCTTGCCATTGCCTCTACGCGCCCTTTATCTTTCCGCTTCAGGAACCCCTGATAGCACGCCTCTATATTGAGGTAGTCGATGAAAGGAACGCCGTGCAGCTGCCTGTCAACAGCCTGGAGTCCGTGGATGCTTTCCAGCCTCACACCCATTTTCTCCGGACTGTTGACGAAATCCAGCTGTCTTATCATATCCTGCACCTGCCAGTCCTGGATGTCGAAGTAGTGCCATTTCCCGTTGTCGAGTCTTACCCTGCAAGACACACCTTTCTGGCGTTTCTTGCGGATCTCTATACCACTGAACCGGAAGAGCATATATGTGCGTATCTCCACCTCGCTATACAGGCCGCATGCTATCAGCTGCAGCGTATAGCGAAGCTGCTCCTGCGAGAGTTTCTCCCAGGAGTCAGGACACTGCAGGTGCAGCACCTTATCCGACGAAATGAAAGGCGCTGTCATCCTTATGATTCTCGTAAGGAGTTGAATGGTTCACCTCATAAGCCTGACTGCCAGCATACGTGCTGAACGACTCGATATCACTCTCAAGCGTGTTGATGAGCCTACGGAAATACTCGTAGGCGACACCCTTGTTGCCCTGTATGGCCACGCCGATGATCCGTCTTATCTGGTGAACGACACCACGGCTCTTCTCATCCAGTGCGTCGGTAGCCATCTTCGTGATCAGTTCATCCATGAACTCATCCGATATCTTATCCCTCAGCCATCTGTCAGCCTCCAGTATAGGAGCGGCAGCCGTCTCCCAGTCCTTAGAGATGGGAGCCTGAAGCCCGGCATACCTACGGAGGAAGGAGAAGAAGCAGAACAGCGTGTCGATGATCACCAAGCCCTGTTGGTACCAGCCAGAGATCTTGAAGCACTTCTCCATGATGGCATCCGACAGGTTGAGCCATTTCACCCTCAGCTCACCGTCGAGGGCATCCACCCTGATCTTCGATGCCGGAGCCGTATCGTTGGTGTTGACAACACCGAATCCAGTGGGAGTCAGAACCAGGTCGAGTCCTCTCATCTCACGGAGGAACACATCGACGCAAGCCAGCGCCTTCACGTCAGCAGCCAGCGGTCCGTCAGGATTGTCGTTGATGATGGTGGTGGCAACGTCACCGAGTTTATCGTCGGCAATATCCTGAATCACACTGTTGATTTTCGTTTCGAGCTTAGCGAAAATGATACCCTTCGGCTCCTTGGCAGCAGGTATCGTGAGGTCGAAGAACCCCTTGTCAATCTTTACTGTTGCTATCATCGTTCTGTCCGTTAGCGGTTATCTCCTTGGCATCCTTGTTCTCATCTAGCGTTGTCAGCTGTATCATCGGCACGTCGATGGCGAACCTGTCAGCCCATTTGTTATAGTACATGATGACGTGGAACGGCACCTCCATGATATCATGGAAAGCCTTTTCCAGAGCCTGTTTGAGAGTGAACAGCTCGCGCTTGTCAGAGCCAGAGTTGTTCATCTGCGACTTTCCAGGCACGGCACCAACCATGTTCGGGTGAACGCCCATGGCGAAGCAGAGGCTATTAGAAGCCTCCTGCATATCATCGCTCCAGTCGCCACCCTCTTTCTTGTTGCCTTCATTGAGGTTATAGATACGCACCATACGTTTCTCCTTACCCTCAGGCGTGGTGTCATAGGAAGTGATCCATGCCTTTCCCGCATTTTCAGGCTTGGTGCAGAAGTCGGTGATATTCTGTCTCTCCTGCTTCTTTCGCTCAGCCATCTTCTTCGGGTCGGTGATACCCTCTTCGCGGCACACGTTATCCCAGTACTGACGATGCACCTCCACCTGAATACGAGGTGCGGAAGTGTTCTTGATCATATACCGCTTACCCAGACCGATGAGACGGTAGATGTCATACCAGGCATCGTTCCATATCGAAGCGTGGTACGGTACAGGATAGACACTGTATCCTGGTGTCGGGAACAGACAGAGGATGGCAAACTTGCACTCAGTTCCAGAAGCAGGCATAGGTCTCGTTGAACCGTCATAGATGTTAGGTCCCTTACCCATGCGCCACATCAGGTCGCCCAGCGGGTCAATATCGTCGAGCAGCGGTATGGCTTCCACCTGCTTCTGCTGGGTCTCATTCCACTTGCTGACCAGCACATGATTGATGATGCCATTCTTGTCGCGCACCTCGAAGCGGCAGTCGCAGGCATTCCTCATTCTGACCATGGCAATTCTGGAGTGATCGACGCTGAGATGGATAACCATGACCGAGAAGAAATGATACTTCATGTCAGTAGCCATCCTGAGCCATGTGTTATGGATGGCGTTACGGAGGCAGAACTCACGAATCTCCTTGTCGTTAGTCATCTCTCGTGTATCACGGTCGATGAACCTGAGCCCCTGCCCATAGCAAGTCAGGATGTTGAACTGCTGGCACTGGCTCATCACCATGTTGTCAGCCACCAGATTCTGATTCGTGTAAGGGATGATGTTGTCCTGACCGAACTTATAATACTTAAAAGACCTGCCGTCTGCAAGCGTCACCTCATCGATATCATCGGAAGACATCGACGGATAGAGACTGTCTGTATCCCGTTTGTAGTGTGTGGTGATCTCAGCCTGCAGCTGCTTGTTCATCACGCCGCTCTCGCCGATGAAGTACACCTCATAATCGCCGTTGGTACCTGCTCGCACCATCTCGTTTTTCTTACCTTTGCTCATAGATATATAGGATGTCCATTAATGTTAAACATGAAGATATCCGGGACTGTACGAATCTCGTTGTTTACCGGATTCAGGAGGCGGTGCCATCCACCGCGCCAGTTGGAGCTGCTGACCAGCCATCCGTTGTATTCAATGATGTTGCCTTTGGAGTCCCAGGCCTTTACGAAAACTTTCTGTCTGGATTCCCTTGCCACATCGAGGATCTGCTGCCCCTGTTTCATCTGAATCGGTTTTCTCTGCTCCATATCACACAAGCCAAAAAAGATTTTCAATTGAAAGTATAGTCGAAGGTGTTGTCGAAGATACGCCCCTCGCGTCGGATGTCCCAGACGTTATGGTTACGATCTGCATATTCGTATTCGAAGGTGAAGCGAGGCAGATGGTCTGCAGCGTTTGAGATCTCAGCCTTTTCAGAGCTGATAACCACAGGAACCATATCGTTGAGAGCCACGCCACCGTTTATAACCGGCAGCAGTCTCACCGATTTGGAGCGCAGCACCTCCCTCCACCAGTTTGCCATGGGAAACGACAGGATGCCCGTATCAGCCTTGAATGTCTCTTTCTCCTCGATGGCATACGACCGTTTCGTGCGCCCTATGCGTGACTGACTGCGGTCGAATGTCGATACCTGATGGTGCTCACCGGTGCAGTAAGCAATCTCTTCGACACCGAAAGAGTTGGCGAACAGAAGGACAGGGCCGATATCCGTTGGGAAGTCACTGACAACCACAAACTCCTGCCTGCGGTTACCAGCCCTGATGATATACTGCAGCAGCTGACGACCTGACGATAGGAAGTTGTCCGGAGACACGTCAATCATCGTGAAGTCACCTCCCGACAGTCGGGTGACCTGATGAGTGACCACTGATCCGTCATCATAAGTAGCCTCGCATACAGGCGTGTCGTTGCCTATGTAAGACAGTATCTCCTTCCATCCGCTAGCTGTCTGTTTCGTGCCGTCAAGCAGCGTAAGGAATCTGTTGTTGCAGAAGTCAGCAGCCGTCATATTCTTGACGATCGCCTTGCACGTCACCACAGAGGCGCTGACTGTCTGTGTGTCGATGACACTCACATGGTCACTGGAATAGACGTTCTGTTCCTGCACGGTCACTCTGACGTCGAAAACGACATATCTGTCGCTGTATGGCAGAACCAGAAGGTCGATGTCAGACAGACATATCTGGTTGTCGTTATCAGGATACAGCAGTTCGCTGAAGGCGGTTTCTACAGAACCGTTCTTCAGCACCTCAACGGTCACGAGGGCTCTCTCGAAAGCTATTGAGAACCTCAGGTCGGGTATGTCGCTGGAAAATAATCTGCCAGGCCAGGAGCTCATGAATGTAATCATACCGCAAAGATACGAAGGCAGGCAGCATAATAAAACAACAAAAAAGGCTGCGTGCATCACTGCAGACAGCCCTGGCAATAGTTTGAGCAATAATTAGATTAGGTATCAATTTTCGTGTACAGCACCCATCTCGGCAAACCGTCGTGTTGCGGTTTTATCTGGTATCCGTTGTTGGTCATGTATTTGATGAGATCCACGCCGTTGACATCCATCATCGGGTCAAGCTTGTCTATGATATCCATCGTTGTCATCGGTGTCAAGTAATAGCCTGGAGCCTCGATCGGCAGTTTGTCGATGAAGAAGGCATCGAGCAAGGTCTTCAGGGAGTTGTCAGCCATCTTTGTGACGATGGTGACAGTTGCCACCGGCCGGTCTACGTTGACCTCATCCTCATGGACCTCTGCAATATCATCGTCCATGGAGCCGTTACCATATACTTTCACTATGCGTCTGCCATCCACATAGGATAGAGCAACACGCAGTTCATCCACTGTCATTCCGTTTTCATCCATTTTCCAAAAGAGTTTTTAGTTTGATCATATCCTTACGTATCGACTTGATGTTATAAGCCACAGAGAAGATGTTTGAGCTCTGATCGCTGTCTCTCTCCATATAAGCCAGCTCCTGCAGCGTGTCTTCTGCAACTTCGAGGCTGCCTATATGGTCTTCGAGCGTATCCACATCGCAAAATTTGTTCACCAGCTCAAGAGCCTCTGGTGGCATATTGATGGCCTTATTCATACCTTAACCTCCTATGATTGCTGCTAGGAACATCAAACCGAAACCGAATGTGACAGCAGCTGCTGCCTGAGAGAAGAGAGAAACCCTTTCCAAAATCTTGCTGGAAGGCTTCGTAACACTTTTTGCAAGGCCTTGTAAAATGTGTTGGGAGGCCTCGTAAAATCCATCCTTCTTGCACTGTGTCGCCGTGCCTTGCGCCTTGGGCTGCCGCATCTCGTCGGCATAGCCCTCGAATTGTAATGTTAACTGTTGCATATCGCTCTATATGTTTAGCTGTACAGGGATCCGCCCTGCGCGTTTTGTTTCCTTGGAAAAGGGGAGAGCTCCCACGCTTTCAGACACTTCAACGTCTCTTTCCCAGTTCCGCCTCACGGCTGGAACACTCTCCCCCGGAGAGGAAGGCGGGCCAAGCTTCTGGATGTGGTCCTTGCGGACTGCTGCATTATTGTCTCCTGCCTCGCGGCGAGGAGCGCCTTCCCCTATGAGACAGAGAAAGCGGCAGCCTTCCCTGTCGCTAAACATATAGAGCATTCGTCCAAGGACGCAATATCTACTGGGTGGCCACCGCTATTGGTGTAGTGAGGTCTCTGGCAGACCTCGGAAGTATGAGCATAAAAAATGCCCTGAGTTGTTACTCGGGCGTCTTTCACCGCCCCTGGAGCGAACCGCTCTCTATATGTTTAGCGATGGCAAAGGTACGAAAAAATCCCGAACTTCCAAAGAAATTCGGGAAAATTTTCTTTTTCTTATTAATTTTCTTCTGGAACGACGACCAAAAACCACGATTTATTAAAGTTCCACGGTATTTTTACGAAAGCCTGTAAGTATTCTCTGAACATCATATCTTTCGCTCTCCTACTTTGTTCTGTTGCAACATAGCCAACTAGAATTTTTGTAGTTGTATATACCGCCATTGCCTCTGACCCGCTGAATTGATTAATTTCAGGTTTTAATAATACAGAATCACCTGGTTCCAAACACATAGCTTGCGTTTGCTCTTCTACTGACCTGTATTTCATACCTACAATTTTGAACTCCACACCTACACCTTCTATAGCTCTGCCAAAGGAATCTAGTGAAGGTTTTCTTCCTTTATAAACAACAGACGGTTTATCAACAAATTCATTCACCAATACTTTTTCCAGCTGTATTTTATTTGCTTCAACTTGCTTCTGTTGTAGGTTAAATGCTTCTTTAGAATGTTCTTGGGCCTCTTCTATTTTTGCCTGAAGATTTATATGTTCAATCTCTTTATGCTCATTTTGTTCTTTTTTCATTGTGTTGTACGGGCTTTTTGGACTTATAATGTTCCAAAAAGAAATGACCAAAACAAAAAAGCATATACATAAAATAATGACATCAAAAGCCTCCATAATCATAATGTTTTAGGTATTATTTGTTTCCTATTAAAAAGCCCCGATGCAGGCTCATGCACCGAGGCTGGTGTGACTAGTTAACAATCGGAAGCCTAAGCAACGCGATAGGAGCCGATGAATTTTCCTATTTCAGACAGTGCACGGTTGAGCGTGGCCTTCTGCTCTTCGTTGAGCGTGTAGACCTTACCACGCACTGAGTAGCCATTGATACGCTGAGTGAGCCATGACACGCTCTTACCGAAATATTCCTTGGCGATGTACGACCAAGGTATGAGTTTGTATGCCTTATCATTGATCTGCCCTCTGAGTGCCTGCTGCTTGATATCCTCGTTGTCAGCCTCCATCTCGCAAAGCCACTGCTCTAAGAACGCATCGACCTCTTCCTCATGGCCTTGCTTGTGTTCAACGAGCCATCCAGCCAGCTCTTCCTTCCTGCTTTCGCTGGCAGTGTCACTTAGCCCAGCAAGTGACTTGAATTCTTCCATAACTTTCCTGATCTCTTCCATATCCTTATTCTTTAAGGCTCCCCTCCCGAAGGAGGGGGGCGGTTTTTACTTTCTCTGATCCGTCAGTTTCTTGAGGTCTTCGAGCATCGCGTCCAGTCTTTTCTCCCTTGCCTTAGGCTTCATCTTCAACTTTTCTGAGAGTTTGATGAATTCGGCGATCATCTTCTTTTTCCTCCGGATCCTTTCTTCTAATTCTTCGTCCATAACGTTACTTTTAAAATTAAACACCCTTGTTAACTAATCACGATGCAAAGATACATATAATTTTTGATATGTACAAGTTTTACATAAACTTTTTTATATGGAGACGCCATTTTTAACAAAAAAAAATGCTCATCCGGCCTTCACAGGCAAGATGAGCACCAAAAATTACGTTTAGAATTTCAAAATACCTTATATAATACTCTAACGACTAACCATGATTGTCTGGTTGTGTACGATCCTGGTATTAGGATTGTAGTTGACGAACTTGACGTCATAACCCTTCTTTCCCCATCGCCACCACAAGAACTTGTGCTTGTAAATGGTGGCGACAAAGATATCGAAGGAGTCTCTTACCAGGTACTCCATCATCTTTGATCTGAGGTTCACCTCGAAGTCAGCCCATTTGTCATGATAGACAAAGAGACTGTCGCTGTCTTTCTTGACAGCAGTCATCTGAACCTTTCCCAGCATCTCTCTCAGCTGGTGGTTCTCTGACTCTATCTGAGACACCTTCAGGCCGAGATCCTTGATGAGTTGCTTGTCGGCCAGCTGTTTCTTGTAGTCGGTCTTATCGACTTCGACGATACGCTGAGAGACGACGGTCACGGAGTCACGTATCGTATCGACGCGCAGCGGTATCTTAGCGTGAGCCAGTTCTACCTGCAGGTCACGTACTTGTTTCATGAGCGACCTGTTGTTAAGCCAGACGTATGCAGCACCAGCACCAGTCATAAGGAGCAGCGCCATGATGGCGATGATCCATACCTTCACACTTGTTTTCATATCACATCAGTTTTAGAACGATCACGGAGATGAAGGTTATCAGGAAGATCAGAGCCATGACCTTCAGGAACCTGTCACACCAGAAGACTATATCATCATACTCATACGGTTCGAGCCGTTCTTTCCACCAGTCAGTTTTCATAAGCCAGTCCGTCGATGATTGCCACTACGGCTGCCATGAGCCAGAAACACACACAATGTAAAAGCTTAGCCATATCTACCTCCTTTTTTTTTTAGGGTTGCACTCCAAATTCCTTCTTGAACCGACGCAGCAGGAACTTACGGTTTGCCAGTCCGTTGGTACCACCGTTGATCCGTCTTGTGAGCGCCTCACAGTCATCAGCGTCAGCCAGCTTGCTGCAGCCGTTCTTCCACCAGAAGAACATGGCAGTCTTCAGGTTGCCTGGAGCCTTTGCCACGAGATCAGGGTTCTTCACCACGTCACCCACGCAGAATTCCGACTTCGTATATTCGGCATAGTTTGCCTTGCCTGTCAGGCCGATGAATCCGCGACCGCGGTATCTCCATCCATCGCCGCTCTGTTCGTTGCCGTTGCCCATCCGACCGCCATACACCCTGTTAGCTATCTTCTCAGGCTTGCGGGCATACGCTTCAGCCTCTGCCCTGGTCTTGAAGTACTTCGGGAAGGTCTTCAGCAGGCCGTCAGCCGAATAGTTCAGGTTCTCCTCGCAGCAGCGCAGGTTAGCGCTCTCATGGAACACTTGTGACAGGAAGTGGACCACTCTGAGAGGAGTGTCGATGCCGAAAGGCACAGCCCACTGGTTGAAATAGGCCACGAATTCGTTGACCCTGTCTTTGCAAAGCTCTGGAACAGCTCTTAGTAGCTGTGACTGATTGATTACCATAGATTATTCCTCCTCACTGTTCTTTTTTATGTATTCACCTTTATCATTGAAATCCTTGAGTCTCTTCAAGAGCCATGCCGGCACTATCGGCATGATGGCGTTGGCATTCTCGAAGATGGATACCGATTCGCGCAGCAGCATGAACACGCACAGATATTCGCCTATCCACTGGGTGCTGCCTACGACATGACCATTCACTGTGTAGTTGTTGAGCATGTTGGATGCGATGAGCAGCATGATATAGATGAAGATCTTCTTTGCGAACTTATGCCAGAAATCCTCAGAGTTGAAATCCTTAGCAATGAAGTGTTTGACCACTGAGACGAGCGTATCGATGACGATGGCAATACATATCCACTTGGCGAACTCCCAGTCCTGGTAGATGTATCTCATGACATCAACCATGATCGTCAGCGGAAAAGCGCCAAAAAAGGCTATGACTGTCTTTACCATATACTTCTTTTTTTGCTGCAAAGATACGAATGCAGTCAGCAAAATAAAACAACCGAAAAAAACATCATGAAAATTCAAATGAAGAACAATCCAGAAAATCAGGTGCCGGAAAGCAGCCGTTCTGAGGCATACTGTGATGCAAGTCTGAACAGTAACAGCCCAAAACGGAGAAAGCCAGCTTGCAGGCACCTACCCACGAACCGTCAAAACACATAAATATACATAAAAATTCCACTATATAGGGCCCCGAAAACGCTAAGGCTCAAAGAATTAGCGTTTTTGGGAGTCAAAAGCGCCGCAGGCTGACGGCTTCGTTGCCCCCACCGCCCTACGACCGCGAGCGACTTTCCGCTTTCCTTTGTGCGGAATATGTAAACACTTTTTACGCAAATTTACGTCGGTGATTTTGCGCCCGTCGGTTTTAAAACTACCTATGGCACGCCATTTGCGGTCAAGGCGGCTCTATGGGGATCATCAGCGGTTCATCGCTCATGTTCACCATTGTGCCGGGGATTGGGGAGGGGACCAGAACGTCAGGGGCGCACCACTCAGCAGGCCCACAGAGAGAGAGGATCCGAATAGCGATGGGCAGACAAAGATGTGTGTATGCCGATACACTCTTCTTATGGCACTGATGATGCAGGCCTGCCCTGCTTCTTCAACTGCCAGGTGTCTGCCCTGCCATGAGAGATCCGCGCGTGTGGAGACTGCCGTGTGGTGCGCCCCTACCTCTCTCCTGCCTCGGCAGGGTTATGCCCACATCTTTCTGGTCTTTGCCAGGAAGAGTGCCATGACGACGTCTGCACCAGCTGCCTGCAGTGAGGCTATGAACTCATTGGCAGATTCGCAGGTGGTGCAGATGTCGTCAACAACCAGGACTTTCTGTCCTTTGATGCTGGCATCTATGCTGGCATTCCCCATGCAGGAGATGTAGCACCTGTCCTGTGACAAGTGCTTCTTCTCCCTGCATGAGTGGACTTTGACAAGGTCGAAGCCATTGATTGCATGACACCGTCTGCAGAGTTCGTATAGGAACCTCTTCCATCGCCTTGCGTTAGTGTATGGACAGCTTGCAGGAATGCAGACTATTGTGACATTCCTCATGTCACAAGCCCTCAGGCTGCTGGCCATCTGGCGTGCAGCCCATCTTGTAGCATAGTTTCTACCGTCCTTGAAGTCAAGGATCATACGGTTAAGGATGAACTGTTCGAAGGACATCCTGAATCTCTGCGGGACGTAGTCGTAAAGAGCAATCTTCATCATGGCTATGACAGATTAGGTGAAACAAAAAGAGGCAGCCATTACGCTGCCTCCGTGTTGATGTGCTGCTCGATCATCCTAGCAGCCTTGTTGACGTCTGCCAGCAGACTCACGAGGAACTTGGGATCCTGCTTCAGGCTCTTGAGCCAGCAGCTGAGGTACGCAGCGTTATTCTCCTGAATACGCGTGTTGAAGCCTAGCTGATGCCCCATCAGCGCTGCCGTGAGTTCTGCCACGAGCTCTTCGCGGGCATAGGAGTCATCTCCGAAGGCCTCGCCTTTCTTACGGTTCAGCCTGTCAGGTGAACCCGTAGAGTGCGTCATCTCATGAAGCATTGTGGAGTAGAACTCCTGACCTGCCAGGAACACCTCATCCTCGGTGCCACCGAGGTTGAACTGCTGTTTCTCCGGGATGGTGATGCTATCATCCTTCCTGGAGTAGAAAGCATTGTTCTGCTGTTTGCAGGAGATCGGGCATACCCACGACTGATTGTCAATCAGGGAGTCGAGAGCGCTGTTGGCATACATGCCGTCAGAGCCTCTGAGCTCTGGAACTGAGAAGTTCTCATCGATGATCTTCCGGATTTTGTCCGGCTGCACCTCGGCGAGGTTAGTCTGGTCGATGTTGAACACGGTGTAGTACTTCAGTACTGGGAACACCGTGCATTTGCCCTGCTGATCCCTCGACATCTTGTCGTAGTCAGCACTGTCGATGCGTCTGCCCTTGTCATCCTTGATGTCAAGCTTCCAGAAGAGCACTGGTGCTCCTTTCTCGCCCTTGTTCACATGGGCGCCCATGGCGTTTGCCTTGTTGACGGTGACGTAGAGCGGGTAGCGGAAGTTCATCTGCTCGCAGTGCATGTAGAGGAAGAACTCGTTCATGTACGAGTAGCCACGACCGGCTACGGACAGCGGCCTGCCAGATGCCTCAGTCGTTATCCATGTCTTACGCCAGCCCTGCTGGAGACCTTCGATAGTCTGGATCATGAGATCCGTGAACTGAGAAACGACGCGCTCAGTACCGCTCTGTTTGTTTGAAACTTCAGTTTTCATCATTCTAAACGTATTTAAAAGTGAATAAATAGGGGTTCTTCTGAAAGCCAGTGGAGCCCGGCCCTGCCTGTATGCGGTCGATGGCCGTCCCCACTGGCGGGGGTGTTTATTTCATAGTAGGATTTGTCTTACTGAGGGCGATCTCATACCTGAGCTTCTCGATGGTGCTCTTGGCAACATAGCCACCCGTTGACCTTTTCAGCATGAAGATATACTTCAGTGCGGTTTTAGCGTTGTTACAGAACTTAGGCTCCCAGCCTTCTGTTGTTACCATCCATACCTTTTTGAAAGACCTGTTGGACTTCACGAGCTCTGCGTTGATAAAATTCTTCTTTTCCATGATTCTGCGTTTTATAGGGTGTGACATTAAGCTATTTTATAGATTTCAACATAGGTGATATCAGTCATCGTCTCATGTGCGATGTCATTAGCCTTTGACTCTGCTTCAGCGAAGGAGGAAGCCTCGATTTCGAACTCCTGATAGTTCCCGTCTTCTGCGTTCACTACTACATTATACAGGTTCTGAGAGCGTCTGCCGCGGTTGTAGGGGCGCGTTTTGATAACCGATGTCTGAGTTGAAGTTGTCATATCTTTAATTTTTTTGAGAGTTAGACTTGAAGCGTTTCCGCTTTTGTAATTTTTACGTGCATAGAAGACGAACAGGGAGAAGGGAGGACAATGCAAGGCTTTGCCGGAAAATTTTCTACCCTTGGGCATGGAATTTTTGAATTGGCGCCACTGCACCCAAAAATTCTAGAAAAATTTCAGAGCAAACGCGCTTTAGCCTTGCAGGCTCCCGCCTGTCGTACCTTTGCAAAGGAAAAATCAATGCGGGAACCGTGGAGAGTTATCGTGAAAAAATTGATATGACAACGTCAGACATCGGTGAAACGAGCCCATGGCCGTGGCAGATCCTCCCAGAACCAACGACGATGGAAGAACGCAGAGGGCAGGAACCATCAGGCGGCCAGGGAACCCTGACCGTCGCAGAGAGGCAAAGGCGACAGCGCACACGTGGCGATGACTACCCAAGCCCTGAAATCAAAATAGCATGTCAGGCCCCATGGAACGCAGATACAGACAATGGTGTATCAATGCAGAGCCCATGGAGTCCTATAAGGTCATAGAAGATGAGAGATGGCATCGACAGATGGCCGGGAGCCTACCCACCCATGTACGATACAAACCCACTGGAGCTTCCTGCTGAATAATAGGGCTGCAGGTGGCGTTCGACCCCGATGCACAGTGTATCGAAGGCATCAGAGCCGTCAGTACGATACTCCAGCTTATCCTCTTCACTCTCCGCCAGTTTCTCAGACCGCTTATCCTTCTTACCCATATAGGATCCAGCCGTCTCGATGGAGAGCAGAAGAGCCTCGTTGTTGTCACGGTTGATGATGATTTGATGATCTGCACGCCCAACGAACATGCGGTTGATGAGCTGCTGTTTGTCGATATGGTTCATCGGTTTCCCGATATATATCTCATCGACGAACCAGCCATGCGATGACAGGAACTGAGATATGAAGATGTAGAAGTCATCATTCTGGTTAAGGGCGAATCCGTTGCCCTTGAACGTGGCATCGAAGAAGAACGCCACCTGTTTGGTGCGATGGTGCTTATAGTACTCGCAGAAGTCATCCATCAGCTCAGCCAGACGCCGCTCGTATTTGACATAGAAAGACTTGAGCACCTTCAGCTTGTTGTCAGCCCCTATCTGACCGCAGACCAGCCAGTTTATATTATTATTGACGTCGAGGGCGATCATCAGCGGTTGGTCCGGATCCAGGTCCGCGTCCAGCCGGCAGTCGTTCTCATAGACCTTACCCTCGCCGAGATCCTGCAGGGAGAGTTTTGACTTGTTCGGTGCTGTATAGGTATTGATATCCTCTCGCATCGATCCATAGAACCCGTCGTATGCTATCGTGATGCGCTTGCACATGATGGATGTGGCGAACACCAGTGGCGGCAGCTCACGTTTCATTCTGGCGATGAAGTCTTCGCCAAGGATAGCCAGGTTATATATCGATGGTCTCTCGATATAGAGGTATGCATGTTTTCTGAGAGTGTTCAGGTAAGACTCGATTTTCTTCAGTTCACGCTCATAGTAAATACGGCGATCAGGATAAGCCGTCATCTTCTGCCGGATCTTCCAGTGCTTGAACACGAGACCCTCGAGCACTTCAATGAGTTCCTTATCCATCAGCTTCTCATACTGCAGGAACCACGATCCCTTCTTTGTTACAGGCATGTCGCATGTAATAGTGAGCCCATGGTGCAGCGGGCACTTATCGAAGAACATCTCGTTGCCACGGTTAGTCTGGAAGGTCTCGTTCTTCAGTTTCTCATAGTCCACGAACTTCGCTTCGTCAATGAGGATATGGTCGAGAGAAAGACCGTTAGATGCACCTTCACGGTCCTGCGTGATGATCTGGCACACGCTGCCGTTGTAGAACCCGATGACATTCTCCCAGTTCTCCGGTCTGAATATCGGGTCTTTCCAGTGCAGCGCCTTCCACGGCTTCTTTCCGACGGTATAGTGAATATCACGCTTGTATCCCCATCTCTCCCAGTGCACTAGGAGAGAGGGAAGCGTCGATATCAGACATTTCTTGTATGACGGAGAGACGAACCCTGTTGTCGATCCCTCCATCATCTGGAACACCTGCAGCTGTCTTGTTGCGTCGATCATACCCTTACCGGTACCACGCCCCATCACTGCTATCAGGTTTCTAGGCATCAGGTACAGCGGGTACAGCTGAGCATCATTGAAATATACCTTATTCTGGTTCTTTTCCGTTGTCATCTATCTCCGTGTAATCAGCAAATTCAACATCCACGTCATATCTCTTCAGGCACTTCTTCATGTATTCCCTGAACCTCGGTCTCACCTTCACGCCTGCATCGCTCGGGTCAGACGATGGGATGAACTGTTGAGGAACGATCTTATCGAACGCCAGCTCCGGCGGATCCAGTGTGTCCGTCATATTATTCTTGATCAGGTTTTTCTGCATGGATGCGACGGCCCTATGGTCGCCATCGCGCTTAGCCTTGATGCGGTCTTCCTCGATCATCTGGTTGATGCGCCATCTCCAGAACTTCTTCGATGCCTCCTGCAGGTTTCCCATGACTATCTTGATGATATGGATGTCATCATACGCCTGCGATTCATTCACCTTGTTGAATGCGATGTCATATTCGACGATTTCCTTTGGGGACTTAGATGAGAACCGGCACCAATAGGTGTACAGCGCCCTTAGTCTGATCACGCGCTGTATGATGTGTGGAGCGACATTGTCCTCCACCAACTGGTTCTCATCAAGGGCCATCAAGCCCATGTATTCATCAATGTTCTGTGGTACGCTCATAGGTCGTTCATCATTTTTCTCAGGTATGATGCCAGGGCTTCGTCAGCAGCTGGTGAGCCAGCCTCTGCGAGCGCCATGTTGCGTTCACGGATCTTCATGGCCGTCTGTGCCATTCCTTTGAAGTAAGCGATACGGAACGGATGACCGATGGTGTTGATGCCGTCACGCAGCTCAACCTCATTCAGCTCCAAAAGGACGCCAATCTCCGTAATCGGGGTTAGCTTTTTCGCCAGGCACTCTATCTCTTTCAGCAAGTCCTGAGAAGAGTCCGTTGAGTTGGATTGAGTTTTCATCTACTAGTTCCTTGAAACCGGAATACTGCTGGAGGAATATCTCCTGTGATGTAGTGATGATCGTGCTTTCAGCCCTGTCACCGTAAGTCTGGTTCTGTGAGGAAACGACAGTCACCAAGTGAGAATCGTTTTGCACGAGCACCACCTTTGAGTGGTTCATCGTGAGATATACGCTGTCGAAGCACGACTGCATCTCACGGTAAAGCTTCACCATCTTCTTCGACGCCTTCAGGTCGACCATCAGGACCGACTTGCCGACGAGACCTTTCTTCCTGAGGTTGTAGAACCCTCTGAGGAAAGCGTCTGACGTCGAATAGGTGGACACATAAATATCCGCACGCCCAGTCTGTCGAAGAATCCAGTCGAGCAGACCGAGCGTGTGGACACCTTTGCCCAGATGGCTCTGCAGAGGGCATCCGAGCAAAGGTTTGAATATCTCATTCAGATTTCTCCCCTTCGGCATTGTCTTCAGGAAGTTCAAGAGAGATATCGCACATCGTTAAGTCAGCCTTACGCTGATCAGAAAGCATCACATTCAGCATAAGGAGACTAGTGACGCGTGCCTGGATCTTGGATCGAAGGTTTTCCAGCTTTACAATTTTATCTTCAGGGAAGTCAGGCTCACGGCTCTCCAGTACCAGTTCCTGGAGTACAGGCAGGTTCCTGCTGACATACGACTGTGCGACATCAATATCCCTTTGCTCATCTTCAGTCAGCTGACCGCCTTTAACTACGGTGACCATCTCATCCATGGTACCACGGAAATCATCATATCTGGCCATGTCAGCCTTGTAGTTGTACCAGGTATCCTTGAGCAGCTTCAGATACTCATAGCGGTCACATGGAGCGTTGAGCGTGAGCAGCAGATTGTATGTCTCCTTGATCTTATGCCACCGCTCAGCATTCTTCACCCAGATAGCCTGTATCTCTTCAGGCAGCTGGTCATGGTCAGGACGCTTGCCGGTGATGACGGTGGCAGCATTAGATGACTCCTCACCAGAAGGTGCATCACCAGTATCGGCATTATCGTCTATTTTCTCAGAAGAGATGGCAGCCTCGATCTGAGGAGTGATCTCACTGTCAAGTTTCTCCACATCCTCGATGGTATAACCGTCGAGTCTCATGTTCACATGCTTGCGCAGCTCATATTCCAGTTTCTTCAGACCACGTTTCGGCTGTCGGACTATCCTTTCGTACAGCCCTCTGTTACGGTTCACCCGCAGCAGCATGACAGCACCTTTGAGGATCATCTCGTCAGACTCATGTTCGGAACGCAGCCACTTGACCATATCATCGGTCAGCTTCGGATCGTACTTGTCTCGCATCATATCATTAAAGATTTAAAAAAGGGATGACCGGGAGTCAATCTCCAGCCATCCCACAATTTACCAATAACTAAAAAACCTAAAACTATTAATCACTGACGATGCTGTCAGTCTTGCCGTCGATCTTGCCATCTTCAGTCTCGAAGGTGCCCTGATAGAACGGAGCGGCATTCACGTCAGAAACGCTTGCGTTGATGGTTGTCTGGCTGGAATCAGTCACCTGACGGCCTGCGTTCTGTCCGAGCTCGAGCTGAACGCGGAACATCTCGTTACCGATGACGCGAATCTTTCCGTCACGCTGTGGATACAGGAAGATGACGTCATCCTTGTTGAGCATGGTGATCAGACCAGTCACCTTCTCCTGTGTACCAGGTAGGACGAAATTCACGCTGTTCAGGAACGACTTTGCGCCCTCGTTGCCCTGATTAGAGCATGTAGGCTCAGACTCACCCTCCACGAGGTCGATCTTCACGAACTTGCATCCTTCAGCCAGTACGAAGTTAGACTTGATCACAGCCACATCCTCTAGTTTCTCAGCGGCATCACCCGTCACCTTTGGGAAGGTGAGGATGTTGACGCGGCGAGCCATATACATATGCGGACGTATGCCTGGGAGCGAAGCGCTGCCCTGGCAGAACTCTACATTCTCGTAGAGATCCTTGTCACTAGTACATTTACCCATAACAGTAATCTTTTAATTGTTACACCATTTCGTAATAGGTCTTACCCTCTGCAGCCACAGTGTCAGCAGACTTGATGTAAGCACCATTATTCTTCTCATACCATCCCTCGGTTGAAGGATTCTTGCCAGTGGTAACGGTGACTGCGACGAAGTCGGCAGCGATCGTGTCAGCGGTCACGCCCTTGATACGAGCGACACAGAGCATCTCCTTATTGATAGAGAGGTACTGCTCACCATAGAACATGTTGGCGATGAAGTCAACATCATAGTGAGAAGTCAGCGATTTCTCAACGAGGAAGTTCTCATCAGCAGTCATCTGGTTCCAGAGAGACATAATATTGTTCTTCGGAGTCAGAGACAGGTAGTTGTTAGGCACGTTCGGCAGGGCGCAGAACTCGATGTTCGACTTGCCCTCGAAGGTAGCCTTCTCATATCCACGGTTATAAGGCAGAGCGCCATGGTTCATCTGGTATGCTTCCTCATAGCAGTGCTTGGTGTACTCAGACATGAAGAGTTTCACGTTCTGTCCGCGCAGCTTAGGATTGACACCCTTCCATCCCTCTTCGGTAGAGCCCCATACGAAGGCCTTGATGATATCCTCGGCATTCTCCTCGTTGATCTCTTCAGGGAGCTCGTAGAAGTTACCGATCTCCTTGGCCATCTTGCCAGTCTTGATCTCGATGTCTTCGATGGCGCAGAAGCTGTTGAAGAACTTATCCGTATCCTTGGTGTTCTCCGGATCACGCTTTGCGGTCCACATCACGTTGAAGAGATTCTCACCGAGCTGAGCCATGATGTATGCACATACACGCTTCACCCAGGGAACGGTCTTCAGAGCCTCGCCCTTTGTGATGTCAGAGCCCCACAGAGACTTATAGATAGAGATGGGATCGATAGGTTCGATGCAGTTGCCAAGGAAGGTCTCCAGTGTGCGCTGCTCGATGCTGATGGCGCCATTTCCCTTCTTGTACTTGTCGAAATTACCCATTTGGAACTTGCCCTTCATCTCATGAACATGCTCCTTGTAGCGGATACCCTGTACAACGCTCATGTGCTGCAGAGCAAGGCGCATGGCGTACATCGGCATGATGATGAGTTCAGTGCGATACTTCTGGAATGCGTCCTTCAGTGCATCAGGACTGAAGGTCGTAACAGGATCAACCACTGGCTGCCCCTGATTGATGATAAGATTCTCAGCCATAATCAGATTGCGTCTTTAATTGATTCAAACAACTCGGCAGCTGCGTTGAGCGGAGAGGTCTCCACTACATCTTCGCCACCATTCTTAGTCTCACCAGGCACCTTTTTGAGGTTTTCGATCTCTTTCTTCTGAGAATCGACTTCAGCTTGCAGGTCGGCGATGGTCTTTTTTTGGCTGTCGATGGTCGACTTAGCCTGTTTGCATGCCTCTTCCTGCTGAGTCAGCTGATCATCGATCTTCTTCATCTGTTCCTCATTAAGGACCATCTCACCTTTGTCATTGGCCTCGATGCCATCCTGGATGGCAAGCACAGCCATAACACTCTTGAAGATCTTCTTCATGCTTTTCTCTTGATTTACGGCGAAGGAGTTTCCGAGTCTCTTCAGCATCCCGATCGCCTTTTCAAGAATGCCAGCTGGATTGTCCTCACCTGTCTCGGCATTGAAGCCGGCAGGGAGAGGAGGGAGACCCATATTAGAAATCAGTGAATTAGTCAGTTTGTTGGAGACGTTAGCTACACCGTCATCAACCGACTCAGCCTCGATGATCTCATCGACGATGCCGAAGTCAACGGCGTCAGCCGCCTTGATCCAGGCAGCGATCTTCATCTTGGCCTTGACATCGTCAACGCTCTTGCCGTTACGGTCGGCATAGATCTGAGCCAGCACGTCATCAATTGTTGACAGCTGGTCTCTCTCGAACTTCAGTCTCTTGATGGACTCATCGATCTGTTCCTTGTTGAATGTACCCCATTCATCCACCCATGTCATGGAGTTATGGATGAGGATCAGTGCGTTTTTCGCCATCTTGATGTTCTTGGCACCCATGGCCATGAAGGTGGCAGCAGATGCAGACATGCCGATGAACTCGACAGTCACATCCCCATGGTTCCGGAACATCTCATAGATCTGCAGGCCTGTAGCGACATATCCACCAAGAGAGGAGATGGCTACAGTGACTGGTTTGCCTTTCGAGTTGTCAAGGATATACTTGACGTAGCCAGCCGAATAGTTCCAGCCAGCTGTACCAGTCAGATAAAGGTCATATTTCTTCATATCTACCCTTGATTTTCCGCAAAGGTAGAAATAAAGACACCATTATAAAACAACTATAAATTAATGGATTACGGGTATTTGCTCGCGTGAGTTGAGGGTGACGGATACCTCGAGCAGCTGACTGTCGGTCATGTTATCCGGCATCGACTCCTTGATGGTCGTGACGGGATAAGGTCTCTGATGACCACCGATCAGTCTCACCTCACCGTTAGCCAGCTTTACCCTGTAGGCCCAGTGACCTCTTGTATCCAGCTTCTCGCAGGTACGGAAAGTCAGTTCCGTCTGCCACACCGAGTTTCCTGCCTCTACCTTATTTATAATAGAGAGCTTTGCAGGAACCTGAATAGGTATTTCTGACCACTGGATATCATGAGGGACGATGATGTCAGGACTGACACCGGACATCCCCTCCAGACCAGAGCATTGTACGCGGTCGATTCCGATAACGTTTTTGATAGCATTCATAATAAATGTGTTTAGTTGTTAATTGAACGTAAACGACGGGTTTGACGGCTTTGAACAGAAACGGCCAGTTTGATGGTTTAATTTTCCGTTAAAGAATCTAAAATGCATCATTTTTTCACCCGTTTCTTGCTCATGAGGTCAATACCCCTCTCTTTCAGTCTCATTTTCTCTCTGTAGTACCTCATCCTGATGGTGTCGGCATAGTCGATGTCGATGCCGTGCATCTCGCACCAGGCATACGCAGCCGACTGGAGCTTCGTGTCATCGCCGCACATCCTTGACATCTCGTTCCAGAGGTTGACCAGGAATATCGAGTCGATATGGTCAGTGATGAGTTTCTTTCCGCTAGCAGACACATAGTTGAAGGTCGCAGGATCCTTCTGCTTGGAGTATGGTATGCATATTGCAGTCATGCCTTCTCCTCCGGTCTCTGGCGGTATATCATCCCGTCTGCGCTGCAGAACGGAGTTGATGCGTGCATTAGCAACAGAATGATCGCCAAACCTGACAGGATCACCGAAATGGTGCACAAGGTACTGGCGTATGAAAGGCTTCAGTTTCAGGTATATCACGAAATCGCTCATAAGTTAAGAGTTTTTGCTTGCAAAGTTAATCAATATCATCAGAATTATGATACTTTTTCGTACAATTCGTGTGTTTTTTATCAAAATTTGGCTATTCCTGCTTCTCTCTTTTTTCATCTTTTTCTTGAAATAGTTGAAATTGCCGAATTTTTGTAACAACGTAACAAACCGCCACCAAAATGCACATAACACACACAAAATCAAGCGTTTGGACTTGTTACATTTTCCAAAAAAGGGGCAAAAAAAGAGTTGTAACAAAACGTAAAAAGTGTAACAAGATTCAGAACTGTTACATCTGTTACACTTTTCAAAATGAATTGTAACTGAGTTGTAACAAAAAGTGTAACGGGCAATTTTTTGCCCTAACTTTCTTATTTTCAATTAGTTTTATTACTTTTTCAACTTATGTTACAAAGTTACACTTTTTAAGTAGTAAATATAAGGTGGGGAAAGGGGAGGATTTGGGGCGGCGTTCCCCGAACCCCATAAAAAATGCCGACACGCACCGGAATGGCCCGGTAACATGTCGGCGATCGACAGAAAAAGATGGTAATGTGTTAGAACGGCATGTCTTTATCGTTTTGTGATTTGCGTTCGACCTCTGCCTCACGCTTCCTCATTTCCTCTTGGAGAGGCAGCAGCACCTCCTTGATGGTTCTAATATAGATATGATCGACTGGAGCGCCTACAGGGAGACCCATGCTGTTCTTAGGACGTTTGAGGATACGCCCATTGTTACGCCCAGGCTCCGGTTTGACGGTGCAGTAGTCAAGCGGGTTAAGTTCCGCCGTGTAGTTGCAGTACTTGACGAAAGCCTGCAGCTTGCGTGTGAAGCCGTTGGTGGTCATATCCTTGAGACCAGAGTACTTCCTGAAGTCATCGAGGGCGTCTTGTCTGACGATGAATGTGTCGAGGTGGTCGCCCAGTGGTGAGAAGTAGATGTTAGCCCACTGCTCGAAGTTGCCAGACATATCCTGCTTCCGTTTGCGGAGCATGATGTTCTCCATCGGTGGCAATATCTTGGCGCCGGACTGGATGGCCTTCAGGTAGAACCTCTCGCACTGGAGGAGGAAGTTGTGGTCAGCGTTCCATTCTTCCTCAGTATAGTCGACACCGAAGAGATCTTTCTTGAAGTCGTCTCTGATGGAGAATGACGTCTTGTAGTTGGAATCTTCAGTTTTCTCGTGATAGTAGTCAGAGAAAACCATCGGCAACAGACGCGCCATGGTCGAAGCGTCGAAGTTGTTGGGGACGTAGTTCGTGGTGAATGCGATCTTCGGAGACTCGTTGTACGGAATATTGTACGACTGGTTGTTCTTGGGGTTGACTGTCATGTCAGATGTGATGTTATCGTAGAACATCTCCATGCGTACCGCCTTCGATATGTCATCCACGAGCAGCATGCGTGTGTGTCTGTTCACTTGGTCGAAGACGTGCGGGTTGTCAAGCAGCTTAGCGTTACGGCCCGACAGCTTCACCGTCTTTAGGAACCTTGCCAGGACCTGGGAGAAGAGGAACGACTTACCGCTGCGGCCGTTGCACTTGTCATCATCGTCGATTTTCCAGTCCATCGCCATGGGAGCCCAAGCGCGTGACGGAGACTTGAAGGCGTGCAGCATGTAGCCGATGGTGAACAGCTTGTTGAGCAGGCATCGTTTCTGATATAGCACCTTCACGGGATCCAGTCGGTCACCGTCTATGGAGAAACGATGATGAGACAGGTATTCCGCCCGCTCCTCTTCTGACAAATCTTCGAGGTTTGTCTCGAGCTCCTCCTGCCAGTACAGACGGCTGGAGTTGATGAGGTAGCAGAACACCTTGCTGGCAGGCACCTCATCGGGGATATCCAGCAGGAACACCTGCTGCCCGTCTTCATCCGTCTGCTGTTCCACTGAGAACATGTCAGGCAGCTCTTTGAATCGGTGAGGTATGACCAGTTCGCGCCATACATACCTGCCCATCTGTGAAGCCTCTTCAGGATCCATCACCTCCATCCCGCTCGCCGTGACCTTTACCGTGTGGTTCTTAAAGAAGAACAGCTGTGACGATGCGGTGAACGATGTGAAGTCAAGCTCTACGCTGGCCAGCTTGTCAAGGGCTGCGGGAGAGGTGCGCGGAGAGTCGATGATAAGGTTCTGGACAGCTATGGGCTGAGTGTCGGACGGCTTATCCTCTCCCGGGAACTTCTTCTCTTCGCCACGAGCCCAGTTGATGAGGAACTCGGCGATGTCCTGAGTGTTCACCCTCTCCACTACGTTACCCTGCAGTCGCACGAAGTCGACGCGGTTGGCATCACGATCCTTCAGCTTGCAGAAGCCTTGCATCTTCAGGAAGTACTGAAGGCATGCAGAGTTAATGGAGAACGCCTCTTCACCTTTCTTTGATATGGACATATCCCAGAATTTAGCCGGCAGAGCCTGGCTCATCAGGATGTTCATTGACTGTTGAGGGGCATCCTGCAGCTCGAGCCAGTCTTTGAAGTCCTTACGGCTGCGACCGCGGTCGTCACGGAACTGCTCGAACCTCTTCGGCAGCCAGCAAGTACGGATCTCCGGGAACTGCAGAGCCAGCCTACGGCCACGTCTGATTCCCGTCTCATCCTTGTCAGGAATGTTGTAGAGGGTTGTGACGAACCTCATTATCTGTTTGTACTGCTGTTCAGTCAGATCAGCCGTCTCGCTGTTGAGCCAGATAGGCTGATATCCGAGGCTTCGTGCGCACAGGCTGTCACGCTCTCCGGAGCAGATGATGGCACAGTCGATCTTCTTTTCCTTGAACGCCTTTCCTTCGTTTGCCGGGTTCTCATCGAACTCTGCCTGCAGCTGCTGGTTCCACGCCCTGTATCTCTCTTCCAGCTCCCACATGCCGTTGATGAAATCCCTCGGTTTGTCGCCGATATACATGAATCTGAAAGCCTTGTCTGGGTTTTTCGGCTCATACTTCTTGAAGCAGCTGTGAATCTCATTATTCCGCTTGAAGAAGCATTCGCGCATGAAAATAGGATAAGTGGGCGTGGAGTATTTCTTCGTAATCTTTCTGTCTTTGCACATGCCCACCCATTTGACGGAGTGCCAGTGAAGGGCGTCGACATGATCCTGTTCCACCAGAGGCCCCATCACCTTGAGTTCCTCTTCAGTGAATGACTCATTCAGCTCATAGTACCATTTGCCCTCCTTCATATCAGGAGACGCAGGCAGCATCTTGTCATAGCGAGGTTTGTTGATGTCAGGGCTGATGTTGTCAATCTGCAGGTTCAGCTCAGACACGCACCACACCAGGGCCTCCTTGAATCCCAGATGCTTCTCTCTCATTACGAGGTCGATGGGGTTTCTGGGAACACCGTCATCACCGAAGTCTGTCAAGACGTAGTAGTCGGTACCGCCATTGGTATTGATCAACTTGACGTGAGCGGATGCAGTCTTGTCGTTAGACCTGACCTTGAAGGCCTTCTTGTAATCCTCGCCGTTAGCGGTAGCAGTGGCCACCATGTCTCTGCAGCCCTTAAACAGGTTGCAGATGATGTCCAAGCCACCGTTTGTAGCTTCATAGATCTGTTCTTTTGTTACCATCTTATTATTCCTTAGTCATTGATACGAAGTTGCAAATGTTACATTTGCGGTGCAAAGATAATCCGATTTGCGGTAGATACAAACAACACCGGCGCGACCATGCCTACACCTTCTCCCGAAAGGTGAAAGCCTGCTCCCTATAAGGGAAAGGCTTGACCTTAAGGTAGATGAAAGCCCTGTCTTTATGGCGCTTTCTAACCTTATCAGCCATGATCGACTCGACTCTGTGGCCAGGCAGCGGGTGAGAGATGTCCTCCCGCTGCCTTGTCAGTTTGTTGATGCCGGTGATGATGTACCAGCCTTTCGGATTGATCTTCATTGCAGTGACACTATAAATGCCTCGTATCCTTTCTCTCGAGCCTTCTTTGAAATATAATCCTCTGCCGATTTCCTTGATGCGAAATACTTGGGGATCTTCAGCTTGATGGAGCCCTTGACATAGAAGCGCCAGAAGAACATGAATGTGTGACGTTCTTCAACCAGGAAGCGGTTCTTCGCCTTCTTTTTGATTCGGAAGAATAATTTTTTCTTTTTCATATTTCTATTTATTAGGTGATGAAGTTCTCATCATCAGATTAGTTAATTTTATCCTTTCTATTACACAGTTGCTGATCTGTGACACGAGTGAGTTTAACATACCTTTTTCTTTGAGACCTGAAAGCAGTATAGCACTCTGAATGTTCCTCAATTCCTCGAACGACAGACCTGTTATTGTGAATTGTCCGAAGCTGTCTTCATCTACTATCAGTCTCTTGAGACCTATCTCGGCTTTCATGTCCTTTCTGACGGGCTCCAGGATAAGATGAGTCCGCCTGGCCCACAGAAGAGCATTGATCAGTTGATCCAGCTGGGTCTCATCGCTGAAGTTAACGAAGTTTTCTGCGCAATGATCATCATTGTCGAATCGCATCTGAGCTTCCCAGGGCTCATCTTCTTCTTTAGGTGTGAAAGGCAGCACGATAATACTGTAGCCCTCAGACACTCTTACTTTCATTCCTTTTATTTCCATATACATTCATTATAATGATTTTTATTCATCCAATTTCCAAATCACATATATCTTCATCCTCGATGTATCTTGGACAACCTTCACATCTATCTCTTTCCGGATATGGGCAGAATTTCTTTCCATTCTGCAGCATGACATCTATCTTTATAGTTTCCATACGAGGTCAAATTGAGGGTCACGAACCAGAAGGTGAACGTACTTCGACTCAAACACATTGTCGATGGCAAGAACGATGCTTCTGCCGTCCTTGTCAGAAGGAGCCCTAAAGGCTCGACCAAGCTCATCCCAGAAGAAGAAGTCAGACTCAGTGTGACCTTTGACCAGATAGACGCTGTGGTTTCTGATCTTCATCTCTTCGATATCGATATTGCAGCAGAGCGCATCGATAGCCATTTCAAAATCTTTTGTTTTCATATCATATATTTTTTTAGTTGGTAAATCGTTTGAAAAACCTGCGTGCATCCCTGCAGGCAGGTAAATGTTCAACTAATAATCTTGATTATATGAAGATACACATACTAAAGTAATTGTACGATATCCTTGTTCCGCTGAACAATATTGTTATTTGAGCAATTATAAACTATAGCCATTGAAAAGCCTGATAATCCATCTTGGGTGTGGTAGCTTCAGTTTCTTGCAGATCCTGTGTAGCTGTGTCTTGCATGTCAGCTCCGACTTCCCCAGCTCTGCAGCTATCTCCTTGGGCAGATACCCTTTTGCGTATAGTATGGCGACTTTCCTCTCCTCGCCTTTGATACCCATGACCGTTTCAGGCTTACAGATGACGCCCTCATGCTCACAGATATTGCGAAGAGGACATTTGACCTCTTCCAAGGTGAATATATCCTTCTCGACATCAGGATGCATAAAGTCGGCCTCGCCGAAGTTACATCTAATGAATCTGTCAACCACCCTGAACTCAAAGAACCACCTGTTATGTCTTGAATCCTTGTACAGTTCCTCGAGTCGTTCCATGGCGTGAGGAAACGTACTTGCAATTTTCTCATACAGATATAAGACTGCATCACGATCGTTAACCATGAGCTGTCTGGTTTTACCATTCACACACCAGTAAGTCAATCCGTTGAGCACAAAGAATTCTATTGCTTCCATTTCTCTTCCTTTACAACTTCACCAATCAGAATCTCATCACGCTTATTCATTGAGAGGAGACCAGACATCTTTGCCTGGATGCTGGCATAGCTATAATCAAACTGGATCATGAGATACTTCAGCAGGCGGGATTTCTCCCTCCTATCCAGCTTGTTACGGTAGTACTCTTGCAGTTGTACTGCTGTCAGATTTTCGCCCATTTCCTTGTTTATTTTAATTTTTATCATTAAATTTGTGGGCAAAATTACGAAATAAATTTCAAATAACATCATAATTCTGTCGAAAAAGCATCATAATTATGCTTATTTAGACGGATTCTAAATCATATTTCGGCTGAAATTAAACAGAATTAGTATGAGACGAGTTACTAAAGAATGGGTGATAGAACTGGCACTGCGCTATGGTGTGGACAAGAAGATCATCAGGGATACGTTGTGGCCTACTGCTCCGACGAGGAGCCTTGCATATCTTGACACCTTAAAGAAAATGTATGTTGATATGGCCATCACGATAGCTGACGTTATAGGATGCCCACTTGATGAATTGATGAGGAGACCCTATAACGGAGGACAGGTTGTTCGAGGGAACAACAATCAGATTGGTAATGTGAACATCACCAATGATACACAGGCTCTGCAGAATATTATCGAAGCTCAGAAGCAGATAATAGACCATCAGAAGAAGGAGATTGACCGACTGTCCGAGAATATGAAACAGCAGTTAAAAATAAAAGATCAGCAAATTGACCGCTTGATTAAATTAGCGCAAGACAATGGTAATCAATGACTTATTTTTTATTTTTTTTCGTGAAAAGTCGGACAGTTTTCGGACAGTAACCTATCAAAAACCCCCGAAAACTGTGTCTAAAACCCCCGAAAACAGGGCGTTTCAGGCATGTTTTCAAATCGCCTCATCCCGACATAAGGCGACAAGGGAGATTTCTCCCCTGTCGCTTTTTCTTTTTCAACGACTTTTTTCCTAACTAGGCAGCAAACATTCCCACCTTGGGACCAAAATGTTCCCACCTTGGGAATGAAATGTTCCCACCGTGGGAATAAAACTACACTAACCAGGAAACGTAAAGGTAGAACTGGGATAACTATTGAGGTACTTCTGAAATACCGTCAGGATTACGCTTCAAGTTCTCGATGAGTTCACTGATCTTATGAAGTTCACGTGTGATGCGTATGCTTTGTGGGCAATGGGGCTCACACTGATGACAGCCGATACAATGGTCGGGCTGACGTTCGGGCGGCACAATACGATCCAGACCAATAAGATACTGGCGACGGTGCTTGCGATATTCAGAATCCCCAACACCTACAGGCAATGATCCCTCATTCTTACATTTATTATAATGTATGAAGATAGCTGGAATATCAATGCCATAAGGACAAGGCATACAATACTTGCACTCATTACAAGGGATATTCTCCAGTCCGACGATCTTCTGGGCTATCTCCGTGTCCAGATAGCGCTGCTCCTTGTCTGTCAGAGGTACAAGCGGACAGTAGGAAAGCAGATTATCCTTCAGATGCTCCATATAGGTCATACCACTGAGAACCGTCAGCACACCCTCTGGCGTACCAGCATAGCGGAAAGCCCAGGAGGCTACGCTCTTCTCTGGAGCATGGCTCTTCAGTTCCGTGACCAGATATTGCGGGAGATTAGCCAATCGCCCACCGAGTAGCGGCTCCATGATCACTGCTGGAATGCCACGCTTCTGAAGTTCTGCATAGAGATAGCTGGCATCCACATTACGGCTATTGATCTCATTGGCATGATCCCAATCGAGATAGTTCAGTTCTATCTGCACAAAGTCCCAATGATACTGCTCATGAGTAGCTAGCACTTGATCGAATACCGATTGCAGGCCATGAAACGAGAATCCTAGGTTACGGATACGCCCGGCCTCACGTTCCTTCAGCAGATAGTCCATCATCCCATTCTCAACATATCGGCCAATAAACTCATCGTAGTTACCACCGACACTATGGAGTAGATAATAGTCAATATAATCCACTTGCAACTCCTTCATCGAGTTGTGGTACATCTCAATAGCTTTCTCACGCTGCCAATAGTCGCGGTTGAAATTGGAGAGTTTGGTAGCAACAAAATACTCACTGCGCTTATGACGGCTAAGTGCAATACCTGTACAATGCTCCGACTTTCCCTGGCAATACACGGGACTTGTGTCGAAATAGTTCAGACCATGCTCGATGGCATAATCCACCTGCTTATTAATCATCTCCTGATCAAACTCGTCGCTATTATCCACTTTCGTCGGCAGTCGCATCATGCCATAGCCCAATAACGACACCTTCTCCTTTGTCTTTGGATTCTCCCTATAGGTCATCTTGCCTATTGGTGGTTCCACTTGATTCTTATATTCATCCGCAGCTTGTTGTTCTGCTTTATTAGCTTCCTTACAACCAGCCAACGCAGTTGCCGTTGCCACCGTACCCGCACCGAAGAGCTTCAAGAACGTACGACGCGATATATTTTTGTCTTTCGAAGTCATCTCTGTAAATTATAAACATTAAACCCTAAACTAAATCATCTTATGTACCTCATGTCCCTCAACATAAATAGCAGAGAAGGGGCGTGACGGGCACACGTACTCACAGGCACCACAACCGATGCAGACATTCTCATTGACAACAGGAATCATCAACGACTCTTCATTCTCCGGATCAGAAGGCACCATCTCTATCGCTCCTGTAGGACAATGACGGGCACAATTTCCACAGGACACCCCGTCCGTAAGCGGAATACAATTCTTCTTAATCCAAACGGCATGACCAATCTGAATCGACGACTTCTCTATCTCGTCAAGCGGCTTGATAGCACCCGCAGGACACACATCCGAACAGCGCGTACACTCAGGACGGCAGTAGCCTTTTTCATACGACATCGTAGGCTGCATCAGATGCAGCAGGTCTGTGGAAGGACGAAGTACCTGATTCGGGCATTCAGACACACAAAGCTGACAACCAGTACAGCGTTTTGACAGATTTGAAGCCGAGAGAGAGCCTGGAGGTGTCAAGGGTGTTTGGCGAGCGGGAGCTATCTTATCCTCTATTTCTGCCATACCACCATCCATCAATTTTTCCTTCTTCTGGGCCATCACAGCCGTCGAGGCAAGGGCTGTTGCAAGTAGGAAAGAGCGTTTCGAGGTATCCACAGAACCTGAAGCACTTTTCTTAACAGAACTGATTGAATGGCCAGTGTATCTCAGTGCCCCGAACTTGCAACTATCTATACAATTACCACAGACTACGCAACGGCTATAATCGACACTGTGAGTCTTGAAGTCAATACAGGCAGCCTTACAGCTCTTGGAGCACAGTGAACAATTCTTGCACTTATCTACGTCGAAACGGATTTTCAACCAAGAGAAACGCGCGAAGAAGGAGAGCACCGTTCCCACAGGACAGATTGTATTACAATAAGTACGGCCACCGCGCCAAGCCAGGACAAAGAGCACCACCAGCGTTACTGCCGCAATCACAAACACTGGCAAAGAGCGCATCCAAGTGTCCACACTATAGAATGCGTAGCTATCCATTCTTTCCGCAACTATAGCCAGCAGATTGTTTGTCATCTTCCATACGGGCTGGAAGATCATAGTGGCAATACGTCCATAGGCGCTATAGGGTGCTAGAAGCTGAAAAAGAGAGCCGATACCAGCCACTCCTGCAATGATAAATACAACTAAAACCGGATAGCGTAACCACTTGACCTCACCAGAATAGCTGTACTTGTTCTTCTTCCGCCGGAAACGGGCCAGAAGATCTTGGAAAATGCCCAACGGGCAAATGACAGAACAGTAGATTCTCCCAAAGACGAGCGTTAGCACAATCAGTGAAACGACAACCACCAGATTGAGTGCCATGACAGCGGGCAGGAACTGAATCTTGGCAAGCCAGCCAAGCCACGTGTGAAGTGTCCCAGTGAAGTCTAGGAAAAGCAGTGTAATAAGTATAAAAACCACTGCAGCAAGGATTGATCTTATTTTCCTTAGCATAGTCTATAAAAGTATTGTTTAGTTAGTTATTCTTACTATCCAAATGCTCATCTCGTAGAGCAGCCATATTGGCAGTGCAACCAGGAACAGTGTAAAGGCATCAGTCGTCGGCGTAATGATAGCGGCTACTATTAAGATGACCACTACGGCATGCCGCCGCCATTGGCTCATGATCTGTGCCGTAACCAACCCCATCTTACCAAGCAGCCAACATACGACAGGCAGTTCAAAGACGATCCCCATCACAAAGTTCATCATCAGCAATGTGTCGATATACGACTGAATGGTAAGCATGTTCGCCACATCGGGGCTCACCTGATAAGTTCCCAGAAACTTCACCGTCAGAGGGAAGATGAGCAGATAGTTCAGCAAAGTCCCCATCATGAACATCATGTAACCGCTACCTACAAGTAGCGTAGCGTAACGCCGTTCATGGTCATAGAGTGCTGGTGAGACAAAGCGGAATAGTTGATAGAGGATATAAGGCAAAGCTACCAACACACCGGCATACAGCGCTGTCCTCAGATGTATCATAAACTGCTCCGTCAATCCCGTATTCATCAGATTGATGCAAAATGGCTCTACTCCCATCACTCGGTAGGTAATAAAGTCACTGGAACGGGGTGCCAGCACCACAGCAAAAAGCTCTTCCTTCAAGCAGAACGCAGCCACCACTGCTATTGCCGTGATGACAAGAATCCGGATGAGTACTGCACGAAGTTCGTCGAGATGATCCCAGAACGTAAGCGTCACTTCCTGTTCTGACGGCTTATCAGCTTCACTCATCTTTCTTTTCCTGTTTCTCTTCAACCTCAGTCACCTCATTCATCCCTTCCTTGAAGCTCTTGACGCCTTTACCCAATCCCTTCATCAGTTCAGGAATTTTCTTGCCGCCGAAGAGCAATAGAAAAATCAATGCGATAACGAGTATCTCTTGCATTCCAAGTCCAAACATTTTTTATCCAGTTTTTAGTTCTGACTGCAAATATACAAAATATTCTTGAATAAAGACATTTACGCCTAAAATATTTCAAAAAAATAACTAATATTCCACGTATGGCGTAAGGCGGGCAATGGCTTCAGGAGAGAAATCTTTTGAGAGTCGCAGATCGTCGAGAGAATGAATAGGACCATGCAGACGTCTGTAATCAAGGATTGCTTTTGCCTGGAAATAGTTAATATAAGGATGACGCTTGAGTGCTGCAAGCGACAATTGATTGATATTCAGTTTTTCAGGACAGGCATTCTCGACAACAAAATAATCTTTGGCATCGAGGGGGAAACCTTCTATTTCGTCTAGCTGATCCACGCTGACATAGCCTCCCAAGCGCTCACCATACCATATGACCTTACGTGCGAAATACGGTCCGATGCCTGGAACTGTCACAAGTGCAGCCGAGTCAGCAGTGTTTAGCACCAAATGTTCACCATTGTGTAACTTCGGCTGATAATGGGCCATGACAGAATCTCCTTTTTGAGAATTCCTGAACGCCACACCCCGTCTGAAGGCGGTATCACGATAGACAACTTTAGTCTTTACATAAACCGTCCTCACTTTCTCTTGATAACGACGAGCCGTATCACGGTGGACCTCTTTACGTAAAGTATCTACCGGCATAAGACCATTCGTTTCCTCCTCACCTCCAGTGAGAAAGATGACACCCATGGCGATAACAATCACACAGAGGAGCGTCAGAATAACCTTACGATCAGACTTCTGGAGATAGAAAAACTCTCGTATCATAATATTCCAAACTGATGAAGGAAGATCAGTAGGATACAGAGTGGCACAATATAACGAACAGAAAATAGCCAAGCCTTGAAAAACAACTCTTTAAGCACACCACCATTCGTAAACTCATCATGTGTCACCTGTTGGCTGACAAACCAGCCGGTCATAATGCTGGTCAAGAATGCACCTGCAGGCAACATCAGCTGAGCAGTCAGGAAATCACAGAAATCCATCAGCGACATGCCAAAGAGCTGAAGCCCTCGGCAAGTGTCTACCGAAAGCGAACAGAACACAGCTATCACCATACAGACAATGGTAAGTATCCAAGTAGCACGCTGTCGGGGAAGTTTCAGCTCCTCATGAAAGAAAGCAGTTCCTATTTCATGCATGGATATCGTAGAAGTCAGAGCAGCAAAGACCAGCAACGCATAAAACAGGATACCAATGATATACCCTAATACAGGCATCCCTCCAAAAGCCTGCTGAAACACATTAGGCAAAGTAATGAAGATCAGTGAAGGGCCGCTATCGGGCTGGATTCCCACGGAAAAGGCAGCAGGGAAAATCATAAGCCCAGCAAGGATGGCGATGGCAGAATCCAGCAATGCTATCTGAGTGGCAGATTTCAACAAATTGGTATCCCTCTTGAAATAAGAGGCATAGGTACAGAGACAGGCAGTACCAAGACTAAGCGAGAAAAACGCCTGTCCTAATGCCTCAAGGAAGACATTCGTACTAACTTTTGAGAAGTCTGGCTTCAACAAAAATTCTATACCGGCACCAGCCCCCGGTAACAGACAAGAAGCCACCACTAAAACCACTAATAGCAATAAAAGCAAAGGCATCAACAACTTCGAGGCTCTCTCAATCCCTTCGTTCACGCCACGTGAAACGACAAAGTGGGTTATCAACACAAAAGCTATAGCCCACAGACAAGGCCTGACTGGATCTTCAGAAAACGACTTGAAGTAACCAACCACATAAGCAGCATCGCCATTTAACTGTCCGGCAAGAGACGCATACAGATACTGAAGACACCAACCCGCCACTACAGCATAGAAGCCAAGGATAATGGTAGAAGTCAAGATGCCCAGATAACCTATAAATCGCCATCTGGGGCCTGCAATACTGCCATATGCCTTTGCAGAATTCGACTGTGCACGACGTCCAATAATGAACTCGCTCACCATACCTGGAATACCCAACAAGATGACACAAGCAAAATAGACAAGAATGAAAGCCGCACCGCCATTCTGCCCCGTCATGAAGGGGAAGCGCCATATATTACCCAGACCTACCGCAGAGCCCGCCGTTGCAAGCACAATAGCTAACTTACTGCCAAAAGTACTCCGTTTATCCATTTAGAGTAAACCTAACTGATGAAGGAAAATGAACAAAATACATAAAGGACATACATATTTCACCAGAAACAGATAGACATGAAACAGAGTCTTATTACGTAATGTGCCCCAATTCGTGAATTCATCATGAATAATTTTATGTGGAACAAACCAACCTATGAATATACAAGTCAAGAAACCTACTATCGGAAGGAACAACTGACCAGTCACAAAATCAAACAAGTCGAATAGCGTCTTTCCAAAAAACAGGATATGCTTTCCAGCCCCTAATGACAGCGAACAAAAAGCACCAACAACCATACATGATATAGTAACTATCAGAGCGGTCTTTTTCCTCGTAATCATAGCTTCCTCATGTAGGAAAGCAGTACTCACCTCGTGGAGCGACATGAGGGAAGTCAATGCCGCCAACGACAAGAGGGCATAGAACAGCACAGAAATAAACCAGCCAAGGAGAGGTATGCTGTCAAAAGCTTGATGGAACACATTCGGCAGCGTGATAAATATCAGCGACGGACCACTATCAGGACTTACCCCTACTGAGAAAGCGGCTGGGAAAATTACTAATCCAGCAAGAATGGCCACAAAGAAGTCAATGATACCTATCTGCATGGCAGAAGTGGTAAGATTTGTATGACGGGAAAAATAGCTTGCATAAGTACAGATACAGCCCATAGCGATACTCAGCGAATAGAACGACTGACCAAGAGCCGCCAAAAACACATCTCCATTCACCTTCGACACGTCAGGTTTAAACAAGAACTCGATGCCTTTATCAGCATTTGGCAACATACAAGATGCTACCACAATAACTAATAATAATATAAACAAGGTAGGCATCAGCAGTTTTGAAGCCCGCTCAATACCATCTCTTACACCGTGTTCTATAATCAGATAAGTGGTCAATAAGATGATGAGAGTCCAGAAAAGCGGCTTTACCGGATCTTGCGAGAAATCTTCAAAATACTTGGTAATAAATGCAGGATCACCATTCAGTTTACCCAGCAACGATGCCCATATGTATTCCAAACACCAACCAGAGACCACTGCATAATAGCCAGTAATAAGGAAACCAGTGAGCACACCCATGTAACCAATAATCGACCAGGCCGAACCACCCGCCATTTTCTGATAGGAACGTGCTGTATTAGCTTGACCATGACGGCCGATAATAAACTCACTAACCATACATGGAATACCCAGCACCAAAACGCAAAATACGTAAATGATAATAAAAACTGCGCCTCCATTCTGCCCTGCCATATATGGGAAACGCCATATGTTTCCCAATCCCACGGCAGATCCCGCAGTTGCAAGGATAACACCAAGCTTACTGCCAAAACTTGCTCTCTCCAGCTTAGCCATATGCACTTTTCTCCTAATTTCGTTGCAAAATTATAAAATATTTCTTAATTTTGCCCCCAAAAAAGAAAAAATATGCATTTAGTGTATAAAAACATCAAGAAATACCCCATTGCCAGTTGCTTGATTGCTCTGATATGGGTTCTTTCATTAGCACCGGTTTTTCCAGAGACTCCCCTCGATGATGTCGAGTTCATTGACAAATGGGTACACGTCGCCATGTATGGTGGAACATTCACCATACTTTGGATTGAATACGCCTATCAGCATAAGTCGTATGACTATGAGAAGCTGTTTTTCTGGGCATGGCTGGCTCCAATCATGATGAGTGGAGTCCTTGAACTATTACAAGAGTATTGTACTGGAGGGCACCGAAGTGGAGAATGGTTGGACTTCGCTGCTAACAGCACCGGTGTAAGCCTTGCTGGAATTATTGGTTTGCTAATTCTGACTTTACGCCCCAAGTCTTAAAAGGTTGTTTTGTCAGGTGAGCATTATAATAACGACGGTCTCCCGTTACTTCATCACCGATGAAATCTGGTTTTTCATAAGGTTCATCTTCTGACTGAAGTTCTACTTCTGCAATAACAAGTCCTTCATTATCACCATAAAACTCATCCACTTCAAAAGTGTGAGTCCCGCTTTTAACAAGATAGCGGGTTTTGTCAATACACCCGGGTTCGCAAAGTTCCATCAAATGTTCGGCCTCATCCAGCGTAATCTCCTTCTCAAACTCATAGCGTGAGAGTCCAGCTGCATTTGACGGTCCCTTAATGGTCAGATAACCGCGGGAGTCACGGATGCGTACCCTAACGGTGCGCCCGTGACCGCTGCAGATATACCCTTGTTGAATCCGGCTACTACTGAAAGCCTGACGCCTGTAGCCATCATTACGAACAAGAAATTTACGTTCTATCTCCAGCCCGCTCATCACATCGAGTAAACGTAGAATACGATCAGTGCGACAGCGAGCACCACGAGCACGCCGAAGATCCACTCCATGACCTTCTTACCGCTGTCTTCCTGTTTCTTCTGATAAGCCTCTTTCTTAGCTGTTGCCTTTGATGCTTTTGCAATTTGTGCCATAGTCTTAATATTATTAATTTGAAAAGTTATTGTTCTTCATCATTGACGGGGAACTCCATCAGGTAGGCTTTGATAAACTCGTCAATCTTGCCGTCCATCACACCATCAACATCTGTCGTCTGGTAATTGGTACGGTGGTCTTTCACACGACGGTCATCGAAGACGTATGACCGTATCTGACTTCCCCACTCTATCTTCTTCTTACCGGCCTCGATCTTAGCCTGCGCTTCCAAGCGCTTTTTCATAGCACGGTCATAAAGCTGCGACTTCAGCAAGGTCATCGCACGCTCCTTGTTCTTGGGTTGGTCACGCGTCTCAGTATTCTCAATAAGGATCTCCTCTTCTTCGCCCGTATCAGGATCTGTGTACCAATAGCGCAGACGGACGCCCGACTCCACCTTATTCACATTCTGACCACCAGCACCCGATGAACGGAAAGTATCCCATGAGAGCTTGGCTGGGTCAACATATACCTCAATGGTATCATCAACCAGAGGAGAGACAAACACTGAGGCAAATGATGTCATACGCTTGCCTTGGGCATTAAAAGGACTTACGCGTACCAGACGGTGAACTCCATTCTCGGACTTCAGATAGCCATAGGCAAACTCACCGCCCTCAATCTGCATCGTCACACTTTTGATGCCAGCATCATCACCGTCGAGAATATTAGATATAGTCACTTTATAACCATGAGCCTCACCCCAGCGCATATACATACGCATCAGCATCGAAGCCCAGTCCTGAGCCTCAGTTCCACCTGCACCGGAGTTGATTTTCAAGACAGCCTCCATCGGGTCTTCTTTCTGGCGAAGCATATTCTTCAATTCCAGATCTTCAATAGCCTTGATAGCTTTCTGGTAATCCTCTTCGACCTCTTCTTCGGTCACCATCTCGTCCTTATAAAAGTCAAAGGCAAGTTGCAATTCGTCGGCGAAAGTACGCACTTCCTGATATCCATCTATCCACTTCTTAATGCTTTTCACTTTCTTCATCTGCTCCTCTGCCCGTATCCGGTCTTCCCAGAAGTCAGGTGCCTGTGTACGAAGGTCTTCTTCTTCGTACTCTATCTTCTTCTTGTCGATATCGAGGTAACGGTGTAGTGCGTCAGCACGTTCCAATACATCTTTCAACTGATCCTGTGTAATCATTCCCTATTCCCTTATTCCTCGTACATAGCATCAATCTCTTTCGCATAGTTATGGTTCAGCACCCTACGCTTAATCTTAAGTGTATTGGTCAACTCACCCTTTTCCATTGAGAAATGGTGGGGAAGCAACGTGAAACGCTTAATCTGCTCATAGTGGGCCAATTGCTGCTGCAGCGTATCGATACGTTCTTTCATCATCTCATTGATTTTCGGATCCTTACAAAGCTGCTCATGGTTTTCAAACGGAATATTGTGCTCGCGGGCATATTCCTCCAACAATGAATAGACCGGGATAATCAGCGCTGAAACGAACTTCCGCTGATCTGCGATGATACATATCTGATCGATAAACTTATCTACCAGCAGTTTCGACTCAATCATCTGAGGTGCGATATACTTACCATTCGAGGTCTTATAGAGATCCTTGATACGCTCTTTCAGGAAGAGCTCGCCACCCTTCAGGTAACCAGAGTCACCTGTACGGAAATAGCCGTCATCCGTAAAAGCTGCCTTCGTCAGATCCTCACGGTTGTAATAGCCCTTTGTAATGGTTGGACCTTTTAGCAGTACCTCCCCTTCATCACTGATCTTAATGTCGATACCTTCAATGGGAATACCGACGCCACCTACTGTATAAGGTTCACCCAGATGATTACAACTAACGGTAGCCAGACTTTCCGTCAAACCATAGCCGACAACCATGTTCAAGCCAATAGCATGTACGAACTCCTCGACCTTTGGATTCACAGTAGCACCAGCTGTAGGGAAGAAATGCGCATTCTCCAATCCTAATTCCTTACGCACCAGCGAGAATACTGTACGGTTAAGTACCTCATACTCCAGATGGAGCGCAAGCGGTGGACGCTTCCCCTTGGAAAGATAATCGATATTATGCTTACGTCCGATATTCAAGGCATGGGTAAACAACTTACGCTGCACGGCACTGGAGTGTTCTATCTTCTCCAACACCCCCATATAGACCTTCTCCCAGAAACGGGGCACACTCGACATACACGTCGGATGCGTCTCCTTCATCGACTGCTGAACCTCCTGTGGATAGGTGTTCACAATCAGACGAGCACCTTTCGTGAGACTCAGAATCTTCCATCCCTTTTCGAAGATATGCGTGAAAGGCAGGAAGTTAAGCACGCGGTCGTTCTCATCTACAGGTACACACTTACCATTAGCCACCATAGCAGCATGATACTGACCACAGGTCAGAATTACACCCTTGGAATCGCCCGTCGTACCACTGGTATATAGGATATTGGCGATATCGTCCATCGTAGCCTGTGACTGCAGAGTATCCACCTCTGTCTGCCGGGGATAGTTTTCACCCAGTTTCAGGAAGTCATCGAAGTACATTGCATTGGGATCGTGGCTTGAGATACGCACATTCCGGTCAAAAATGATGATACGCTCCAGCGTCTGACACATCGATACCACACGCCGAGCCTTGTCATACTGCTCCTGCTCACCCACAAAGAGGAAACGAATCTTCGCATCGCTGATCATGAACTGAATCTGCTGCTCCGAACTCGTCGCATAGAAAGGAATAGTGACAGCCCTAATGCCCCATGCACCAAAGTCGCAGAAGAGGTATTGAACGGAGTTCTGTGAGAACACACCCAGATTCTCCTGCACCTTGACACCAAGGTTCAGCAAGGCATTCGACACTTTCTTTACCGTGTCCGAGAATTGATTCCACGAATACGATTTCCACTCCGACCCGCCAAAGTCTTTGTAAATCAGCACCTCGCGATCACCATAATGCTTGGCCTGATCGTGGATTAAACTGGATAGATGACTGTTTGTCTGCATAATCACTTTAGCTATTTCGGTGCAAAAGTACGCAAAATGCAGCAGATAGCCAAATTATACGGCAGTTTTTTTCCAGTTAGGCAAAGATTGGCTAACCTCTGTCGAACGATTCTGCTACGGCAGTGAAGAATACGTCACTACTGGAATTAATGGCTGTCTCAAGAGAATCCTGCACCACACCAATGATAAATCCGATAGCGACAGCCTGCATGGCGACATCGTTCCCGATGCCGAAAAAAGAACACGCCATCGGCACCAGCAACAGCGAACCGCCAGCCACGCCCGATGTACCACAGGCGGCAAGGGTGGCAAGGGCACTGAGCAAAACAGCTGAGCCAAATGACACCTCGATACCCACCGTATGGGCCACAGCCAGTGTCATCACCGTGATGGTCACTGCGGCTCCACCCATATTCACTGTCGCTCCCAACGGGATACTTACCGCATAGAAATCCTTGTCAAGCCCCAGTTTCCGGCAGAGGTTCATATTAACGGGAATGTTGGCAGCAGACGAACGCGTGAAAAAGGCCTGCAGACCACTCTCCCGCAAACAGGCCAGTACCAGTGGATATGGGTTCTTCCGCAACATCACGAAGGCAATCAACGGATTGAGCACCAAAGCGTTGAACAGCATACAGCCTATCAGCAGCAACAGCAGCTGGCCATAGGTCGTAAAGATGTCGAGCCCGTTCTCCGACACTGTCGTGAACACCAGCCCGAGGATGCCGAAGGGGGCACACTGGATAATCCATCTCACGACCAGTGTCGTCACCTCGGCGAAATCGCCTACCACGTTGACCGTCGCCTCACTGGCCTTCAGTTTCAGGGCAAGTCCCACGAGGATGGCCCAGAACAGGATGGCAATATAGTTGGCCGTGCTGATGGCAGTCAAGGGATTGGCCACCATTCCTGTCAGCAGGTTGGTAAACACATCCTTCAGTGCACCGGGGGCCTGAGCCGCCATTAACGTATCCTGCAGGTTGAGGGTGACAGGAAATAGGAAACTGCCCGTCACAGCCACCATAGCCGCTGCAAACGTGCTCAGCATATAGAGCAGGATGAGCAACCGGAAACGAGGTCCAAGACCACCACCCGCCTTGGCTATAGAGGCTGCCACCAAGACAGCAACCAGCACAGGAGCCACCGCCTTCAAGGCACTGACAAATACCACACCGAGAATACCGATGCTCGACCATCCGGGAACTGCCAGACCAAGGATGGCACCAATTACCAGACCTATAAGGATACGGAACACCAGACTTATCTCCGTCCATTTTCCGAGAATGGTAGCGACCTTATTCATATTAATATCAGCTTTCGGGGGACAAAGATACGAAAAAATCCCCAACGAGCTATTCATAATTGCAGATATTTTTATTCGAAAGCCTCAGACTTTTGGTTTGTAGGTCCGATAGACCAGATAATGACCATCTGCTTTCAACAGAAATTCGTTGCCAAAGGCCTCATTTAGCGTTCCCTGCCAGAACTGACGATAGGGATAGGCATTCCAACGGAGCTTCTCCGACGTAAGCGATTGACAATCAACATTAAAGATGCTCACTTGCTGTCTTGGGAACGAATCAAATGCTGCATCCCCTTCTGCCACAACAAACCAACCATAGTTTGTAGCTAAAAGCGGCCTTACACCCATTTCCAAGGTATAGCGCACCATCAGCGAGATATTGCCAAGTGTATGATCCTCACGCAACCCAGTAGCTCCAAGATAGACGATACGACGCAGTCCCTTCGAGACACAATAGCGGGTGGCCTTCGTCAGATCGTTGTCTTCCTGTTCATCCACTTGGACTAGACGATTCCTGAAGATTTTTGGCACAGAATCGCCATCACCGATAATGACATCTGCTGTAGGATAGTGAACTGCGGCCCCGTCGCAAGCACAGACAAAAGAAGCCTTCCTCAATAGAGTCAGAGGCTCTGTTGCTACAGGAAATTCACCATCCGCCAGAATGATGGCGTCAAAATCCGTCATCTCATTTATCAACGGGAATCGTTTCATCCTTCATCAGTTGTTTCCACTTAAAATAGCCCATCACAGCTATCACGACATAAAGTCCGTAGAGTCCGGCCTTAAAGGGTATGCCCTTCTGTACATAGAGCACAGCACATACGACATCAACCACCATCCAGAAAAACCACTGCTCGATATACTTACGAGCCAACGCCCAGAGACCTACGAAGGACAGTGCATTGGTGAATGAGTCAAGCACGGGCACTGTAGAGTTAGTCCACCTTATTAATATATAATAGGTGACGACCCAAGCTGTAAAGAAAAAGATAGTGATAGGCAGATAAAGCCTCAAGGGCGTATGCGTAATCGGCATCTCTGCCGACTTCTGATTCCGTTTGCTGCCAAACCTCCACATCGCATAGCCATAAACGGCAGCCAACGTATAATAGACTGCCATACCAGCATCACCATAGAGTCCGTGACTCCAATACAGGTAGATGTCGAGGGCTGGCATAATGATGCCAACAAACCAAAGGGCTATCGACGCACGATACTCAAGCCAGATGTATACCAGCCCAAGTATCGTCGTCAAGATGTCAAGCCAATGCTCCCCGAGAAACTCCATCATCTTAAAAACTTATCGATAGATGCGCCATCATATTAAACGGAGCAGAAGGAGCAAATCCGGCCTCATACTGGTCTGATGTATCCCCCCCCGTTGCTATCAACTTTCCATTCTGTTTATCGAAAGCAGGGGCAGCCCAGCCGTTGTTGTCGTATTTTGCCGAAAAGACATTATAAAGAGTCACACCTAGCGTCACATCTTTCACGCCTACCTGCTTCAGGCCAAAAGTATAGCTCAAGTCGATATTGGTATTGAAATGGGCATCAAGCATCATGCTCACGTCCGTCATCTTACCATTATCGTCAAGTGTCTGGTAGCTCTTGAAACCTGTATTCGTCAGATACTGATCACCCACATACTGGCTCTGCACGCTGGCCTTCAGTCCACGATAGTCGAAAGTAAATATATTATTGAAGATCACATCTGGTGAGAATGATAGCGGCGTGTCGCCCAAGTTCTCCACAGAACCATCCATCAGTGTTACCTCCCAGCTCTTGGCACGATTCCTCGAAAACGTAGCGTTGGCATCCCAGCGGAACCAATCGATAGGTTTCCAAGCTGCCTCCAGCTCGACACCTAAGCGATAGCTCTTGCCGACATTCTTGGCAATCGCCTCCCCGATGTTATTAAGTTCTCCAGTCAGCACAAACTGATCCTTATACGACATCCAGTAGATGTTGGCACCAGCCGAGAATTGCCCGCTTTGGAACTTATAGCCAACCTCGAGATCGTTCAGGCGCTCTGCCTTCAGTTCTGTGCCAAGGTTGTCCTCATAGTCGTTACGCGTCGGCTCTTTATGGGCAATGGCATACGAGGCGTATACCTTATGGTGAGGCGTGATGTCGTAATTCAATCCGAATTTAGGGTTGAAGAAGTTAAACTTGTCGTCGATTACAGTCTTGCCATCAGGATTAGCCCCATACCAGTCGCCAGGATTCTGCATCTTATAGCCGATATGGCGATACTGCAAGTCGAGGAAAGCACTCATACCTGGCATGAGATCGTAATTCACCTTGCCATAGACATTCCAGTCTGTCTTTTGGGCATTGTTACGATAATACTCAAAGTCGGGTAGCAGTTCAAGACCTTCAGGCACGTTCTTTACCCACTTCACGAGGCCGAAATGATCACCGCTATATTTGTTCCAACCACCTCCGACAATAGCCTCGATACCCTCATGATTGTTATACATCAGCGAGGCCACCATCGCATAGAAGTCGTTATCCATCTTCTTCTGGCGAATCAGGTCGCTCTTCAGTTTCGGATTCTCGTCATACCAAGTGCCCTTTGGCAGATACTCCACCAACTTGCGCCCTGATTTGTACTCCTCATAATAACCATCACCCTTCGTATAGTGGGCTGTCACATTCAGGTTCAGCATGCGCGAGAGATGTTGGTTCCATAGCAGTTGATAGTTCTGCTGGTGATAGTTGTCGGTCTGTCCGTCATAGTAGTGAACGTTACCCTGCTCGTCCCAATACTCGCCACACGAGTTATAGGTGCGTCCGTAGAGGCTCTGCTCGTACTTCGACGTGTAGTTCCAAGCATGGTAAGTCTGCTCTTGTCCATTCCAAGTGATGAACTTCACTACCGTATTGTCGCTAAAATAGCCGCCTTGCATGAAATAAGAGTTCAATTTTGTGAAAGCACGGTCCAGATAACCCTTCGAGCCGATATTCGACAGGCGTCCCTGAATACCCCAGTGTCCATTCAGCAAACCTGTGCCAAAGCGGAGCGTCTCTTTATGCGAATAGTAAGAACCACCACTCAGATCCAGCCCGAAATAAGGCTTCAAGCCTACATTCTCAGTCTGCATATTCAGCGTAGCACCAAAGGCGCCTGCACCGTTGGTTGATGTACCCACACCACGCTGTATCTGTATCGACTGCACGCTCGAGGCAAAGTCGCCCATGTTCACCCAATAGAGCTGGGCACTCTCGGCATCGTTGATAGGGATACCATTGGCTGTGATATTGATGCGACTGGGATCGGTACCACGCACACGCAATGAGGTATAGCCGATACCATTACCCGCATCCGACGTCATCGTCACTGATGGCGTCAGCGACAACAGATAGGGCACATCTTGTCCAAAGTTTACAGCCTTCAACTGTTCCTGCGACATGTCCGTGTAGGCCACAGGCGTCTTTTTCAACGCACGAGTTGATGTTACCTGTATGCCCTGCAACTCTACAGAGAGCAGTGAATCCAAGTCATCCCCTGCATGCATACTCGCTGCACTCACCAGCGCAGCCACTCCTAAAAAAAATCTTTTCATACTACTAACTTGTACCTTTAATTAATAAATAATGTAAAGGGGGAAATCTTGTATTGACAAATATCCTTAATTCCATCCCTACGCCGGCATTATCCGGATCAGGTTAGAGGGTATCATCTCAGCCTACAACAGCAGGCACCCCTTGAAATCGTATCTTTTGCACGCTTGCCTAAGCAAGAATTGCGGCTGCAAAGTTACGAATATTTGGGGGAAGAGCCAAAAGATTTTTCACTTTTCTTTGTAAATGAACAAAAATATGCTTATCTTTGCACCAACATTGAAACAAAACGATTTTATATGAAACGAATATTGGTTACTGGCGGAGCTGGATTTATCGGTTCTCACCTCTGTGAACGACTCGTTAACGATGGTAATGACGTCATCTGCGTTGATAATTTCTATAGCGGTTCTAAAGAAAACGTATGGCACTTGATTGGCAAGCCTAATTTCGAGATAGTTCGCCACGATGTTATTAACCCATATTGGGCTGAAGTCGATGAGATCTACAACTTAGCTTGCCCTGCCTCACCCATTTACTACCAGACAGATCCTATACAGACCACAAAGACTTCTGTATTTGGCGCCTATCACATGTTGGGTCTGGCCCGTCGCACAAAAGCAAAGATCCTCCAGTCATCTACCAGTGAGGTCTATGGCGACCCCAATGTGCACCCACAGCCAGAAAGTTACTGGGGCAATGTAAATCCCATCGGACTGCGCTCCTGCTATGACGAAGGCAAGCGCTGCGCAGAAACCCTTTTCTTTGACTACCATCGTTTACACAATGTACGCATCAAGGTGATTCGTATCTTCAATACCTATGGACCACGCATGGCTGTCAGCGATGGGCGCGTCGTCTCTAATTTCGTCGTACAGGCTCTTCGCGGAGAAGACCTCACCATCTACGGTGACGGCCAACAGACCCGTTCCTTCCAATATGTCAGCGACCTTATCGATGGCATGCTGCGCGTAATGGAGACAGGTGACGACTTCACGGGCCCCGTCAACCTTGGCAACCCAGGCGAGTTCACCATGCTTGAATTAGCCGAAAAAGTCATCAAGAAAGTTGGCGGCAAGAGTAAGATCGTATTCCGCCCATTGCCTAGTGACGATCCAAAGATGCGCAAACCAGACATCACTGTCGCCAAGAATAAGCTTGGTTGGGAGCCAAAGGTCACGCTTGATGAGGGTCTGGATCATATAATCACCTATTTCCATGACTATCTCGCAAAACACTAATTTTGCTTTTCTGCATAAAAAGAGGCACTTATTGATTCGATAAGTGCCTCTTAATCTTTATAAAGAACCTTTTAATTCTCAAGAAAAGGCTCTAAGTTTTTTACCACATAGACTGCCTTAAGCTATGCAGCCTTAGGCCTACCGAAGACCCATGCGAGCCTCAACTACGTTGACAACATAGTCGCCAAGTTTCTCGCACTCATTAATAAGATCCATATAGATGGTACCGACGGCGTAAGTATATTCGTGGTTATTCACATCGGTAATATTCTGAGACTTCAGCTGATTGCGGTAGTTATTGATCTCATGTTCGATATTGAATGAGCGATTGACATCGAATGTCTCTTTGCGACCACCCATCAGCTTATTCATCTGTGTCAGCGACTGATCAGTAAGTTCCATCATCTGGTGGATATGGTCGTACTGTTTTTCGATGAAATGATCCTCCTTGCCATTGTACTTGCGGGAGATGGTGCGGGCCATGTTATAGCAAGCATCACCGATAGACTCGAGTTCAGAGATTTCACGAAGCATAGCACGGATTTTGGCCTTGGTATCATCGGAGAGATGGGCATCACTCACGGAGTCGAGATACTTGGCAATCTCCAATTCCATGTTATCGGATATACCCTCGTACTTCTCAATACGGGTGAAAAGTTTATTGAAGTCACCTGCCCGATTGTCTTTCTTGTTAGTGGCACTGGAAGAGAGCGTAAGCAGCTCACGCACCATGCCAAACATACGCTGCATACGATTAGAGAACGACTGGATCTCCTTCTGAGCCTCAAGCACAGAGAGCTCTGGGGTCTTCATGAAACCGGCTGTAATAAAATGCAGGCGGAAATCCTCTTCTTCATCAACTTTCTTAGGCTTGATAACCCAGCATACAAATTTCTCAATCTGAGGAATAAACCAAATAAGAATAAAAGTGTTTGCCACATTGAAAGCCGTATGGAAGGCAGCAAGCACGAAACTCAACTTAGCCGAATTAGCCAGGAAGAGACGGCTCTCAACGGCATCTTTATCCATCGTCACATCATAGCCTACCCATCCGCAGACCATATCGATGAATGGACGGAAGACAAACAAAATCCAGATGACACCGAAGACATTGAAGAACATATGAGCCAATGCTGCGCGACGAGCCTGTGTATTGGCAGACATTGCTGCCAGGTTTGAGGTAACCGTAGTACCAATATTTTCACCCATCACCAACGCAATACCCTGATAAATAGGCAGGGCACCACTAGAACAGAGAATCATCGTAATGGCCATCACAGCTGCCGACGACTGTACGCAGAAGGTCATGATACCACCCAAGAGAAGGAATATCAGCGTCGTAACAAACGAGTCGGGATCAAACGAGGCAAAGAAATTGAGCAATGTCTGATTCTCGCCAAGGTGCATCTCCGTACCTGTCATGCGCAGCGTTCCCAAGCCAAGGAGCAGGAAGGACAGACCAAAGAGAAAATCACCGATATAGCGGTATTTCTTCAGGTAGATCAGAATGATACCCAAGAAGAACGCAGGATAGACGGCACTGGTGATATCAAACGACATACCTGCCGACATAATCCAGGCAGTTAGTGTCGTTCCGATATTGGCACCCATAATGACCGAAATAGCCTGCGCCAGTGTAAGCAAACCAGCATTTACAAACGAAACAGTCATCACTGTCGTAGCAGTAGATGACTGAACAGATGCTGTCACCAGCATACCCGTAAGCATACCTGTAAAACGGTTGGTGGTCATTGCAC
>Ga0256404_1001789_pt1 | contig 50146 bp, 39 predicted proteins | sample RumenRJG_01DNA_FD_185990 | JGI IMG/M metagenome (GOLD analysis project Ga0256404, IMG submission 185990) | Bovine rumen microbial communities from Lethbridge, Alberta, Canada - RJG_01 | ecosystem: Host-associated > Mammals > Digestive system > Stomach > Rumen | place: Canada: Alberta | collected...
AAAACGGAGAAAAATCGGGCAGAAAGCAAATTGTATTTTTCCAAGTACAATTTTGAGTTGTATTATGCTTGATTTCATTATAGTTGAAATCCTCAGCCTTAACAAGGCCGGTCGCTGCAAGAATATCTCTAATGAACTTATTTGGGATGGTCACTGTTATCATACGAATACCGGCAGATTATTCGCTATTTTGGCAAAAGCAAAACGAGTCAAAGGGACTGTCCCCAGTGACTGGGCGGATTCGTCAGCAGACTTCTTGACAAGAAATTGAAGGAGTGTAAAAATGTTGAGCATATATAAAACCTAGTAAATGACTAGGGAATTGTAAATTGTATCGGATCATGAACCCTGCGTTCCGAAAGAAGCATCAGGAACGGAACAAAAGCGAGACAGCAGAAAGATGAAGCATATGGATTACATTGTGGAAGTACAGCACCTGTATAAGTTCTTCCAGACAAAGGATGCACAGGTTGAAGCACTAAAGGATATTAATCTTCAGATAGAGACAGGCGATATCTACGGAATCATCGGCATGTCCGGTGCCGGCAAAAGTACGCTGGTACGCTGCCTGAACTTTTTGGAAGTTCCGACCAAGGGCGAGGTCCTGGTAGAAGGGCAGTCTCTGGCCAAATTGTCAGACCCTGAGCTGCGAAAGCTCCGCAGCAGCATCAGTATGATCTTTCAGGGATTTAACCTGCTGATGCAGAAGTCGGTCATAGATAATGTGTGCTTTCCTCTTCGCATGCAAAATATGAAAAAGGAGGAAGCGAAAGCAAAGGCGAGAGATCTTTTGGCATTGGTAGGTCTTTCCGATAAAGAGAATGCCTATCCGGCCCAGCTTTCCGGCGGACAGAAGCAGAGAGTTGCTATTGCAAGAGCCCTGGCAAGTGATCCCAGGATCCTGCTTTGCGATGAAGCGACCAGTGCGCTGGATCCGCAGACGACCCAGCAGATCCTGGATCTTTTGCGGAAAATTAACGAGGATACAGGAATCACGATCATCATTATCACGCACCAGATGTCTGTTGTCAGAGATATCTGCAACCATGTGGCGATCATCGAGGACGGAGTTCTTGTGGAGGATGGTCTGGTCGAAGATATTTTCAATCATCCCAAGTCAAGGGCCGGAAGATATCTTGTAGTTGAAGGGAAGGATCCCGATGAATGGGAGCGGGCGCGCCTTGAAAAGGAACGCCACAAGGGTGAGAAGGACCTCCTGCATGAGGACCGCAGGATCCGCATTGCGTTCACGAGCAATTCTTCTTTTGAGCCGGTGATTGCCAACATGGTCCTGCATTTTGGCACGCCTGTAAACATCCTGCATGCAGACACCAGGGATGTGAAAGGAGTGGCCAGAGGCCAGATGATTCTGGGACTTCCTGAAGACAAAGAGCTGCAGGAGGAGATGATTTCCTGGCTGATCAGCCGCGGACTTGCAGTAGAGGAGGTGAACAGCGATGTGGAGCAGTGAAGTTATTCATATGATCATAGTAGGAATCTGGGAATCGCTTTACATGACTTTGGCGGCCACCCTCTTTGGCTATGTTCTGGGCCTGCCGTGGGGCGTGGTGCTGGCAGTGACAGACGCAGACGGCATTAAGCCCAACAGGCCTGTCTACAGAGTGCTGGATTTTGTAACCAACATCATGAGATCCATTCCCTTCCTGATTCTTCTGATCCTGATTATTCCCCTGACCAGACTGATCGTGGGGAAGAGTTATGGATCTACGGCGACGATCGTCCCGCTTGTGGTATCGGCTGCACCCTTTATTGCGCGCATGGTTGAATCCTCCCTCAAGGAGGTGGACAAGGGCGTGATCGAGGCGGCTCAATCAATGGGGGCTGACAATTTCCAGATTATTATGCATGTCCTTTTGGTGGAGGCCCGCGTCTCCCTGATCACCGGCGCGACCATCTGCCTGGGCACGATTCTCGGATATTCTGCTATGGCAGGAACTGTTGGCGGAGGCGGACTGGGCTCCATTGCTATTCAGTACGGTTATTACCGGTACCAGGCAGATATTATGATCGTAACAGTGGTTCTGCTTGTGTTGATCCAACAGGTTTTCCAGCTGATCGGGATGTCGATCGCATCCAGGATCGACAGGAGAAAGGCCTGATGACGGTATTTTTCCGCAGGCGGAGGGAAAACACCGGCTGCTCTGTGGAATAAATATAAATAATCAATTACAAAGGAGGAGAAGATTATGAAAAAGAAGGCTTTAGCAGCAGTGCTCACATTGGCTCTTGCAGCAGGTGTTATGGCAGGCTGCGGAAGTACAGGAAGCTCCGGCAGCAGCGCACCTGCAGCAGAGGAAACTCAGGATGCTGCCGCTGAGGAGTCACAGGAAGCGCAGGAGCCGGCAGCAGCCGGAGAGGACAACGTCATTACGATTGCGGCGACTCCTGTTCCTCATGCACAGATTCTGGAAGAGGCCAAGAAAATTCTTGCTGAGCAGGGATATGACCTGAAGATCACTGTCTTTGAAGACTATGTACAGCCCAATGAAGTTGTTTACTCCGGTGAAATGGATGCAAACTACTTCCAGCACATCCCTTATCTGGACAGCTACAACGAAGAGCATGGCTATGACCTTGTCAACGCCGGCGGAATCCATTACGAGCCTTTCGGCATTTATCCCGGAACCAAGAAGACCCTGGATGAGATTGCGGACGGCGATGTGATCGCGGTTCCCAATGATACGACCAATGAGGCAAGGGCACTGCTTCTGCTTCAGGACAACGGAATCATCACCCTGAAGGAAGGCGCCGGCCTGACCGCTACTGTTAATGACATTGCTTCCAAGGCATATGACATCAAGATTCAGGAGCTGGAAGCAGCACAGGTTCCGCACGTCATCGATGAGGTATCCTATGCGGTCATGAACGGAAACTATGCGCTGGAAGCTGGTTTCTCTGCAGCCAAGGATGCGCTTGCCTATGAGAAGAGCGATTCTGAGGCAGCAGTGACATATGTGAATGTTATTGCAGTCAAGGACGGAAATCAGGACTCCGCAAAGATCAAGGCTCTGGTCGATGTACTTAAGTCCGATGAGATTGTAAAGTTCATCAATGATACTTATGACGGTGCAGTTGTTCCTTTTGCGGAATAAGCTGAATATATGCTCCGTATTTGACAAAACCGGAAGCATACCGGAAATGCCTGAACTAAGGCATTTCCGGTTTTTTTATCCCCGAATGTAAGAATGTGTCAGGGGGACGTATCAGCTGACACATTTTGTGTCACGGGGACGTATCTCCTGACACATTTGCGCCAAAATGTGTCAGGAAATGTGTCACGGGGACGTATCTAGTGACACATTTCGTGTCCCGTTAATCTATCGCTCAGATAATTCACTATATTGGCAGATACAAATTGAGTGTGGCAGTATGTTGAATCAATAATAGGCCTATGTGTGAGAAACGAGTCAGAGGGACAACATTATTATACAGTATTAATCGGGCAATTCACTATTTTGGCGCAAACATATTGCCTTCCTCGGCTCATTGGTCCAAAAAACCAGAAGGCAGGTTGGTTATCCTTTACCTTCTGGTTTTACGCGCCCGTTGCGCTTGCGTCATCCTTGTTTCACTCAATTGCTAATAAATAACAATATTCTTAATTTGTAACTGTGCCTGCTTTTCCTTGCCTGTAAAAAAATGTGAGCGGATTACAAAACAAATCGCTCCAAAGCTCTTTAATATATGTGGCGATATGGTCTTCTTTGAGAAGTCTTCACATACTGTCTTCCAATTTTCATCGACACTGATCGGTGGGTAGTTCTTGTGTCCACTGGTATTCTCTGTGTTCTGAAGCTCTAAAGAAATCTTAGACACTCCATATACGGCCCGAATGTCAAAAGATAATTTACCTTGATAATCGCTATAGTTTAAAGGACCATGAGGAAGCCACAAAACCAAACTTGCCCAACCCGGAATGGTTTTGACATCCATATGCGGCATAAAATTAATATTCAAATTGATTGTTCCGTCCTTGCCTAATTGTACATCAAGAATCTCTGCAGCATGTTCACTTGTTGAACATACCAAGAAGTTGTAATTATCTCCGAAGCTGCGTGATAATGTGTATTCATCCGGAAGAGTCCAAAGTGACGACAGTTCCTTTATTAAGTCACATTGAACTACCGATAGAATTATCAGCCAGGCAAGTCGGATCCAATGCTTGTATTTATCGTCACTATAGTCGTATGCAATGTAAGGATTTCTTAGATACGCGCGCAATTTATCCGGCATATCGATTGCAGAATCATTGATTACCTCATCCATATACTTTTTTAATGACTCATTCATTGTAATGGAGGGATAATCAATCTTAGTTTCCAAATATTCCACATATTCTTTAATCCAAGCATTTCCACTTCTTGATATATTGGCAATGACTCTCTTAAATAACTTCTTAGGAAAATGGGAATGAGATTTGGTCGCTCCGGCATTTCTTATTGCCGAATACTCCCCAACGCTTAATACGTCATCTTTAACCGGATATAATACGCCTCTTTGGCTTTCTTCATTCGGCTTATGAAGAAAATTGTCTACAGCTCCATCGATATTATATGGTATCCTCAGGCCTTGTGTTCTATATATGTTTTCAATTATTTCTTTTAATGTAAGGTAACGCATAATCTCATCCTTTCACATTAGATACGAATAAGTTCCATTATGTATCATCTATCTACATCTAATTTGTGCTATTCCGTCACATATGGATGATTATATCCATCACCAACTGTACATGCATATCCGTCGCATATATCCGAACGCAGCTTTTTTTTCAGAAGACTTTGGTCAAAAGAAAAAATGAATGTCTTATCATTCGGACCAATTTCAAGCGGAGAGTCATAATACTCTTCCGTTGTTACAGTAACTTGATTCGCAGGATTATTGAATGTATTCCCGTATTCATAGACTGTATCAATTGTTGCCTTATAGGTCTGCCAGGATTTTCTTATATAGTATGCCGTATACTCTCCATCTCTGAGATCACCGGTGCTGGGAACAGCGGTAAACATTTCTTCTTTTTTAGGTGAAAGATCGTATTCATACTCTATTGAAAGTTCAATAAACTCTTTGATCGGAATCGTTGCGGATGCAGTAATGCTGATATTCTGTTTGTCCTTATAGACGGGAAAAGCAGAAAAGGACTGATGTTCACGCCCTGTATTAGCACAATATACATCCGTGATACGGATCCACTTGGAATACTTGATCTCCACGGGCTCGAGTTGAATAATCCTTCGCGACACTACTCTTGTATTTTCAAATTCGTCTTGCGGAATACATTGTACACCATCATCGATATAATCAGTTCCACCGGCAGCTGCCAAAGAGCTGATAGGATTGTTAATGATGACAAGCACGCAGATAATCATTCCAACAATAAGCTGATTTGAACGTTTTTTCATTCGACATTCCTCCTCATCTCTATGCGAAAAGTTAATATGTATCTTTATTTGAATTATAAAATCCAACAATTGGCTTGTCTCACGAATTTCACATCATGAAACGAGTCTTTTTGCGAAAACTTTTATTAATTTGCGAATCCTGAGTTTCGCCATCATAGATTGAACAATTTCAGTATGAACTTCTGTAGCTTGGAACTCACCGATAAGCCATTTGAAGTTTTCGTAATACGAAACAAAAATGCACCCTGAAGGGTGCATTCATTAGATGAGTGTGTCACGGGGACGGAGTGTGTCACAGGGACGTATCTGCTGACACATTTTTCGTCACAGGCGTCGCGAGTGTGTCGTGGGGTGTGTCATGGGGACGTGTGTCACGGGGACGTATCTGCTGACACACTCCAGAGACACGCCTGTGACAAAAAATGTGTCAGTTGATACGTCCCCGTGACACATCCTGTTTGGCAATTTGTTCCGTAAGATGGATATTCCTGCTGTTCCACGGTACCAGCGGTTCCGGGATCAACGCTTTTGAGAAAATAACTGTTTTGTATTTCATGCAAGCAGGATCCGTGGAGTTCTGATAAGGTTCTCCAATATAGCCGTTTGCCTTGTAGAAGGCGATCGCCGCGTCATTATTTACGGCGTCCGTATATAAGCGGGCAAACAAATATCCCCTGGCCGCCGCCATTTCTTCGAATACTTTGAGTGCCGTTGTACCGAGGTTCTTTCTTCGAAAGCCTTCTCTGATGCCGAACCATCCTAGCCAGGCGCTATTTTGGTCCTCCGGATAAGAGTAAATTCCTATAACGCCGACACATACTCCGCCTTCATAAAGCAGGTAATATTCATAGCCAGAGTTTTCGTCCAATGATTCCTCGAAATTGGTTCTTCCGCTTTCTCCGGGAAAGAGTTCCTCCTGGATCTGAATGGCGTAATCTATATTGTCTTGGGTTATTCTTTCCAGTGTCATTTTCCGGTTTTCCATATCATTTCACTTGCTCTCTGCCAAACGCAATCCGGAACATTTTTGCCATCAGCGGGATATAGGTCGCTGCAAAGACACCCGCTGCCGCTCCAACCGCAGCTTTCTTATATTTGTCAGGCACCTGCGTGCCGGCCGCCAGTCCCATAGCAAACACACAGAACTTTACGAGCGCAAAGTCCTTCCAGCTGCTGTCTTTCGCGTAGCGGTTGCCCAAATCCAACAGTTTACGCATGCTTTACTGTTCCTTTCTTACTTCTGTTTTTAATTCACTATAGTATTAGGATGACATTCTTGCGTGTCTTTTGCAACTGTATATGGTGTGTCAGGGGGACGTATCAGGTGACACATTGCGACCGCCGGAGGCTGGGCGCGGGAATGTGTCAGCGGATACGTCCCCGTGACACATTTCCCGTGACACATTCAGAATTTTGCAAATTCTCTGAAAATCTTTTTGAGTTCCGGCCAGTACGGTGGGTACGCATTACTGCCATAATAATGGCGGCTGCGATTGTTCGTAAGCTTGATATCGAGGCTCCACTGTGTGCCGTCGCATACTACATAATCCAAAACCTCAAATCTTTTTTTCCACTCATGCAGATACATCCTGCCGTAGAGGGTGTTGATGATCTTATTCCACTTTGCAGGTGTGATTTGCCGCTGGTCTGGTCTTGTTTCATCAATTCGAGCAGTCGTGACTTTGACCAGTGCGCCTTCTTTATTCTTTTTGATCGTTATCTCGGTAGAACCATCAAAGAATCCCCCTATACGGAACTTAATTTCCGTTACGATGTCTCTGTAATCTTCGGCGAGTTGCTTTTTTGGCGTTATGAGGATCGGTTCCGTGCCAAATTCTTTTTTGCATTTATTGCAGCGTCGTGAGGGCTGGACTCTTACGATCTTTCCGTTCATTTCCACAGATTTTATGCAACAGCCGCCCAGTGCCCATTTCCCATTGTTCAGGTTCTTTGTCATCTTTTCGGTGAATGCGGGGTAACCGTAAATGAATCTTGCGGTATCTTTGCTGCCGCAGTGCGGGCATTTGATCTGAGCCTTCTGGTTTCTCACCGCAAATTCAAGGGCAAAGGGCAGTCCTACGTCTTTTCCTTCATGGGCGGACATGTCCAGGGTGATCTTGTTTGCCTTTGCCGTGCGGTATAATTCGTTATGGAGGACCAGAAGATCGTCCGGGGCCAGGTCGTTATATCCCTGATTGATCGCGAGTTTAGCGGTTGTCGTTACGGTTCCGTCTTCGCATTCGCGCAATTCGTTGATCATGTATTCCGCTATATGCCGCAGGTCGGCTCTTGTATACTTTTCGCTCATGGGATCTTTCCTCCTTATATGATCGTAGGGGCGCCGGTGTGTCACGGGGACGTATCTGCTGACACATTGCGACTACCAAGGGGGCGCTAGAATGTGTCAGCTGATACGTCCCCATGACACACTCCCTTGATACACCCCAGCGACACGCCTGTGAAAAAATGTGTCAGTAGATACGTCCCCGTGACACATCTTAGCAGATTGCCACCCACTTGTTTGCCGGGGTTTCCCCTCGGGAAATGCAGTCGAGCAGGTTGCTGAGCTGGCGCCGCTTCTGACGGTAGTCTCTCTTTTTTGCTATATTGTAGTACTTCTTCTCCTTTCTGGAGTTCTGAGGAAGGTTGCGGTAGTCGACTGCGATAATCTTTTTCGCCTCGTCGTGCTTGATGATGTAGGTGATGATGCTGTTGGGGGAGGTCGAAAGCTTGACATCAGCCTGGTGGTGGTACTTCCCGTGCATCATTTGCTCTGTGGTGAGGGCCTGGTCGAAATTGTTCAGGTGGTAGAGCCTGTACTGCAGGTCTCCTTTCGTGTACATCTTCCAGAATCCGACGTCCGTACGAATATACAGGGTGTCAGTATCCGGCGCAAAGGTGAACTGCGTTCCGTATTGGCGGGTCATCTTCTTCAGGAACGACTGGCGGATGCGGTAATAAGCCTGGGTTGAGCTGCAGTATTTGCAAGGGCGGTATCCCATATGCACGGCCTGGTCCCGTTTTACGTCTTCTCTGTTGTAATAGCGAATTCGATTGTCGTAGGGGCATCCCGACAGATGGAACACCTTGTTTCTTGATGTGGTACTCAGCGTAACATTCATTCCTGTCCTCTCCTTTCCGGTCCATGACCTGCTGCCTGTTTGGTCTGTTTTCTATGGTCTTATTGTCTCAGATAAGATGTGCATTTGTTTGCACGGAATGGATGTTCGGGTGTGTCAGGGGGACGTAGCCGGTGACACATTGTGACTGCCGGAGGCGGACGCGGGAATGTGTCAGCGGATACGTCCCCCTGACACATTGCGGCTGCCGGAGGCGGGCGCGGAAATGTGTCAGCGGATACGTCCCCGTGACACATTGCGGCTGCCGGAGGCGGGCGCGGAAATGTGTCAGCGGATACGTCCCCGTGACACATTCTTGTTGTTTCCATACAGATATGATACTCTGAATATAGCAAGTCAGATTTCAATTCTTTGCGGCGTCCGCTGCATCAGGTGGTATTCTCCACAGAAATTCCTTGCTCGCAACTATATAAATGAGCAGGGGCTGGAGTTTACTGGCTGGAGCTGTACTCTGCTCCTGCTCTGCCATCATTCAGACAGAACAGGAGGAACGTGTATGGCAAAAAAATACGAGGAACTGACTTTTCACGATGATTTTATGTTCAGCAAGATTTTGGAGAAGAATCCGGCTATGTGCCGGGAACTTCTTGAGTTAGTGCTGGACCACAAGGTGGGGGAACTAGCCGGTGTCAACAGAGAGAAGCCTGTTCAGATTACTGCAAACGGGAAAGGCGTAAGGTTTGACGTGTACGCCGAAGGAAGCGACAGCGTTATCTACGACATCGAGATGCAGAACGCAAGTATTGACTCGATTGCCAAGAGGAGCCGCTACTCTCAGGGTATGATTGATCTTAATCTTATTAGTCGCGGTGCACACTACAGTGAATTGAACCGGTGCTATGTGATATATATCTGCAGGTTCAATATTTTCAAGGATGGAGAGCTTCACAAATACAGTTTTCGGAATCTGTGTCTTGAGGATCCGCAAATTGAGCTTGGCGACGAAACCGAGAAGATATTTCTGTGTTCGAAAGGAAGCGCAGACGATGTATCCGAGAAAATGCAGGCATTTCTGAATTACATTGCCTCAGGTACTCCCAGCGACAGCTTCACAAATGAACTGGAGAACGAGGTAAAGAAGGCTCGCGATCACATTGAATGGAGGACGGAATATATGACACTTTTAGAACAACTCGAAAAAGAGCGGGAAGAAGGACGTGCGCAAGGACGAGAAGAAGGTCGCGCAGAAGGTCGTGCAGAAGAACGTGTGAATACGGAGCGCGAAAAAGCACGCGCCGATGAACTTGCCAAAGAAGTTCTTGAGCTGAAAAAGCAGCTTGCTTCTCTCAAGCATGGGCAATCCTGATTGCATATCGAAAAAGTGAGATGGTGCAGAAAATCCTCCGGCAGCTGAAATGTGTTGTCGGAGGATTTCATTTCTATTCTCAGGATTTTTTGGCGTGTGTCAGGGGGACGTAGCAGGTGACACATTGCGACCGACGGAGGTGGGGCGCTGGAGTGTGTCAGCTGATACGTCCCCGTGACACACCCCAGCGGCACTCCCTCGCCAAAAAGTGTGTCACCTGATACGTCCCCGTGACACACTACTCTTCCTCGTGGCAATCGAAGCTCACATAAGGCGGATTCTCCCCTCTCTCCTTAGCGGGCAGATACCGGTGCCAGAAGTCATCAAACAGGCGGAAGATTTCTTTGTGCTTGGCTACGATGATAAAGATCGTGATCAGAACATAGAACGCCGAGAGCACATCCGTAAACGCCCACAGAAGATCCGCCTCGATGTTATAGAAGATGACGCAGGGAAGCATGTAGTAAATCATATAGATGGGCATCATCTTCTTGTTGGACTCCGTGTCTCCGAAGGCGTAGTTTACAGATTTCTCGCATGTATAGTACATACCGATAATCGTAGTCCAGGCAAAAACCGCGATCGCAATCGCCGTGAGTTTCCCGCCGATCGCACCGTACGCATTCGTAAATGCGATTGTTGTCAGCGCGCCGCTTGTAGCGTCGCTCGTGGTGTAAGAACCGGTCATGATGATCGTGAAGGCCGTGATCGAGCAGATAATGAAAGTGTCGATGAACACTTCGCCCCAGCCCCAGAGAGACTGGCGCACAGGGTGATCCGTCTGCGCCGAAGCGTGCGCGATCATGCCGTAGCCGGTGCCCGCGTCGTTGGAGTAGATGCCTCTCGCGACGCCGTACTGGATCGCGTCTCTCACAGTCGCCCCCGCAAAGCCGCCCACCGCCGCCGTGGGGCTGAAAGCGCTCCTGAAGATCAGCGCGACGACCGCCGGAATATGCTGGAAATTGAGGATCATGACGCCAAGTCCCATGATGATGTACAGGACCGCCATGATCGGCACCGCGCGGGACATGACGTCCGATATTCTCCTGAGTCCTCCCCAGATCGTCACCAGGCATGTGATGCCGATGGCAACGACGGACCAGATATTAGGGATCCCGAAGGCTTCTCTCATGGAACTGGTCACCGCCTCTGTCTGCACGCAGCACGTCCAGGGCCCGAACAGGAAGCAAAATACAGCCAGCACCACAGCTCCCCTTTTCCACCCGAAGGCATTTTTGAGCACGAATGATCTGTCGCAGACATACTCATTCATGGACTTTTTGTAGTGCTCTCTGTATCGCTGGCCGATGATGATCTCACAGGCCTTTGTGGACATCCCGAAGAAGGCGGACACCCACATCCACACAAGTGCGCCGGGTCCCCCGCTGACGATTGCTGTCGCGACGCCGCTGATATTGCCGGTTCCGACCGTGTTGGCCAGCGCCGTGCAGGCCGCGCGGAAACCGGAGATGGTTCCTTCACCCTCTCCTTTTGCTCCTATTTTGCCATAAGTATTCTTGAAGTTAAAAATGATCTTTGTCTGGTATCGAAAACCAAATCGAATACTTAGGATCACGCCCACTGCCAGCAGCAGGATTGTCATCCAGGTCCCCCACATAAAATCATCGAGCTGATACATCAGGTCGGTCAATGTCTGCATCTTTAAAACCCCCTTTTTTCAAATACCAAGGTGTGTCATGGCCTCATTCGACTCGGTGTGTCAGTAGATACGTCCCCGTGACACACCGCAGATACTCCCACGACCCAAAATGTGTCAGCGGATACGTCCCCGTGACACACCGCAGATACTCCCACGACCCAAAATGTGTCAGCGGATACGTCCCCGTGACACACCGACGCGGCTATGGTCTGATTCGTCTCGGCGCCCCTTCCGCCAGAAACTGTCTGCGCGCCTCGACAACCTGGCGCACATGCTTCTGCACGGTGGTGCAGCAGCCGCCGACCGCGTCTGCGCCCGCTTTCATATACAACACCGCATACTCGCCAAAATCTTTTCCGTCCCCTGTTCCGTGCCAGGTCTTGGTGGATGCGTCGTACTCCTCCCCGCTGTTGGGATATACGCCGATCGGTATTTTGGCAGACTGCCCTGCCCCCTCCAGTCCGGCTGCGATCTCGCGGACCAGGCTCTCGATGTACTCGGGCTTTGAGCAGTTGACGCCGATCATCTTCAGATGCGGATGTCCCGTGGCAAATGCTTTTGCGCATTCTCTGATCGGGTCGCCTTCGTTGATATGCTTTCCGTCTCTGCAGGAGAAGCTGATCCAGTAATCCGCGCCCAGTTCTTCCGCAATGCCGGCCGCCAAAAGCGCCTCATGCAGGGAAGGCTGCGTCTCAATGAGCAAAATATCGGCCCCCGCCTCGTGCAGGATTTCCATTCTCCTCCGGTGGAATTCATCGAGCACCTCGTCGCTGACGCCGTATTTGCCGGTATACTCGGATCCGTCCGCCAGATAGGCGCCGTAGGGGCCGATTCCGGCCAGGCACAGAGGCCACTCGCGCCCCGCCTTTTCACCTTCCTCGTTCCACCACTGCTCTCTGGCTTCCAGAAAGATCTCTACGGAGCGTGCGATCAGCTTCTCCGCCTCTTCCCTGGTGCACCCGCTGTTCATGAGTCCCGGAATCGTCGCCTGGTAACTGCAGGTGATCCCGCAGTCGGCACCTGCCCTGAAATAGTCCAGGTGCACCCTCTTTACGAGGTCCGGGGCCACTTCCAACGCCTTCGCTGTCCAGAGCTTGGAGTTTAAGTCTGCTCCCAGATTCTCGAGCGCTGTGGACATGGAGCCGTCAATTATCATGATCTTTTCTTTGTCGAGAATGTGTTGAATCGTGTTTGTCTGTGCCATATACTTCCTTTCTGCTTCTGTGGTGTGTCAGTAGATACGTCCCCGTGACACACCCCGTGACATTTAAAATGTGTCAGCGGATACGTCCCCGTGACACACGCGCCACACTACCTCTTCGCCATCTCCAGCAGTTCCTTTACTTCTGTGATCCTGTCCTCGATCGGCCCGCACTTTATGATCCCGTCCGAGACGATCAGCGCCTTGGGAAACGCTTTCCATTCCATAGCGTCGAGACCGGTAATCTCGTTGCGGTACAGCCGCAAAGCTTCCCCTTTTATATATTTTGACAGGAGAGTCTGCAGGATCTCGGACAAGTCTTTGTCCATCACGCTGCCGTACATCTGCAGCGCTTCGGCGTTTCCGAGCAGCGCCGCCGCGGCGTCTGTCGTGCCGGAGCCGAGATTCTCGATCACCGGTTTTTCATCCCACAGCATGACGTGCACTTTATTTCCGCCCTGCGACAGTTTCAGCGCGGTGCGGTAGATGCCGAGGGCGTTCCACTGCTCCGCGATCTTCGTCTTCGCGTCCGCCTCGCCGGCGGCCGCCGTCTGAGACTTGATGTACTCCTGCACCGCTTCGGCCGCGGCGCCGTCCGAGTATTGTTGTATGTCGGCCACAACCGCGGAGATCAGTTCCTCGTAGTTCCGGTCGCCGATCACGGACCGCATCACATGCATTTCCCTTCCCGGAATGCCCAGGATGAAGTCGACGCCCGAAGCTATTCCCTCCTCGTAGGCGGCAAAAACGTCCGCAGGAACGAGCGCCCCGTCATTGGTCGGCGCGCACATGTTACGCCAGAGCCTTTGGGCTGCTTCCTTCAGAGATTCGGTGCTCAACTGCATGAGCTCCTGCATGGAAGACGTGTGCGTCTCCTTGAGCAGCTCTTTTGCCAGGGTCCTTGCGTTGTCCGGCGTTTCATACACGTGCCCGAGGTTTCCGTTGAAGACAAAAGCCTTCCGGAACAGCCCCTTCGCCCTCTCACTGGCCGCCAAAAGACAGATCGAAGTAGCCCCCGACTCAAACCCTAGTACCGTGATCTTGTCGGGGTCACCGCCGAAGGCGGATATGTTTTCTTTGATCCACTCCAGCGCCGCGATCTGGTCCAGAAGCCCGAGATTAATGGCGTCCGGATAAGCCTCCCCGCCGGGAACCTCCTTAAAATCAATGAATCCGAAGATGCCGAGGCGGTAATTGAAACTCACGAACACGATGTCCGGATGCCCAGCCACATAATTTGTGCCGTACATCAGGGGGCTGACGGCCCCTCCGCAGGTAAAGTCACCGCCGTGAAAGAGCACGAGAACCGGTTTGGGGGTTCTGTCTTTTGACTCTCCGACACAAATATTCAGGGTCAGGCAGTCTTCGCTCTGCCGGTGATTCTTGATGATCGACCCCTTGTGCTCGACCTGTATGGCCGACGCGCCAAAATTCTGCGCCTCCATCACGCGATCGGAAGGGTCAAGCGGCTCGGGCGCCTTCCACCTGCGCTCGCCCACCGGCGGCTTCGCGTAGGGAATCCCCAGATAACAGGCGGTTTTCTTCTCAAGATAACCGACATAGACGCCGGTCCGGGTCTTCACTGCCAGGTCGGCGTCGTAATCGCCCTGGACGGCCTGATTCTGCGCGTTCGTCTCTTCGATGTCCTCTTTCGTCAAATCGAAAACAAAGCCTTCGCTTCCGTCCCCGTAGCGCTTGCGGATCTTCCGAATCCGGAATCCGCGGATGATCATATTCACGATGAAAGCCACAATAGGGAAGCCGACGACAAAGGCCCATTCATCCCGCAAATCTCCCAGCAGGGACACGCCCATCCGTGAGTATGCAAAATATTGAGCAGCCAGGAAAACAAGACAAATAACGACGTACGTTATAACCCGGTTGCTGTTTTTCTTCTGTACGACTTTGCTGTAAACAATCTTGCCTACAACCGCCTCGAGCGACATTCCGAGCGCAAGGCAGGCTGCCAGAGACATTATGTCGGACCAGCCGGCATGCTTCGCAAGAGCATAGCCGAGGCCATACCCCATCGCGGACATGAAAGCCACCATAAAGTCGTCGATTGTAAACAGTTTTTTCATTCGGTAACCTCCAGGTTGTGTCAGGGGGACGTATCCGCTGACACATTTTAAAATGTCACGGGTTGTGTCATGGGGACGTATCTACTGACACATTTTGGTGCAAAATGTGTCAGCGGATACGTCCCCGTGACACACCTGTGACAAAAAATGTGTCAGCGGATACGTCCCCCTGACACACTTTACACTCTTCAATAGACAAAAGCTTTATCGTGCCCACTGTGCAGCGCATCATAAATCTGGCCGGGCTTGCAGGAATCGCCCACCAGGATGAGCTTGTCACCATATTCCTCACGCAGTGCCTCCAAGTCGGGTCTGTCGGGCCGGACGCCCATGGCCAGAACGACCAGGTCCGCAGGAATGCTGCTCTCGGCGCCGGTCTTTGTGTCCGCGATCGTGACCGCGCCGTCCTCGACGGCCGTCAGCCGCTTGCCTTTGAGAATGCTGCCGCCACTCTTCAGGATCTCCTGCGCGAGGTGCATGACCACGCTGGGATACAGGTTTCCGCCCACCTTGTCGAGCATCTCGACGACCGCGACTTTGTTCTTCGCCGCCAGGTATTCCGCCGTCTCAAGGCCTGTCACGCCGCCGCCGATGATAACGATATTTTGGCCTTCGGGGGGCGCCACTCTGCCGAGGATTTCCTCCGCCGTGACTGCGTTTTCGATGCCCGGGATTGCGGGCATAACCGGTTTTCCGCCGGCTGCCAGGAAGACTGCTTCGGCGCCGGTCGCCCGGACCACCGCCGCGTCGGCCTTCACGCCCAGGCGCACGTCGACGCCCGCTTCCGCGAGCTGCGCCTGCATGGTCTCCACGAATTCCGTGATCATCCCCTTGTTGGGAGGGATCGCCGCCAGGTTGGCGGTTCCGCCGAGCTTATCCTCCTGCTCGATCAAAATAGTGTTAAATCCACGCTTCGCCAGTGTCAGCGCAGCTTCCATGCCGGCAGGGCCTCCGCCGATGACTGCTACGGTGCGGCCGGCTCCGTTTTTGACAAGTTTTTCGTCGCCGTATTCGAATTCGCGGCCCAGAACAGGGTTGAGCGTGCACCCCAGAGGCAGTCCGTCGTTGAGAATTCGGAAGCATTCCATGCAGCCGAGACATTTGCGGATCAGGATGTCCTTGCCGGCTTTCGCTTTTTTGCCCCAATCAGGGTCCGCCAGGTGGCCGCGCGCAATGCCAACAAAATCTACCGCGCCGTCTTCGAGCATCTTCTCGGCGAAGGCGGGGTGCTTGACGTTGCAGACTGCGATGACGGGGATCTTGACCGCTTTGCGGATCTGGGCGGCCAGATCGATCTTCCACCCCTCCGCAAAATAACTGGGCTCAATGATCGTCGCGCCGGAATCGTAGGTGCCGCAGCTGACGTTGATGCAGCTGATTCCGAGGGCTTCGAGATATTTTGCCTGGGCGATACCGTCCTCCTGCGTGATCCCGTCGGGCAGGTAGTCGCTTCCGTTCATGCGCACCGAGATCGGGAATTTGGGGCCGCAGTAGGCCTTGATGCCCATGATGATCTCCGTGACAAAGCGCATGCGGCCTTCAAAACTGCCGCCGTATTTGTCCGTGCGCTTGTTGGTGTGGGGCGAAAGGAACTGGCTGACCAGGTAGCCGTGGGCTGCGTGGATCTCCACGCCGTCGATGCCGGCCTTCTGGGCGATCACGGCGCCTGTCACGAATTTGCGTACCATCGCTTCCACTTCTTCGGTGGTCAGGGCGCGGGGCTGTTCTCCGATGACTTTGCAGGTGACGTCCGACGCCGAGACGGGCTGCTTGCCGCCGATCAGACGGCTGGGAGTCTGGTTGCCCGGGTGGTGAAGCTGCACAAAAATCTTTGTATCATAGGCGTGAACAGCCTCTGCCAGGCGAGAGAGCTGCGCGATCATGTGGGTGTTGGTGACGCTGAGCTGATTGGGCGTTCCAACGCCGGTCTCGTCGTCGACGCGCGTGATCTCGGTGATGATGAGGCCCGCGCCGCCGCGCGCGCGGTCCGCGTAGTACTTGATCATGCGGGCGCCGGCTTCGCCGGTGGACTCTGCCAGTGAACATCCCATGGCAGGCATCACGATGCGGTTCTTCAGTTCGAAATTGCCGATCATTCCCGGTTCGAATAGTCTTTCATACGACATATGACTGTTCTCCTTTCTTTTGTTGAATGTTTCGTTGAATATTTCGTTGAATATTTCATTGAATATGAAATGAGGCCCGTGTTGGTTGTTCGCGGGCCTGTTGTACTTCTTTTATTATACTATTTTTTGTGTCAGGGGGACGTATCCGCTGACACATTTTTTTGTCACAGGTGTGTCACGGGGACGTATCTGCTGACACATTTTGGTGCCTACTGTGTCAGCTGATACGTCCCCGTGACACAACTATCATCAGCGACAAATACCCTGCTTCGTCCGGGATATTATCAATTCCATGGTAGATCTTCTCTCCCTGCATGCCGCAATTTTCTATGAGATACACATCTCTTCCGGAATCTGCGAGCTTACTTTTCAGCGTCCGGAGTTTCTTACCGGCTTTCAGAATCGCGAGCGTATCACCGCAAAATAGATCAACCTTCTCCGGATTGGAAACCAGGATCGACTCTTCGCCCAACGCCAGTGCTGTGGCAATCTTTGCCGCGGCGGCGCAGAAAGATGGTACGCCTGAAATATACTCAACAGGATAGCCTTTTTCCCTGACCCTGTCTGTTACATAGGAGCATGTTGAGTACAGTGCCGGGTCGCCGAGCGTGATCAGAGCGACCGACTTTCCTGCTCGCAGGAAGGTCTCTATCTTTTCTGCGGCCTCATCGTGTGCTTTTGACAGCAGTTCCTGGTCTTTTGTCATCGGAAAATCCAAAGGGAGGAGTTCCTTTGTTCTGATTTCCGGGACTGCTTTCTCTGCGATCTGAAACGCCACTCCTAACTCATTTCCCTTTTTTGGCGCCGCAATAATATCCGCCCCGGTAAGTATTCGGGCCGCCTTCAGCGTGAGCAGTTCGGGGTCGCCCGGCCCGACGCCCACTGCGTATAATATTCCGCTCATGTTTTCTTCCTTTTTGTCCATAGCTTGAAGTGTGTCGCGGTTGTGTCAGCGGATACGTCCCCCTGACACACGCCCCTGACACACGTGACACACTCAATCCAACAGCGCCTTATCAATAATCTGGAAATTAGCCCTATGAATATACAGCGCTTTTCCATCGATCATCAACTTAGTGAATCTCGGCAGATCATCTTCAATTTCCCAGTACACTTTCTCGCCGGAAAAAGCATAGATCGGCGCGCCCATCTGGGATTTAATGACCACCACCATGGGTTTTCCGAACTTGTTTTTGATGCTGTTTACTCTTCCGCTGATCAGCGTCGAGTCCAGGAGGCCCGATGAATCGCTCTCTATTTTGTCCAAGTAGAATTCGTACTCCGGAGTGAGCCGCTTGTCGTAGAAAACGCAAGTGTCGCCGCAGGAGATCAGCTGTTTGCCGTCGATCGTGATCGTGATCACGGAGCTCAGCGTCTTTGTCGTATACCATTCATCGGTCGAGGAGGCGTACGTTTTCTCTTCGACGACGTTGTTGTCGATGTCAATCTTTTTCCCGTGGGACCGCAGCGTACGGATCCCTGTATTGTCAAAAATATCGATATTGTACTCGTTTCCGATGATGCTTCCGTGCAGGTCGTGGACGCCGCTCTGCATCTTGGCGCAGCCGGCGAAGCTGATCATCAGAAGCAGCATAACCGTGATTGTTGCCGCCTTCCAAAACTTTCTCATATTTGCAAGTTCCTCTTATTCATGATTTTTGCTGTGTCACGGGGACGTATCTCCTGACACACCTGTAACTCAAAATGTGTCAGCTGATACGTCCCCCTGACACACCTGTGACTCAAAATGTGTCAGCTGATACGTCCCCCTGACACACCTATGACTCAAAATGTGTCAGCTGATACGTCCCCCTGACACAAAACCCCTGACACAATCAGAAATCCACCAGATAGATCCCGATCGCTATTTTAGTAAAACTCCCCTTCTTCTCGATCTCCTTGATCTTGGCCGCCAGCATCTTCCCGGCGTCCATCAGCCGCGCAAAGATGATGTTGTCCTTCTCCGGCACATACCCGAGCTTCTTTTTCTCAGCCGTGAGGATCATAATCGCATTGCTGTCAAATTTGTTGTCCTCGCGAAGGAGGGAGAGCGAATCGCCCACCTTGATCTCATCCAAAACGGAAGGGTCTTTGAGATGCGTCGTGCCGGCCACAAAGGAGTCGAACAGGTGGATCTCCCTGATCAGCGGCTGCAGAAGTTCCCCCAGGTCATGGTTTTCCATAGCCATGACGAGTTCGCCCGTCTGGTGGAGGGACAATTCCCCTTTCTGTTTTCCGTCTAATCCATCCGCGTTTAATCCACCCACGTTTAATCCACCCGCATTTAATCCACCCGCATTTAATCCATCCGCCATATGATCTGAACGCCTCCCTCCCGCAGGATCTTCTCCGTAAGTTCCGTGAGCTGCTGATGATATTTTTTGTAGGTTTCGAGCTCGCTCGTCAGTTCCTGCTTTTTCCTCTCGACGGCCTCCTCATCTTCCAGGAGCGCGCGATAGGTGTAAGGCTCCTTGCTCTTGATGTCCTCGATCTCCTTTCGGACCTGCGCGATCCTGTCCTCCAGGTCCGGGATCTCCACCCTGGCCGCAGTGTCGATGGCGAGGTCCGCCAGCGCTTTTCTGGCCAGAACCTCCAGCTCGGCCAGGGCTTTGACGTCGTTGCGCCCGTAGCTTTCCATAATCCGGACCCACAGTTTCATCAGGACTTCTTCCCGGTCCGTCTCGGGGCGAATGTCCGGATGCAGGAGTTTGGCGAGCCGTCTGTACAATGTTTTGGCGCGCTCCACCTCGTAATTGGTGGAAACGCCCGCTTCCATGCATTCCTTGTGTTCCTTGACCATGCGCCGCAGCTCCGCCTGATAGGCAGACATCTCCTGCTCCAGTTTCCTGTCCAAAGCCCCCGCGTCGATCGCCTCCCCGCGGTTCGCCGCCGCCTGGTAATAGCCGATCAGCTTCTTCTGCCGGATGCAGGCCACCTTCTCCTCGAACACGTCCGTCATCAGCTGCCCGAACGTCTTCACATACACGGTCCAGACCTGGCCGGCCTCCTTGCGCACGCGGTCCCGCTCCAGAAGCAGCTCCTCATACTGGTCATATTGTGTGTTTTCTGCTCTTACCGGTTTCACTTTTTTGCCACCTCGAAATCATAAAGCTCTTCATAAAGAGCTGTCAAAAGATCGTCACCAATCTGCGCCTTCTCAAAAAAGTCATCAATCGTGCGGTACCACTTCCGGTCGAAGCGGATGACCACCGCCCCGTCTTCTTCCACGGCTTCCACCTCATGCGGCTCGCCCTCAAAAAGGAATCTCACGCGGCACGGCTCCCTGAGCAGCTCATACAGGTCAAAGAGCCCGATCCGGGTGACGTCCATATCCTGCAGCGCATAGATCTTGCCGGTCAGGTCCTTCATGATCGTCCGGTCGCCGAAGAAAGCGCTGTCGCGGATCCTGCGGGCCACGAGCGGCCTGGCGGTCTTGTACAGTTTCAGGGCTTTGTCCGTCTTTCCCTCTTCCGCCAGGATCTCCCCCATCCGCAGGTACACTTCCGGGAGCTTGCTGTACGGACGCTGCAGATACCACTGGCTGCCCCGCCGAAATTCCCGGTACAGATCCTCGATGATCTCTCTGTATTTTGCCGGATCTGCTTCCACATACAGCCCTCTCCGGTACATGTCCGCCACTTTGTAAGCGGCGTTAATGTCGCCTCTCTCCCTCGCCCTGTCAAAATAGTGAAACGCCTTCTCATAGTCCCGCGTCCCCGTTCTTCCATAATACCATATATAACCGAGACAGAGCATGGCTCTCGTGTCGTCATACTCGGCGGCCAGCTCATAGTACTTGCGGGCCAGCTCAAAATCCTTCTGCTCATAGTACAGGCCGCCCAGTTCCATCATATACCCGGGGTCCTTGGTCTCCGCGATCAAAAAATCGAGCGCTTCCGCTACAAGAAAGCGGTCCTCGTCGGTGGGGTTAGAAAGTCTGTAAAATGCTTCGCATATGTCCTGTGCTTCGAGTATAGTCATCGTATTCCTCCCATTTTGTGTCATGGGGACGTATCCGCTGACACATTTTGTGTCACACGGGTTTGTCGCGGAGGTTGTGTGTCACGGGTGTGTGTCACGGGGACGTATCTCCTGACACATTTTGCACCCAAAATGTGTCAGAGGATACGTCCCCGTGACACAACCTCCTCCCGCGACACCCGTGACACTTCTAAAATGTGTCAGCGGATACGTCCCCTTGACACACTTTCACGCACCTCCACGCCTCCGTAAGCTTCTCCAGGCTCCACGCCGCATTGGCCGGGCTCGTCGACGGCAGGCAGACCGCCTTTCTTCCAATAACAGGTTCAATATACTTGCGGTACATCTTATCGGCTGTCTTCCCGTTGACAAAAATCTGCCCGATCGGCGCATGATCCAGTATGACCGTCAGGTCATTGGGCACCACATCTTTAATGCTGGCGTCCGACGACCCCCGGATCGTACATGAGTGGATCACATCCCACGCCGCGATCCGGTGCCGAATCAGGAACTCCCTCTTCTGCGGCACGTCGGTCGGCACGCTGTCCTCGAACACCGCCGCCATCACTTTCCAGAATCGGTTCTGCGGATGCCCGTAGAAAAACGCGGATTCCCTGGATTTCACCGACGGAAAGCTCCCCAGAATCAGTATTCTCGAATCCTCCCTGTACAGGGGCGGAATCGGGTGGATGATCTTTTCTTCTTTCATTCTTCGCCCTCCCGCCGGATCCAGAGATTCAAGTCCACATCCCCCTCAATCCCCGGCACAACTCCCGTATTCGAGTACTGCAGCCACGTGAAATGATAGGGCGTCTGCGGAATCTTCTCATAATCCGCATACCATATATCGAAATCTGCCAAAATATCGCCCTCAAACAGTTCGTCCTCCCAAGGCAGGTTTGTGTAGATGTCGACCTTGTAATCCGTGCTGCTCTCCACCGTTTCCCTGAAAGTTTTCGTATTCAGCGCGACCTGCTCCCGGGTAATGTCGTTCGCGCGCCCGTCGTCATTCTTGATGATCTCCGGGTCGTACATGAGCGGCAGGTCCAGCTCCACGCCCGACTCTTCGATCACTTTGATCGCCGTCAAAGCCTCCTCCCGCGCCTCCTCCTCATCCAGCGCCTGCGAGAAGAAGTAAGCCCCGACCTTGAACCCGGCCGCCTTCGCGGCGCGCAGGTTCTCGACCGCCATGTAGTCTTCGCACAGCTTCCCTGCCTCCCCGTATCCGCGGTATCCGACCCTCACAAAGGCAAAAGAGTAACCCGCGTCAGCCACTTCCACCCAGTCAATTGCTCCTGTGCCCTCGTAGACGTCGATTCCCTGCAGCACGGTATAATCCGGATCATCATAAGTGAGCCGCTGCGGATCACTCTCATCAGTTACAAACTTCTCAGGGTCGTAGTCGTTCCCCGGGACGGTCGGATCCACTACCATGGTGTGCCATTCGCCCCATGAATCTATGTAATCCAGATATAGTTTTATTTCGGTGCTGCCTGCGGAAGCAGTTTCTGACGGAGACGACGGAGCTGCAGGGGTATCTGTTTTCTGCGAGGAATCTGTGGACTCCACGGGTTTCTGCGTGGAAGCTGCCGCTGCCTGCTCCCCGGGCTCCGTCCCGGCTCCGGTGCTCTCCACCTGCGCCGCAATCGCCCGCACAGCCCCACTGTCCTTCTGCGCCGCACACCCCACCAGCATTATTTCCGCCACCATTAATGCAGCCACTGTTACATTTATAAAAGCTTTCTTTTTAATAATCATGTATAAATCCTGTTTTTCCTTAATATTGGCAGCGCTGCCAATCACTTCAATTCTCTTCCACGAAACGGTTTCTCGGAAATGCACAGACGGAAACAATTTCCCGAAAATGTTTCCAAAGAAACATTTCCGCCCACCTGTCTGTATCAGCGAGTCAAACAAAAAGCCATAATAAAAATGAACCTGATAAAAAGAGTATAACTTCTGATGTTTATTCTCAACAAGTAAAAGGAAAGAGAGGAAGCTTAAATGAGCAATTCACCGATTCTTAATACTCCCGTTAAGGTCGGTGACGCTGTGCAGCAGGGCAACTTCCGCAGTGCGACAAGAAGTGCGCTGGAAATTGCTTATAGGATCTGATCTGTTAATAATATAAGACTCAAAACGAGCCGGCTTCAGTTCTATGACTGCAGCCGGCTCGTTTTGTGTGATTTTTTATTCTGTTCCACTTTCCATCCGCCGTCACATCTCAGCCAGGCAGAACCGAATGCTGAGCACCGCCGCCGTGCACCAGCCGATCGGCCAGGCGCACCAGATTCCCGTGGCTCCGAGCGCTGTTTTGGACAGGATCACCGCCAACACGACCCTTAGAATCAAGTCCGTAAAAGTAGCGATCATAAATTGATTCATCAGCTCCGCTCCTCGGAGGACGCCGTCCGCGACCAGCTTTGCGGAAACTACGAAATAGAACGGCGCCAGGATGCGGAGGTAAGTTACGCCGGTGTCGATGGCCGTCTGCGACGGCTGGTCGATGAAGAACCGGATCAGCGGCTCCCCGGCAAAGAAGTACAGAAGGGCGAGCGGGAGGCCCAGGGTCCACACTATTTTGATCCCTGCGCGGAAGCCCTCCCGAATTCGTTCGCGCTTGCCCGCGCCGAGATTCTGGGCCGTGTAGTTGGAAATTCCGTTGCAGAGCGTCGTAAAGGATGTGATGACCAGGTTGTTCAGCTTGACCCCGGCCGCGTATCCGGCGATCACCCCGCCGCCAAAGCCGTTGATGACGCTCTGGATGATGATGTTTCCGACGGAAATGAAGCTCTGCTGCAGAACGCTGGGGATGGCGATCCGCACGAACTTCTGCAGGATTATGCGGTTGAACCGCGCCGGCCGATCCGGCGTCTCGATCCTGCGCAGGCGCCGCATAATCACCGCCAGCGCCAGCACACAGCTGACGCCCTGGCACAGGAATGTCGCCCACGCCACGCCCGCGACGCCCATGCGGAAAGCGGTCACGAACAGGATGTCCACCGCGATATTCGCCGTAGACGAAGCCGCCAAAAACCAGAACGGCGTTTTGGAATCCCCCATCGCCGAGAAAATTCCCGTGGAGAGGTTGTAGAAGAACACAAAGGGCAGGCCCAACACGTAAATATTCAGGTACAACAGCGAATCCGCCATCAGTTCCTGCGGCGTGTGGATCAGCCTCAGAAGCCAGCCGCCGCCCAGAAGTCCAAACACCATAAGCAGGCCGCACACCAGCGCACTTGCGATCATCGCCGTGGAGACGGCTGTCTTCATTCGGCTGTAATCTTTTGCGCCAAAGAAAGAGGACACCACCACAGAGCATCCCATATTACATCCAAAAGCGAACGCTATAAAGATCAATGTGATCTCATAGCTGTTTCCTACTGCTGCCAGTGCGCTCTCTCCGACGAACTTTCCCGCCACCAGAGAATCCGCAATATTGTAGAGCTGCTGAAACAGGATACTCCCGAACAGCGGCAGACAGAACTGCCACAGCACACGCTCCGGTTTTCCCACTGTCAAGTCACGATTCATTTTGATGCCTCCATTGCATGATTTGCCGCAGACTATTATAGCGGTGGATGGCAGTGTGTCAAGAGTGTGTCACGGGGACGTATCCGCTGACACATTTTTTGTCGCTCAGGTGTGTCACGGGGACGTATCTCCTGACACATTTTTTGTCGCTCAGGTGTGTCAGCAGATACGTCCCCGTGACACACCTTAAAGCCCCTCCAGCCACTCTATAATCGCCGGGACCACGCTCGTCTTCCTCGACAGATTTTCCTTGAAGACATAGTAGTGATCGCCATCGCTATTGTGGTAAAGCATTTCGAGCAGTTCCTCCGCGCCGTCTCCGAAAGCCAGCATATACATCATATTCTCGCTCTCATCGCTGCCCTTGTTATTGACGATCACAAAGAGCATGTCGAGGTCTCTCTCCGCCCGTACCTCCTCCATCAGTGCATCCATGCGCTCTGCCATAAGCCGGACTTCTTCCTCGCCAAAAGCATTGACGACCGCGACCCCGAATCGCTTTCCGCCGGCCGAGTACTCCTTGTAGTCCGACATGAAGATCGCCAGGTCGTCCATCTCACCGTAGGATGCCAGCGCTCCGGCCATACTGCTGTACAGTGCGTCGGAATCCGAAATTTGTGCAATCTCAACGAGCGTATCGCAAGCAATCCTGTCAAGTGTACTCACGTTTCTGGCCATGCCGCGCGTATCCGAAAGAATGCCCATCAGCATCACACGCGCCATATCTGCCGGAATCTCAACTTCACATTCCATGTAGGTCAGAAAGACCAGCGACGCCGTGGCCCCAACCGGCGCAGAGCGCACCCAGAATAGTGTCCCGTCAGCTATATCTCCCATCCCATGGTGGTCCAGCACAGCTGTGATAATCGCCTTCTCCGCACCGGGGACCGCCTGTGCATAACTGCTGTGGTCCACCAGTGCGATGCGTCTGCCCTCGGCATTTTCCAGCATTTCCGGCACCTCGAGCCCAAATGTATCCAGCACAAACCGCGTCTCATTATTCACTGCTCCGCAGACAGCAGCCTCGGCTGCAATCCCCAATTCCCTGAGAAGATACGCAAAGGCAATGGCCGAGCCCACCGAATCGGAGTCGGGATTTTTGTGGCCGATCACATAGGTAGTCTTCGAAATGTCGCCTATTCCTGCCATGAGGTCTCGGTAAGCTTTCGCTGTTGTGTTCATATGTCCTCCCATTTATCCTGCCTTCTATAATCTGTTCTTTAAGTCTGTCTTAATGTTACCACCAGATGTGTGTCATAGGGACGTATCCGCTGACACATTTTTTCCCCAAAGTGTGTCGCGGGGACGTATCCGCTGACACATTTTAAAATGACACACCTCCGCGACAAAAAATGTGTCAGCGGATACGTCCCCGTGACACAACCCAGAAACCCCTCCAAGGAATTTCGCTCCCATCGAAAAACTTTCGCTAAACATGTTGACATTTCAACATCTCAGTGTTATCCTTCAGAACGTTGATAATTCAACATCTAACCCCACCAACCAAGGAGGACTATACAAATGGCAATAAGAATCATCATCGATTCCACCGTAGACATCGCAGACAAATACATCTCTCAGTTTATCGTCGTCCCGCTCACCGTTTCCTTTGGCGAGACGGATTACATCGACGGCGTCACCATTACCAAGCAGGAGTTCTATCAGAAACTGCTCTCCAGCCCGGAGCTTCCCAAGACCAGCCAAGCGACGCCGGAAACTTTTGCGAAGAAATTCCGCCAGCTTCGCGACCAGGGCGACGAAGGCGTGGTGATCACCGTCTCTTCCCGCCTCTCCGGCACCTACCAGAGTGCCTGCCTCGCAGCAGAAGATTTCGAAAATATCCGCGTCGTGGACAGCCGGAACGTCTCCATCGCCTCCGGAGTTCTCGCGCTGTACGCTCTGAGGTGTGCGGAAGACGGAATGACGCTCGATGCGCTCGCCCTGCATCTGTCAAAAAAGAGAGACGAGATCGGCCTTGTCGCCATGGTCGACACGCTCGAATACCTGAAAAAAGGCGGCCGGATCTCCGCCGCCGCCGCGCTTGCCGGCGGCCTCCTCGGAATTAAGCCGGTCGTCACATGCAGAGAAGGCGAGCTCGCTGTTCTCGGCAAAGCCCGCGGCTCCAAAAAAGCCAACAACCTCCTCGTCGAGCAGATCCGAAAGGACGGCATCGATTTTTCCATGCCTCTTCTGCTCGGCTACACCGGCCTCTCAGACGATTTACTGCACCGCTATATTGAGGACAGCCGCTGCCTGTGGGAAGGTCACGTCACGGAACTGGACTGCGTCCAGCTCAGCAGCGTCATCGGCACGCACGCCGGCCCCGGCGCCGTTGCAGTTGCTTACTTCAAATCAAATGCGGTAAAATAAGGCTATTCAAGACATTCACAGACCCTCATGCGGCCAAGCGCATCGACAAAACGGCAGGTAATCCCCACTCACCTTCCCCTGCCGCTGCGCCGCCCGCAGAAAGGAGCGCATCATGGATAACCGATTCGAGCATTTTACTTTGGATATTTTTAATATTTCCAGATATTGGAACAAAATAGCGACCGACGAAATGAAAAAATACGGCCTTCGCGGCACACACGCCCTCTACCTTCTGCTGCTCGACCGCTATGAGGGTGAGATCACAGCAGCCAAGCTTGCTGACCTTTGCCAGCGTGACAAGGCTGATGTCTCCCGCGCGCTCGCCGACTTCCAGAAAAAAGAAATCCTGGAGCCGTATAACGGTTCCAGGTATAGAATCACTCCCAAGCTCACGCCTCTCGGCCGCACGATCGCCGCCCAGATCCGCGAGCGCGCCGCAGTCGCCCTCGACCTGGCCAGCCAGGGCATCACCGACGAAATGCGCGAAAATATGTATCACTGCCTCGATCTCATTTCCGCCAACATGCGCGAAATCTGCGAGGGCGGTCTCATGGACCAATGATGTGTCACGGGGACGTATCTGCTGACACATTTTTTTGTCACAGGCGTGTCACGGGGACGTATCTACTGACACATTTTTTTTCAAAATGTGTCAGTAGATACGTCCCCGCGACACAACCCGTGACTTTTTTTAAAATGTGTCAGCTGATACGTCCCTCTGACACATCACTCAGCATACTCCCAAGTAAGTCCTTTATCCTTCAACTCCCTGTCCAAAACCTCTTCATTCGGATAGATCATAGCATTCATCGCAACCCCATCTTGGTAATAAGTAAAGATTTCCACCATCGCATTAGGCTTTGTGGCCTTCTCCCAGTTTAAGTCCGTCTTGAAGACAAACTCCGATCTGTCATCACTCACGCACTCCGTCGCGGAAATAGGCGTCTCACTCATACCCGTATACACGATGTACGTCTCCACGGGAGCGCCCGCCGGAAGCTGGAAATGAACCGTCAGCTCGCCGGTTCCGATGTAGAAAGGAAAAGGATATTCCGATCCGTCCTTAAAGACTTTCACCTCACGAACATTCTCCCCTTCCAGGCGAAGAGACGCCTCGTCCGCGGACGGATAGACCGGCTGCGCCGCCAGCACCTGGGCTGCCTCCTCGCCCGTCAGAAGTCTCACCTCATCCACCGCGATCAGGTCCTCGATCTTCTCATCGCCCGGGATCTCCATTCGATATGCCGCAAACCAGATCTCATGATCTCCCTTCGCGAGTTCCACCGCACACGTATCCCAGTCATGAGTGCCGGAATATGCCTTCACCGGTTTATCGTTGTCAAAAATCAGCAAATTATAGTACCCGATATTGACCGCCGACTTCAGGTCAAAAGCCAGAACACTGCCATCTTCCGTCACCTGAATCTTCGTGCGCACAAGAGCGTCATTTCCGAGTGCTTTGCCACCGGACGCCACAGCGGCCGTCCGCCCATCCATCTCTGTCGGAATAAAAGGAAGTCCCTCTCTGTCCGGATCGCTCTCAAATACGAGCGTTCCGCCCTCCGCATTCATCGCGGCGGAAAGCGACGCGTTGTCGGGATACTCTACTTTGACCACTTCTTTGGGGACATCTGTGAGAATCTTGCTCTCCGTGTAATCATCTCCGATAAATGTATCCAGGACGCGGTCGATCTGCCCTTTGTTAAAAAAGCATCCGCTCTGAACGAAACAGATCGTCCCGAACCTGTCCACAACGATCGTGGCCGGAATCCCTCTAAAGGCGCTGAATGTATCGAGCGCCAGATCGTCATCGTAAGCGACATGGAAAGGCAGTTTGAAATCCTCTGCGAATTTTTTCAACTTTTCCTCTGAGTCGCCGTTTTCGTGATCATGCGAAAAAGCAAAGACATCCACATAGTCCTTGCGCTCCTCGTAGGACCTGATCATCTCCGGAAACTCCATCTTGCAGGGCCCGCACCAGGTCGCGAACATGTTGATCAGAACGACCTGCTTCTCCTTCAGCGCTTCCGACAGCGTAAAAGTGCCGCCGTCCACCGTCTTCATCGTGAAGTCCGGAAACTTTGTTCCGAGCAGTTCTTCCGGCTTCTTCGCATCCGCGCCCGCCGACGCGTCCGTCCCACTGCCGGCCTCCCCACTCGAAGCCTGGCTGCTTCCTGCCGCGTCCGTCCCGCTCAAAGGCTCGCTTCCGGATTCCTCCATATTTTCAGCCGCCTCCTCATGGGTCAAAATATTGTCCGCCCCATCCGCTTGCGCCGCATCGCTCGTCTTTCCTGCGTCACTTGCATTTGAACCCGCACAGCCGGTAAGAAGTGCGAGAATGATCGCCGTGGTCATAAATCGCTTCAGATTCTTTCTCATGATGTACTCCTTAGTTAATGTGTGATGAACTGTATTCACAGTTTTCTCTATTATACCAGTTATGTGTCACGGGGACGTATCTTTCTCTTATATGTGATATCATGGTTCTGACACAATAAATCAACGCCAAAATAGTGCCTCAACACACTCACAATCATAAGGGAGCGATTATGCAGGAGTTTTATTATCGGAGAGTTGAAGACGGGACATTCTGTCTGACCGGATATGAAGGAAATGAGCCCGAGGTCGTCATCCCGGATGACAAGGTCTTTACGATCATAAATGACAAAGCCTTTTGCGGCCACAAGGAAATCACATCCATCAAAATCCCGGATACGGTCACCGATCTGGGAGAATTTGTCTTTGACGGATGCAGTAATCTCCGACAGCTGAAGCTGCCGGAGCAGTTGAAGACGCTGTGGGGCTATACTTTTGTCCGGTGCGGGATCGAAGAAATCGTGCTTCCGGATCAGCTCCGAATCATCCCTCCGTACGCCTTTAAAGATTGCAAAAATTTGCGCAAAGTCATCTGCGGCGCAGGCCTCGAAAAAATCTATGCCTGGGCCTTCGGCGGCTGCGATCAGCTCACCGAGGAGAACCTGGTCCACGGGCCCGGCGTGGAAATCAGCCCGCAGGCTTTTGACAAGCGGAATTGAGCAGTGTGAGTCGGCGCTGCGGCACGCAGGCTCTCGACTGGTGTCGCCGCCCCGCGGTCCGCACTATTTTGACTGGTGGCGCCGCTCTCGCGCGCATCGCCCAGCAAGCGCAGCTAAACGCCGGCCGCCGGCGCCACGCATCCAAATCTCACCGCTCCCCTCCTCTGATATACGGATTGGTAAAGAACGTAATCACCAAATGCACCGCCATCACACACCAGATCAGCGGCTCGCACAAAATAACCGCCGTATACCCCATTTGGGGCACCAAAACCCAGGCAAAAAAGCACTTCCCGATCAGCTCAATAAAACTTGAGATGATGGGCGTGATTTTGGCGCCCAGTCCCTGCAGCGCGAGCCTTGTCTGATGCAGCACGCCCAGCACTCCCGAGAAGATCGCGGCGAACCGCACATAAGCAACCGTATTTCCGATCAGCTCCGGATTTGTCGAGCCCGAGATCAGAACGGCCAGCTCGTCAGCGAACAAAAACAGCACGACAACCGTGAACAGGCCGCAAACCGCGTCGTATACGTAGGATTCTTTGACGCCTCGGATGATCCGCTCCCGCTGCCCGGCTCCTTTGTTCTGCGAGACGAATGTCGAGATCGCCATGCCCATCGATATGTTGGGCAGCGCGCACAGCATGAACAGCTTTCGCGCCGTCGTGTGCCCCGCGATCACGGTCGCCCCCAGGCTGTTGATCCCGGCCTGCAGGATCACGGAGCCGACATTGACCACCGATCCCATGAACGCCATCGCGTATCCCTGCCCGGCCAGTTCCAGGTACAGTTCCTTCCCGCAGTCAAAATCTTCCCCGCGCGGAATCAGATTCTGCGCCCTCTTCAAAATATAGCCCGCACAAAGCACCGCACTGATCCCTTGCGCTATGACAGTTGCGGCCGCTGCTCCCCGCACGCCCCTCCCGGCTCCCGCCACCAGCGCGAGGTCCAAAATCACATTCAGCACAGAAGAGATGACGAGAAAGACCAGCGACATCGCGGAATCCCCGATCGCCCTTAGCAGCGATGACAAAAGATTGTAAGCAAACATCACCACAATCCATCCGCCGATGATCCGGATATAGGAAAGTGCTTCCGCATAGATGGCTTCCGGCGTTCCCAACAATCTCAGAAGCGGCCCCAGCCCCAAAAGCGACAGAACCGTCATCACCGCGATCGTGCCGGCACCGATCACAAGCGATCCGGCCACCGACTTGCGGAGTTTCCCCTCATCTCCTTCTCCATACGCTCTCGAAACCACAATGCACAGACCATTTCCGAGCGACTGCGCAAACATGACCATAAGATCAAAGATTGCAACATTCGCCCCCACCGCCGCCAGCGACTGCTCGCCTAAATAGTGCCCCACAATAGCCGTATCCACAGCATTGTAAAGCTGCTGGAACACATAGGACACCAGGATCGGCAGCATAAAGATCAGGAGATTCTTCATGATCGGCCCCCTGATCAGGTCGACGGAAGTCAGCGACCTGTTCTCGGCCGTATTCGATTTGGTTTCTCCTTTGTTTGCATTTGTTGATTTCACTTAATATGCCTTTCGTTTTGGCGGATGGAGTGGGTTCACGGATATGCAGATCTTGCGCCTGATTATATGCCGTGGCTCACGCCTGCGGCTCAATCGCATAGAATTCCTTGCATACTCTAAGGCTTCCGGGCCTTCACGCCTGCGGCTCGATTGCGTAGATTTCCTTGTATACCCGCTTTCCGTCCTTCAGTTCCGATTTCATCAGAGAGACTTTCTTCACCATCATCTCGCCCTTTGGCGCCGGCACTTTTTTCCAAGGTCCTCCCATTTTGCGGACGACTGTGACGTGTGGCGTAAATTTCTTGTGGTCATAGGGAATTTCTGCCGCATCGAGAGCCTCGCCGACGTGTCTGGCCAGCTTGTTCAGGCCCTGATTTCCCTTAATCCCGATCCACAGACGGTTGTCAAAAGTTCCCATATCCGTAAACGCCATCCTGAACGGCTTGAAATCTATTGTCTGCATTGCGGTCTTCACCGCAGCTGCATCACTCATCTCTCCTATAAAAGCCAGCGTCACATGCAGGTTCTGCAGGGGCACATAGCCGCCCTTCACGCCGGCCTTTTTCAGCTCGTGCATGGTTCCTGTCACTGTCTTTTTCATCTCGTCGGAAAGTTGTATAGCAATGAATAATCTCATGGGAGTATCTCCTTGTTTCTTTATTTGAATGTCGTAGGGCTGTTCGATTGCCGTTGGTGCACAAGTCAATTCTATCACTTCCTGCAATTTGTTTTGCAAGACAAATTGAGGAAATTCAGGCATTCTCTTTTGCAGGATTTCGTAGGCGGGAGTATAATACACAAGCATTAAGAATTCAGAGAGGAATCAAAAGATATGGGATCGCTCATTAATACAATAAGTATCATCGCCGGCGGTCTGATCGGCATGGTGGTCGGCCGGGCATTCAGCGAAGATCAACAGGAAGCTCTGACCAAGGCTTGCGGCATTAGTGTGCTTTTCATCGCTATCGCCGGAGCAATGGAAGGAATGCTGCGCGTTGAAGGCGGGCAGATTGCCAGCGGTAAGTCGATGCTTGTGGTGCTCTGCCTTGCGATCGGTACATTGATCGGAGAACTGATTGGCATCGAGAAAGGCTTTGTGACCTTCGGTGAATGGCTGAAAATACGGACCGGCAACAGCGGAGACGCACAGTTTGTGAACGCTTTTGTGACGGCATCTCTCACAGTTTGCATCGGCGCTATGGCAATCGTCGGTTCCATTCAGGATGGAGTAACCGGGGATTACTCTACATTGGCAGTGAAATCGGTGCTTGACCTTATCATCGTTGCCGTGATGACCTCATCGCTCGGCAAGGGGGCTGCTTTCTCAGCAATTCCGATCCTGCTCTTTGAAGGATCGATCACACTTCTTGCCAAATTGATCGCGCCGCTCATGACAGAAGCCGCCATCGCATATCTGTCGCTGATCGGCTCTGTGCTGATCTTCTGCGTCGGCCTCAATCTGGTCTTCGACCGGAAACTGCGCGTCGCTAATATGCTTCCGGCAGTATTTCTTGCTGCTGCGGCGGCATATCTGCCTTGGCAATTCTAAGATATCTGCTATATCTCTCATAATGCTAAACAGGTGCCGCAGAACCTATCTCCTCCGGCACCTGTTCCTCACATCCCCCTCACTCCCCAGGAACCCCCGCAATAAACTGCTCCCTGAACGTCTTCCTGTACTTCGCCGGCGACAGCCCTTTAGCCTTCCTGAAAAGCCTGCTGAAGTAGAGCGGATTGTCATACCCGACAAGCCCCGCAATGACGCTGATCGAATAGTCCGTCGTCTCCAGAAGGACCTGCGCATTGCGAATCCGAACGTCCAGAATGAATCTCATGGGCGAAGTGCCCATAGCACTGCGAAAGCTGCGGTTAAACCAGCTCGTGGACATGTTGCGGGAAACCGCGTACTGTTCGATATTGATTTCTTCGTTGTAGTGCTCCTCAAAATAGCGCCCCGCCCGCTCGATCTCGTCCCGGATGAAGCCGGAGACCGGCGGCATGTTTTCGGTCATGTGCCGGTGCATGGTCACCAGAAGTTCCCGGAACAGGTACGTCAGCATCTCCTCATAGCCCCACGAACACTGCACAAGCTCATCCCGCATCCTGCGAAACAGCTCCTCGTACTCCCGGGACAGCCCCGTGTGAAGGACATAGCCGTCCGTCGGGATGCCGTAGTGCTTCAGAATGTTGCGGACTTCGCGCCCCGTGAAGTGGACGAACCACACCTGCGTCCCATCTCTGCCAAAATAGAAATAATCCTGCACCTGTTTTGGCTGATATAAAATCATGTTGCCGGCCGGAACGATGACTTCTTTGCCGTCCAGCACAAAATGCCCCTTCCCCGCCGCTATGTATATGATCTGCCAGTCCACCCTGCCCTTCGGCCTCAAAGTCGGAAGCTTGGGCCACGTGTACAGCTTATAGTTTCCCACGCTCAGGATTCGCAAGGGTCTTCTCTTTTCCCTGAAGGGCACTCTGGAGCCAAACAGATAGCCGGAATTGACATACAGATCTTTTCCCGATATTCCTTTCTTCTTATTGTTTTCTGCCATATCTGCCTTTCTCACTAATGTCTTGTCACTGCCAAAAAATCGCTCTTACTCTGTTGCTTTCATTGTATTAATTTCGATGCCTCATTTCCACAATCTTTCTAATACGTGGCGCTTTGTGCAGAATTTGTATCGGTTCGTTCATATGGTTAAGAAATTATTTTCGATATGCTTTTGTTAGAAGAATCGACTCAATTGCTACATGTAGTGCAAATGTCACTCAGAATGAAAGGAGGGTTGCTGTTTTGATCGTACCAAGACTCTATGAAAATCTCTCGGTACTGCACCGAAATACTCTGCCTGACAGGGCCTACTATGTCCCGTGCTCAGGCCGCAATGACATGACGGTCTGGAACAGGGAGAGCTCCGACCGGCTGCAGATGCTGAGCGGATGTCCGTGGCGCTTTGCCTTTTATCCGAGCGTTCATGACCTGCGGGATCTCTTTTTCCTGCCGGACTACGAGCCCGGCAAGTGGTGGAAGAAGGAGACGGTGCCTTTCTGCTGGCAGCTCAAAGGATACGACAGTCCCCAGTACACCAACATACGTTATCCGTTTCCGTTTGATCCGCCCTATGTGCCGCAGGACAATCCCTGTGGCGCCTACCTGCACAATTTCACATGGCACAGGGACCCCGATGCGCCGTGCGCATTCCTGAATTTTGAGGGGGTGGATTCCTGTTTCTATGTCTGGCTCAACGGAAGCTATGTGGGCTACAGCCAGGTGTCCCATCACACGTCGGAATTCGATGTGACGGATCTTCTCAAGGAAGGGGACAACCTTCTGGCCGTGCTTGTGCTCAAGTGGTGCGACGGCTCCTACCTGGAGGACCAGGACAAGTTCCGTTTTTCCGGGATCTTCCGGGATGTCTATCTTTTGAACCGGCCTGCGGACAGGATCCGGGATTATGTCATCACCACAGATTTGGCGGAGGACTTTCAGTCCGCAGAGCTCGGGATTGCCTTCGAGTTCTCGAGGAAGCCGCTGCCGGTGTCGCTGACCCTCATCGCACCCGACGGCGAGCATGTCCTCTTCGACCGCAAGGTCACTTTCGAAAATGAGCTCGGGCAGGAATCCGGCAAGGCGGCCGGCAGAGAGCCCGCCAAATCCCCCTCAATCTCCATCCCGGTCGAGAAGCCCCTTCTCTGGAACGCGGAAGAACCGCTTCTCTACACACTTATCATGGATACCGGCCGCGAAGTCATCACCGAAAAGGTGGGCTTTCGCAAAGTCGAGGTCAAGGACTGTGTCCTGACATTGAACGGCTCTCCCATTACCTTCCGGGGCGTCAACCGCCACGAATCGGACCCGATCACGGGCTCTGTCTGCAGTATGGACCAGGCACTGAAGGACCTGCGCATGATAAAAGCACACAATTTCAACGCCGTGCGCGCCAGCCACTATCCGGATGTGCCCTGGTTCTATCAGCTCTGCGACTGCATGGGCCTGTACGTGATCGACGAAGCGGATAATGAGAGTCATGGGACAGCGCCGCTCTATTTTGGCGAGGATGATTACGCGGAGCGGATGCGCCTGGCACATGTCCGAATTGCGGACAACCCGGCGTTCATTGAGCCCACGCTGGACCGGGTCCGGTCCATGGTCATCCGGAACCGCAACCGCCCCAGCATCCTGGTCTGGTCCATGGGCAATGAGTGCGGCTACGGCGTCACTTTCGAGCGGGCTCTGCGCTGGACCAAAGAGACGGACCCCACCCGGCTCACCCACTACGAGAGCGCTTTCTACCTGAGCCGCGACAGGGAGTTCGACGTCTCCGACATCGACCTGTTCGGGCGCATGTACCCGGCCTTCTCCGAGGTGACGGACTACCTGGAGAGCTCCCCGGACAAGCCGCTCCTGCTGGTGGAATACTGCCACGCCATGGGCAACGGCCCCGGCGACTTCCAAGAATACCGGGACCTGACGGAAATCTATCCCGCTCTCTGCGGCGGCTTTGTCTGGGAGTGGTGCGACCACGCCATCTACAAGGGCAAAACATCGACCGGCAAAGACATCTTCCTCTACGGCGGAGATCACGGAGAGCTGCAGCATGACGCAAACTTCTGCCTGGACGGTCTGGTCTACCCCGACCGGCGCCCGCACACGGGACTTCTTGAGTACAAGAACGTCCACAGGCCGCTCAGGGCCTCCTACGACCCCGAGAGGGAAATCCTGACCGTAGAAAATCACCTTGATTTCCTGGATCCCGCGCAGAAGATCAGCGCCTCCTGGGCTCTGACCCACGACGGGACCCTGATCGCAGGAGGACCGCTCCTGCTGCCCTCGATTGCCCCCCACAGCACCGGTGAGATACCGTTGTCTTTTTTCATCCCTGAGAAAGGCCGCTGCTTCCTGAAAGTGACCTATGTCCTCAAGGAAGCAGCCGGCTCTCTCTCCGCGGGGCACACCCTGGGGTTTGACGAGATCTGCATCCCCACAAAGGAAAACGACACTCACAGGAAAGCGGCCATGATCTCTGAAGTAATTGCGGGCCGGACAGCCACTGGGCGAGGTTCCGGTTGCGCTCGGCCAATGGGCGCCGGCCAGATTTCCAGTGCCGCAAGCCTGCAGGGCACCGCCCAGCCACTGACCGTCCGCGAAGAAGATCACTTCCTGCTTCTGGAGGGCCGCGGCTTTACATACCGCATGGACACCCTGTCCGGGCTCTTTACCTCACTCGTTTTTGAAGGGGTAGAGCTTCTGGATAAACCGGAAAACGCAAGCTGTTCATATTCAGACTGCACCGGCGGCTTCGGCATGCCGCAGGGCATGGAATCCGCAATCCAAACCGACATATACAGTATGGTCAGGCCCATGGACTTCAACCTCTGGCGGGCTCCCACGGACAACGACGCGGCTCCCGCCGACCTCTGGCGCTGGGAGCGCCTCGATCACACCGTGACGAGAGCTTACGAGGTGACCTGGTCGCAGTCCGACACAAAGGTCCAGATCAACATCCTGCAATCCGTCGGCGCCATGTCCGTGCAGCCCATCCTTCAGATGGACACCAAAGTAACTGTCTATGCGGACGGCAGGATCCGCCTCGACATTAAGGCGTCAAAAGATCGCGAGATCCAGACGCTCCCCCGGATCGGCCTGCGCCTCTTCCTGCCGGCAAGCTTCCGGCATGTTTCCTATTTTGGCATGGGACCCGGCGAGACATACATCGACAAGCACCATTCGGGATACCACGACCTCTTCCGGTCCTCGGTTTCCGCACTGCACGAGGACTACATAAGGCCTCAGGAGAACGGGAGCCATTTCGACTGCGATTATGTCGTCCTCAAGGGCACGAATTTGTCCGGCTCGGGAAGGCCGGGCTCAAAAGCGTCCGGCACGGGAAAATCAGGCTCCGTCGTATCCCTCGCCGTGGCCTCCGGGTATTCCGGGCAGACCTTCTCCTTCAACGCTTCTGCCTACACCCAGGAGGAACTGGAGCGCAAAAAGCACAATTTCGAGCTCGAACCCTGCGGCCGCACGGTGCTCTGCCTGGACCACAAACTGGCCGGCATCGGCTCCAAGAGCTGCGGCCCGGATCTGTCCGAGAAGTACAGGGTCTGCGAAGATACCTTCGACTTCTCCTTTGTGCTGGCGCCGGAAATGACGTGACAGCTCTGCAATATTTTGACAATGTATACAAGGGGGTTACCTAATGAAAACTAAAGAAAAGACCTATTTGAATTGGTACAACAAGATCGGTTACGGCTCCGGCGACATAGCGGGCAACGTTGTGTACGCGCTGCTCTCGGCGTTCGTCATGATTTTCCTGACGGATACCGTGGGCATGAACGCCGGCATTGTCGGATCCCTGATCGCCGTCTCCAAGCTCTTTGACGGCATTTCCGACATTTTCTTCGGGTCGCTGATCGACAAGACACACACCAAGATGGGCAAGGCGAGGCCCTGGATGCTGTACGGGTACTTCGGCTGCGCGATCTGCCTGGTGGCGATTTTCTGCATTCCTGCGGACATCACGCCTACCGCCCAGTACGCCTGGTTCTTCATCGCCTACACGCTGCTGAACGCGGGCTTCTACACGGCCAACAACATCGCCTACTCCGCTCTGACCGCCCTCATCACCAAGAATAACAATGAGCGCGTGCAGATGGGTTCCATCCGCTTTATGTTTGCCTTTGGCACGAGTATGCTGATCCAGACCATCACTGTCGGTCTCGTCGCACACTTCGGCGGCGGCGCAGCCGCCTGGCGGACCGTGGCCATCATCTATGCCATTGTCGGCGTGATCTCCAACACGCTCTCCGTCATGTCTGTCAAAGAATTGACCCCCGAAGAGCTTGCCGAAGGCGAGGAGACGAAGTCGAAGGGCCAGGTGGATGAGAAATATTCTTTGATCGACGCCTTTAAGCTTCTGGTCCGCAACAAGTATTATCTGATGATTTGTGCTTGCTATATTTTGATGCAGATTTATACGGCCACATTGAATATGGGAATCTACTACATGACTTATGTCCTGAAAAACGCCAACTTGCTGGGCGTCTTCTCCTGGGCCATCAATATTCCCATGATCGTCGGCCTGCTCTTCACGCCCACTCTGGTGGAAAAATGGGGCGGCATGTACAAGCTGAACCTGACCGGTTACACGCTCGGCACGATCGGACGCCTCGGCGTCGTCATCGCCGGCTACCTCGGCTCCATACCGCTGATGCTGGCCTGCACGGCCGTCGCGGCGATCGGCATGAGCCCCCTGCAGGGCGACATGAACGCGCTCATCGCGACTTGCTCAGAGTACACTTACCTGACAAGCGGCAAGCGCGTCGACGGCACGATGTATTCGTGCACTTCCCTCGGAACCAAGCTCGGCGGCGGCATCGGTACAGCCCTGGCCGGCTGGCTCCTGGCCCTGAGCGGCTACGTGGGCGGCGCGGCGCAGCAGTCCGCGTCCTGCTTGAACATGCTCCATGTCATGTATCTGTGGATGCCTATGTGCTTTAACCTGCTGATCACCCTGATCCTGACGAGACTTAATGTCGAGAAAGCTAATGAGGAGTTAAGGCGTAAGAAGGGCTGATTTGTGCACTACTGACGCCCAAATGGCGCCGGAGTTACCCTCCGGCGCCATTTGCTTTAAGCGTCACTATAAAAGAAATCTCACTTAAGTATCCCGTCTTACTGCGCCATCCTCTCAAAGAGCCCTTCGAAGAATTCCGACATCGCCTGGGCCTCCGCCTCCTCACTGTAAACGGCTGTCTTCTCACCGTTAATGCAGTTGTGAACGGCCTGCGTGATTCCTTCCACGTCATACCAGGGAACAAGCTTGATGTCTACAAGCGAAGGCATCATGTCGTAATCCGGCACGACTGCTTTTTCATCGGATACGAATCCGCTTCCGTCATCTTTTCCGAGCTTCAGCATGCAGGAGTAAACCGCGCTGCGGCCGTAAGCGTCGATGAAGCTGCCGACAACACAGTCTCCTCCGCCGGGCCTTGTGCCGATGACTTTGGCGAGACCGTTCTGCTGCGCAAAATAGGGAAGCGCATTGCCGCAGGAATAGGAGGATCCGCTGCACATGATAAAGAAATCGTACTGTCCGCCGTAGCCGTCCTGGTCATCCGCGACGCCGTCCAGGTTGGTGTCGACGTGATACCACTCACTTCTGTAACTTCCGGTCATCACGTCTTTGTTCGTGAGGTTCACTTCTCCGTCTCCGGAGAGGAAGCCGAGAATGGCGATCAGGCCGGTGGCCGATCCGCCGCCGTTGTTGGAGAGGTTGATCACGATATTTTTAACTTCTTCGTGCTTTTTGATATCTTCGAAGCAGTTATAGAAAAACGCGAAGTTGCTGGTCTCCTCGTCCTCCGGTTTGATCGGAATCATGTAGTAGGACGGCTTTCTGAGTGTCGAGTCGTCCTTGAAGCCCTCGAAATAGATGACCGCCGTGTCACCGGAATAGTCAAGGCGCTGCTTTCCGTAGTCGGCAGGCTTGATGTTGTCCATGTACAGGGTCCAGACCATGAGCGGAGCGACCTCCGGCACATTGAATCCTTTTTCCATCAGCGCGCCCAGGATCGTGTTGACAAGATCTTCATTCGGATCCGTCTGCTGCGCTTCTTTGAAGAGTTCTTTACCTTCTTCCGATTCCTTGATCTCGTCCGCTATTTCGCCGACTGTCTGCTCATCGGCCTGAACGGTTCCGAAGACCGTATCGACCCCCAATAAGGAGTCATGTCCAGAGTCAAATAAATAGTTGAACAACATGACTTCGGCGGCAACGGCTGCGGAAGGATCTGTGGAGCACAGGGATCCCTTCGCGTTGATTCTGGTGAAGTATTCGTCGAATGTCGTGATATTCTTCTCTTCTTTGTGGCCAAAAGTCAGATCCAGCAGAAGGCATGTCGAATAATAACCGTAATCCGCATACGCCTGGGTCGTCCTGTCCTTTTTGCTGAAAGGTCCGGAATAGACCGCCTTTACGTAAGGGCTGTTTGTCACGGCCTCCCCTTCTTTATCAAAGGCGGATTTGATCTCGGACAAATTGAAATAATCCTTGCCGTTATAGGCCAGAGCGACCATCATGGTGACGTTGCCGAACGTATTCTGCAGCGCAAGGAACGGCATCAGGATGTCGTCCTCATAGGCGACGACCGGCATGTGGTAGTCTGCGAACTTGACAGTCACCGGAGCCGGTGCCGTCTCTGTGGACTGATTTTTGACAGACGGCATGACAACACTGTATTCCGTCGGGTCAACTACAGGGCCGTTTACCACGCCGAGTCCTCTCAGGCCCGCGGGATTTTCCATCAAAAGAGTGTCCGCCGCAGGATCGATCACTGCGCTCGCCCCGTTGACGTCGATCTTCATGACGCCGTCCTGCATGACGGCTCTCTCTTTGCCATCGAAGGCGGCATGCAGGTAATCCGAAACTTTGAGGAAAGGAACATCTTCATATTCCTTCACTTCATAGGTCTTGACTACATTGAAGCTTCCTAACGATGAGCCCCCGTAAATGCGGCTGTCGTCCCACTTGACGGAGATATCCGAGGCGGGAATCTCTGTGCCGGCTCCCGCTGCTGCGGATGCTGCATCTCCGGTTCCTGCTACGTCCCCCGCTGCGGGCGCTGCATCTCCTGCTCCGGCTGCGTCCCCAGCTCCGGTTGCATCTCCAGCTCCGGCATCCGCCGCCGCATCACCGGCTCCGGCTGCATCTCCGGCCCCGGCATCAGCGGCCGCATCCGCCGTCTCTTCGCCCTGCGCGGCTCCTCCGGTCTCTTCCGTCGCCTGGTCCCCGGATGTGGCCGCTCCGGTAGCTCCTCCGCAGGCTGCCGTCGAAACAGCTAATACCAAAGACAGCCCAATGCTCAATAATCTCTTGTATTGCATTGTCTCCTCCTTTTGTGCGTAGTGGTTATTCATTATGGCCCGCAATGAGGGCCTTGACCGTCCTTACCTATATCCCTCAGATCTTCATTGCCGCCTCATAAGCGCCCCAGATGACGCTCCGAAGGTTGCCGACCTTGCGGCAGTCTCCGACGAACTGCACGTTCTTCTTGCCCGCCGACGAGAGCGGCGCAGGCAGGTACCCGGCGCAGGAGATCACGCTGTCGCAGGGGATCTCAAACTCTTTGCCCTCTTTGTCCAGGCAGACGACGGCACCGTCCTTCACCTCAGTGAGGCGGGTCTCCAGATAGACCGGCACCTTCTTCCAGGCAAAATATTCCCTCAAATAAGAGCTGTTGGCAAGGCACACGCCCTTCTGCTTGACAAGGTCGTCCATCATCTCGATGATCACGGGCTTTTTGCCCTGCAGATGGAGCTCATAGGCGATCTCGCAGCCGGTCAGGCCGCCGCCGATCACGGCTACGGTTTCTCCGAGCTGTGCCGGAGGAAGCAGCGAAGTAATGGGTGCTTTTTTGGCAAGATCGCTCTTGGAATCCTCTTTCGCCGCGCCCGGTGCGATCACCATGCCGGCCGCCCGGAAGGATCCCGGCTCGCCCAGGAGGTAGTCGCAGGCCTCGATCATCTTCTCGTGCCCTTTTACGGCTTTCAGAACGCGGGGCACGGCGCCGGTCGCCACGATTACGGGCTGGTCACCGAACTCGCGCACCGTCCTGACCTCATAGTCATATTGGATCTCGATCCCGAGCTCTTCCATCTGTCTGCGGTACCAGTCAAGCAGGTCTCGCAGCTTTCCTTTGTAGGACTCCGAAGCGGCTGCGATGAAAGCGCCGCCCAGCATATCCGTCCGCTCGTAGATCACGGGCTTGTGGCCGCGAAGTGCCAGAACCCTGGCCGCCTCCATGCCGCCGATGCCGCCGCCGACGATGGCGACGGTCTGCGGGGTTTTCGCTTTTTTGATAAAGTGCTTGTCCCACTGCATCATCTCCGCGTTGACCGCGCAGCGTGCCAGGTGCAGGGAGTCGCTCAGATCCTGGTCGTTGGGAACGCCCTTGTAGTGGGCCATGTTGAAGCACCCGTTGTGGCACAGGATGCAGGGACGGATCTCGTCCTCTCTCCCCTCGAGGAGCTTCTTCACCCACTGCGGATCGGCCAGGAACTGCCTGGCGAAGCCCGCGCCGTCGATGCCGCCGCGCTCGATGGCCTCAGCCGCCGTCACGGGATCCATGCGGCCCGCGCAGACAACGGGAATGTCCACAAATTTGCGGATGTGCTCCACGTATTCCAGGTTGCAGTTCTCTGGCATGTAAATGGGCGGATGCGCCCAATACCAGGCGTCATAGGTGCCGTTGTCGCAGTTGAGCATGTCATAGCCTGCGTCCTGCAGATATTTTGCCGCGCGCTCGGACTCTTCCATGTCGCGCCCGGCCTCCTCGAACTCCTCGCCCGGCAGCGCGCCCCGGCGCATGCCCTTTGTCTTGGAGACCACGCTGTAGCGCAGGGATACGGGGAAGTCGTCCCCGCAGGCTTTCTTGATGGCCTGCACGATCTCCACCGGGAAGCGGTAGCGGTTCTCAAACGATCCGCCGTACTCATCTGTGCGGTGGTTCACATATTTGAGCGTGAACTGGTCCAGAAGATAGCCCTCGTGCACCGCGTGGATCTCCACGCCGTCCACGCCCGCTTCCTTGAGGAGCCTTGCACACTCGGCAAAAGAGTGAACGAATTCCTTAATCTCCTCCCTCGTCATGGCTCTGGAGGGCACTTTGTCCGACCAGCGGTTGGCCGCGGGCGACGCGCTCGCCGTGATCTTGTCCAGGTCCATGACGGGCTTTGAGAGCTCGCGCAAAAGCTCGTTGGAATAGAGTTCTTCCATTGCCTTCGAGATCGTAAAGCTTCTGCCAAAGCCGGCCGTCAGCTGCACGAACAGCTTGGCGCCGGTCTCATGGAACTTGGGCATCCATTTGGCCAGGTCCTTGTACATCTTCTTGTTCTTGTGCAGCCACTGCCCGAACATGGGGTTGTAGACCGGTTGGCAGCCCGGCAGGACCAGTCCGGCGCCGCCCTTGGCCGCCTCCAGGATAAATTTTGCCCCGGCCTTATCAAAATGATTCTCCTCCATCCAGCCGAAGAGATCCGTTCCGCCCATCGATGTCACGACAAAGCGGTTCTTGATCTCGCAGTTTCCGATCTTCCACGGCGTCAGGAGCGCCTGGTATTCCTTCTTCACAGATGTTTCAGCACTCATGCGATTCTCCTCTTTAGTAGATCCCCTTTAGTAGATCCTTTTTAGTAGATCCTCTTTTATAAAATGTTCGCGAGACGTGTCTGCACGTTGCCCGTGCATTTCACGCTCGAGCGGCGCAGCCGCCCGCTCCGCGAACCTTGTATATTCACGACAGGCAGCTTACGGCGCCGCCTCGAATAAATCTTCGTATTCCACCAGTACTGTCCCGTCCTCTTTGACATGAATCCTCTGGCCTTCTTTGATGTCCTGGAGAAACCCCTCGCCCAGCTCATCCACCAGCACGATCGGATGCTTCGACCAGTTTGCCGTGAGCACGGCGCCGGCGACAGCCAGCGTGTCCGCCTTCCCGCTGAAGAGCATGCAGGCGGGAGCGACTCCCATTACGGAAGCGCAGTACAGGACCATGCCGCCGGTCGTGGAACCGATGGTCTCCGGCAGGCACAGGATCTTGCCGGGGATCTTCTTTCCGTAGAGTTCCGGGTTGTTCATATCCTGCAGGACTCCCTTGGGATTGAGAAAGGAGCCCGCCGTCTTGAGGTTTGCCAAAGTATTGAAACCTTCGTGTGTAACAAGCGCACTGCCGGTCACATCGCCCGGCACGACTACTCTTCCTTTGTACTTAACGATCATAGCCGTCACCTCCATTTCTCATTCCAGCCGCCTGTGATAATCTCGACCAGCTCTTCTTCACTGTAGAAGCGCGCTTTGCTGTAATAGCGCAGTTTATTGGAAGCCGTGATAATGCGAATATTGTCGGTCAGCGGGTTGGAAGTGTAGGAAAGCGGGCAGAGTCCGGAGACGGTCACACCGATCTTTTCCAGCCTCCTTGCCCTCTGCGGATACTGTTTCTTAAAGGCCGCTATTACATCCGGCGCCGCGCAGAAGATCGTATTCATGGTGACCTCCTCGTTGCCGTGCCTCTTAAGTCCCTCCACCAGCCTGTCCGTCCATTCGCACAGCTGCCGGCAGGAGAAATGCGGACAGCCCGCAAAAGCGAGCTCCGGCGCCTCGTCCCAGTCGTCGCGCCCCTTCCAGGGATTGGGGTAGCTCGCCTTGACGCGGGCGATCTCTTCATCGTCGATCACGAATACTTTCGCATTTTCCCTGATCAGGGAATTTCCGCCGTCTTCGAGCGCGTGGTTAACCGCCTCCGGCGTCAGGTTTTCCACATGGTAGAGCCCGACGGAACCGTTGGAAGCAGCCGCCGCTCCCATATCCTTCAGGTAATCCTTCGCTTTTTGTGTGAGCTCTTTTCCAAGCCACTTGTCGAGCCCCCGGATATAGGGGACATCTTCGACGCACTTAAAGCCGATGGCGCTGCCCAGAAGCTGGGGCTCTGGCATATTTTGACATTTCACTTCTATGATCCAGTCGGCCTTCCTGCCCTCGTCCGTGAGGAGTCCGAACTCCGGCACGTAGCCCAGAATGTTGGACATGATCTCCAGAATGCCCGAATTTCGGTTGCAACGGGCGCCGATCACCGAGTTAACATAGGAGACGGCCGATGACTCCGCCCAGCCCAGAATATCTCCGTACTGCGGGATATTGCCGACTTCCTCCATATAGGCGGTACAGGTGTAGGCATTTTTATCCTTGATGCCCATCCGCTCCCACTCCTTCTCCATCCGCTCCTGGCCGGAGAAGATCACCTTGAACATGCCCCAGTCCAGGAGGCTCATCGGAACATGAGGCTCCACGCCGCGAGGGTCTGTCGTAAAACTCTGCCTGGGCAGGGCTCCTCCGTTGATCAGCTCTTCCATGAGGTCGAAGACCGGTTTCCATGTCATACTGCCGGTCCCGATCACCGCGTGGCCCATCTGCCCCGTGATCTTGACCATTCGCTGCGCGCCGAATGCTTCCCCGTACATGACGAGTGTTTTGAGCACCTTGCGCATAGCTTCGCCCTGTTCGCCTCGCTCGACGGCGAGAAGTTCCTCATTCAGAATCATACCGATATCCCTCCTTTCCCGGTACTTCTATAATACCATGACAATGCAGCAGGTTAAAGCACGCAGAGCGAGCTTCCGCGCCGCGTGCGGGCTGCCTGAAAGGCAGCATCCGCCTCTCCGCACGCGTGTACATCATAAGTCAAAAGACCGCCGCACTGAAAAAAGTGCGGCGGTCTCCGGCGTCATTTATCTGACCCTCCATTATGTTTGAAGGTAATGGAATCCTCTCCTAAACTGACTGAACCTCTCCCCATAGTGATCGTAACATTAGTCTTCGGATGCTCCAGAAGACCGCGATTAACCATGGACTGGAGCACCCGGTTCAGGTCGAGCTGAATGCTGCCGATCTGCTCTTCCGGTCCCTCCGCGGAAATGCTGATGATCATTCTGTCATCGACAAGTTCCTGGATCCCGTCGAAGTTCGGTCCTTTAACAATATGCGGGTTCATCTCTCTGACCTTGGGGAGCTCTTCTTCCAGGAGCTTCCGGATCTCATCGATGGATACCGTTACGGGCAGGTTGAGTTTGACCGAGCAGACAGAGGTCTGCTTGCTGTAATTGATGACGCTCCCGATCTCATGATTGCTGATGATCTTGACTTCATTGGAGCCGCCCGTAACCTTCGTGGAGCGGACGCCGATCTCTTTCACTTTTCCCTTAAAATCTCCGATCCGGACGATATCACCGACATAGTAGTTCCTCTCAAAGACAATGCTCAGGCCGGCCAGGATGTCCGCCACAATATCTTTGGCGCCAAGCGATATGGCCAGCGACAGAAGGCCGATCGAGGCTAGGAGCGTTGTCGTGTCGACGCCCAGAAAACTGAGCGAGACACAGACTGCACCGATAAACATCGCGTAATTGAGGAAGCTCCGCACCAGTTTAAATATAGTCTCTCCCTTTGTATCTGTGAGACTCACCAGTATCAGAGTGATCATTTTCAGAGTCAGATAAGCCAGGTACTCGATGCAGAATGTAACGACTACCGCGATCCCGGAGAACAGGTTGATGCCTTTGGTCCAGTTGCCTCGTATGACAAAGGACAGGACCGAGTGCCTTGCCAGCGGTGAATTGCTGTATGAGACCAGGATCAGGGCCACCAGGAGGATCCCGATCAGGATCTGCATGACCGCTTTCGCCTTGTTTTCCGGCATCATAGCCGTCCATTTGTCGGCAAAAGACTCCATGTAGGGTGCTTTCTCCCTGATCTTGTCCCGGTACTCCTCTGACGTCTTTAATACCTGCGGCGCATAGCGCTCATAGTTCTCGTCGTTGTACTCGGCGAACCCGAATTTGGCTGTGATCACATGGGCGATCATAAAGAGGCCGCCGGAAACAAGCGCCAGAAGAAGGCCGATCCTGGACATATCGGTGCTGTCTCTCAGGTAGAAGTACATGTTATCTCCCACCTTTCCCACAATGCCGAAGTACCACTCATCATCCAGAAAGAAGAAGTTCATGTAGCGGTCCCTGAGCATCTTCTCATCCATTCCGAGCGCTCCGATATCGGCTCCGATATAGGCGTCCCTGCTGCTGAGCACGATCTTCTTCGTCTGCGGATCGATCTCCATGATCACGCGGTCTTTGGACTGGAGCCTTCGGTAAACCTGCTGTTTGACCTGGTCTTCGATCGTACCCTGCGCCGAGACACCGGCTGAGGGAGCCACGGCCAGCAAAAGGGCGCCGTAAGTGTCCTCCTTGCCCGGTATATCATAGCGGATTCCGACAAAGGAATATCTCTCCCCTGTGATCATATCTTTCTCCGCTTCGTGTATGATAACGGGTACTCCCTTGAGGAGCCTCTGGAAGTCACTGAAGCTGTCCGACTTATCCGTCGGCAGCGTGAATCCTTTGTAATCCCTGCTGCATGCGATCTCCGCCCCGTTTTCGTCATACAGGATCATATAATCGGCGGAAACTGCTCTCGAAATCTCTGCCATCTTATCTTTCGCGAGAAGCGAAGGGGCTTCGGAGAGCATTTCTGAGACCGTTTCTCCCAGGCGGGTATATTTCTCCGTGCCCATCGCGCTGAGCTCGTTTTCGATTCTTCCGCCGTCCCTCAGCTGTGTCTCAAGCATATTGAGCACATTCGTGCCGATCCTGTTCTCCTGGTACATATACTGCACCATGACCGTTATAAAGCCGAACAGGGTCACCACGAGCGTAGCCATGATCGTAAGCCTCGTCGTGCGCCGCTTCACCACTGCGGGCGTATATCTCTCCCTTTTCTTTTCGGTGAGTTTCTCCCTTCTGACAAGCCACTGCACGCTGAAACACCAGGTGATCAGGCCGACCAGCATCACAGCGGCAAACAGGATCTGGCCGATGATATCTCCGATCACCGCCATCTTCTCATTTTCTACAGAATTGCAGCAAAGGGCCGTATAGCCCAGATTTTCGATTGCAATGGGAAAGCAGATATACTCCTTTCCGTCGCCTGTACTGAGCGAGAACGACTCCTTCTTCAGGTCTTCTCCGGTGAGTCCGAGGTCTCCGAGCGCACTGTATTTTGCAAACCCTTTTGTCGCATGAAGGATCGTCGACTCACTTTCCCCTTCAGCGCTGTCCGGAGACGGGACAACGAGGAGCTCGATGTCATTTACATTCTCCATCGCCTCCGTCAGATTCTCCACCGAAATGCGGGACCTGATATAGTCGTCATATTCCGACGCCGGCGTCCATCTGACGTAATACCAGTCGCCGGAAATTTTTCCGCAGGTCACAAGTACCTGCTCCTGCGCCGCAGTGCCCGCGCCCGCAGGCATCTCTGTCCGGGTCTGCACGTATTCATTTGTTATCATTTCCGCCGAAAGCACGGAAACCAGAGCTTCCGCCCCCGTCGGAAACTCTGGTTTCCCGCCTTGAACGCGGACTACCATGCCGCCGTTCCACAGACGCTCTCCCGTATACTCGCCGCCTGCGACCTGTGGCAATAAGCGGATCGTCTCGAGCCTTACCCGGGCGTTCTCGTCTTCGCAGAAGCCCCTTCCGATCTCGTCCGCTGTCCTGCCGTATCCCTCGATCATGCCCCGGACGGATTCCGTCTTATTGATGCTGTCCGACATGATCAGTTCGTTGTTGTGGCGCTGCTCTATATTAAGCAGCAGCGCCGTATATACGACCAGCGATACGAGTGCGACCATTATCGTCCCGATCAGCCGTTTAACCGGATTATTCATAAATCTCCAACACGCTTTCTGACATCAGCTCTGTCACGAATCCGATCTTTCTTACATCAGCGGAGCTGCCAGTCTCAGGATCATCTGGCCAAAGCGCATGAAGGCGCCGCGCCCATTGGCGTAGAACTCTGTCACTTCTTTGCTCTTGGCAAATGTCTCTTCAAAATCTCTCTTTGTGTCCATTACCGCGTCACAGTCCGCGTACAGGCAGCCGTTCTCGAAGTGATGATACAGGCTGCGATAATCCAGGTTGATCGTGCCGCAGGTCGCCATGAGATCGTCCGCGATGGACATCTTGGCGTGGCAGAAGCCGGGCGTGTACTCGAAGATCCGGACGCCGTTCCTTGCCAGTCCGTTGTAATAGGAGCGCGTCACGCTGTAGACGATCTTCTTGTCCGGAATGCCGGGCGTTATGATGCGAATATCCACGCCGCGTCGCGCTGCCAGCGAAAAGGCGTGGCACATCTCGTCCGTGATGATCAGATACGGGGTGATAAACCAGCAATACTTCTGTGCGCTCTCCGCCATGCTGATGTAGACGTCTTCCCCTACATGGACATCATCCATGGGCGAATCCGCGTAGGGCTGCACAAATCCGAGATTATCGCCGACAGCTGCCTCCCTGCCCTCGAGATATTTTCCGTCCGATCCGACCCTCTCCTTGATCTTGCCAAAATATTCTTCCTTGTCCTTGACTATCCTGGCCTCTGTGTCCTTGACGATCCTGGATCCGGAGTCCTTGACAATCTTCGCCTCCACATCCCCGACGATCTTGTTCTCCATATCCTTGACCATCTCGACCTTATCGGTCTCGGCCCCATCGGCCTCGGTCTTGTTAACCTCGGCAGAAGCGGCTTCCGCCTTTTCCGTGCGCCTCTCTTCCATATCTGCGTTGAGCAGAGCACCGCCCTTTTGCAGGACTGCCTGCGCATTGCTGGCGATCAGATACTTGGTGAATTCCATGTCGTCTTTGTCATTCTCGGATATAGCATTCCACATCTCGAGGAATGTGACCGTAAGGCTCTGTACCGCGTCTCCCTCCAGACGGATTCCGGTGTCCTTCCAGAATCCGAACGGCTCCGTTCTGTGGAAATACTCGTTGGCCAGGTTGTACCCTCCCGTATAGCCGACTTTGCCGTCAATTACCGTGATCTTTCTGTGGTCGCGGTTGTTCAGGAACAGGTTGAGTCCCGGGGCAAAGGGATTGAACACGCGGCACTTGATCCCGTAGCTCTCCGTGCGCTTGACGAAGTCCGTGTTAATAAAGCCAAGGCTTCCCATGTCATCGTAGAACACTCTGACTTCTACGCCCGCTTTTGCTCTCTCCGCCAGGATGTCTCGCATCTCGTGCCAGCACTCCGCGTCTTCGATCGCGTGGTATTCCATGAAAATGAACTTCTCGGCCTTGGCAAAATCTCTCTTCTGTGCCTCGAACCCTTTCTCGCCGTCGTCAAAATATTCTACCT